>JACCDQ011984861.1_pt1 | contig 19285 bp, 27 predicted proteins | sample 7446031 | NCBI WGS metagenome assembly JACCDQ01 (sample SAMN15323442, study PRJNA562643) | freshwater metagenome | isolation source: river surface water | place: USA:Blue River Watershed | collected 2017-08-17
AATTTGATACTTTTGAAAATAATATGCAAAGTAATGAGATTTTGCGAGACCATGTGGACTCATTAAAGCATTTACGAAAATTAGATAATAAATTCAATGAAGAAATTGTAAATGTATTTGATAATTATATGAAAGAGAAATTATTTGATAATAAAAGTTTTCGAGTAAATAAATTATGTATTGATTTACAAAAAATTTATTTTAATTATAAAATTTAAGTATTAACATAATTTATATTTTTTTTGTTAATTGAGCAAAGTGATTAACAAAAAATCATATATTGCTTTGTTTTAAAATTGATTTTTTTTATGATATATATTAAAAGAACATAGATTTATAATGCCTTTATGCTTAGAAATTGACTGTATTAAATGTGCATCATTTGGGTATCCAAATTGTTCTCCATTATATTGTAAAACGCATTCACAATCAGATATGGTAAATTTAAAAGTAAAAAATTGTATTAATATTGATTGTAGTATACAAGCATCATTCGGATATAAAAATGAAAGAGCAACATGTTGTAAAAAACATAAATTAACTGGAATGACTTATATTAATAATAGCAAATGTTTAGAATGTGATAAACGAGGTATTTATAATTATTCTAATTGTAAAAGGGGAATTTATTGTAAGAAACATAGTGAAGATGATATGGTGATTGTATTTAAAAAATACTGTAAATACAAAAATTGTAAAAAAAGTCCAAGTTTTAATTTTAAAGGTCAAAAATCTGTAGAATATTGTAGCATGCATAAAATACCAGGAATGATAAATATACAAGTGCATTATTGTGAAGATACAAATTGCACTAAACAAGCTATATTTAATTATAAAGGAGAAAAAAGAGGAATTAGATGTAAAACACATATGTTTTGTGGAATGGTTAATGTAAAAGATAAAAAGAAAAGTATTAAACACCAAGCGCCTCTGGCACGGGCTTGTAAATATGATATTTCTAAATTATCTAATCTATTAAAAGTCGGAAAGATGTTATTAAAAGAAGATAAATGTGATAAATTATTAATTCTAAATAAAGTAGCTAAAAAAATGTTAAAGTAAAGAAAAAATATTATATAACTTTAAATTTGTGAATTTTATATTTTTTTATTTCTATAAATATATATATTTTAATTCATTTTATATAATGACATCAAATAATAAAATCATTCATCAAACATCAACGGCAGAATCAGGTATCAATACAAAATTTTGGGGACCAAGTGCTTGGATTTTTTTATTTTCATCTTGTTTAACTTATCCTATTAAGATAGATGATAAAAACCCATTACATAGACAAATTAAAACAAATTATAAAAATTTGTTTATGTCTTTAAAATATACACTGCCTTGTTGTTTCTGTTTAGATAGTTATAGAAGATTTATTAAAAATGATCCTATTGAAAATAGTTTAAATTCTAGATTAGATTTATTATTATGGTTATATAATCTTAGAGACAAAGTAAATAAAAAATTAATGGCACAAGAAAAAGAACAATATGATTTTTATAAAACAGCATTACAAAAAAAATATAAATCTAATTTAATTTCAAAAGATACTTTTGATAAAAGAATACAGTGCTTAAAGAAAAAATATTTAAGAACTGAAAAGTCTCCACCTTTCAAAGAAATATTAAAAGATTATGAACATTATAGAGCTTAATATTTCTTTGAAATTAATCTATAAACTTTTTTAAAATCAGAATTCAATTTCTTATTTCTATTTCTAATTTCTTCATAATTATATTTAATATTTTTATTTTGAATAGTTGATTTTAAATAATGAATTTCAATTTCACAATTTCTAACCTTTTCATTTAATAATTTATTACTATCAAATAATAATTTATTATTTTTTTCTAATTCATCTACTTTATTTAATAATAATTCAATATTTTTATTTGATTTAGAATTTTCAATTTCTAATTTTGATAATTTAGAATTAATATTATTGAATTCTAAATTTAGTCTATTTTCTTTATTTATTTCATATTTTGTAAAATTATTCATATTTATTCTAATTTGAGAATTATATTGGTTTATTATGTCCATCTGCTTTCCATGTATATTATATTTTTGTGTAAACTTTTGATATAATTCTGAACGTGGATAACGACCGTCTTCCAATGCAAAACGTAAGATACCTTCTGTCGTTATAACTTCTTCTATTGGACTTAAATTTAGAAGATCATTTATTATACTTCTAAGATATTTATCTGATATATTAATATTTTCTTTAATATTTATTATATCTTCAATGCAATATCCTCTAAACTGAATATTATTATCACTAGTATAACCAATTGTTCTTATTGTGAAAATTTCGCACATTGTATAAGTATTTGCATATATTTATAATAATTTGTTAGAATAATCAATTTTAAAATTGAACAAATAATAGATTTTATATAAATATAATAATGAATAATAATTGTTTTAATTGTCAAAATATTGGATCTCAACCGGCTATGCCTGAATATTCAAATAATAATCAAAAAATAATTATTAAAGGTGGGTGTTTTGTATTTAAATACGGATTAAAACAATATGTTAAAAAATGCTGTTTAGTAAAATTATATTTAGGACCGTGTACGTCTAAATTTAATGAAGATAAATTATTTTCTATTATTAAAATTAAAAATCCAAAGTATATTTTAACAAATAATGATAAATTTATGGTATTTGAAATCAAATTACAACATCAAGAAATTATTCAATCGCCAATAAATATGGGTTTAAACTGCAAATTAGAAATAATGAGAAATACAGGATATGACGAATATAATGAAAAATATGAATTTATTACAAAAAATAAATTTGATAACCCCGATATTATCGATTTATCGTCAAAAAATATAAAACCAGTATCTGTTCAACCAACATTAACGGCTATGAATGAATTAGAATGTGAAAAATTTGAATATATTTATATGATTCAAGAAAGAACAGCAGTTGTTTCAAATCAACCGATTTATAAAATAGGAAGAACTTCTCAATCAAATTTTGAAAGATTTAAACAATACGGAAAGGGATATAAAATATTATTACACGTTGTGTGTAATAACTGTATTGCAAAAGAATTAGAAGTAATAAATTTATTTAAAACTAAATATTTACAAGTAACAGAATACGGAAATGAATATTTTAACGGCGATTATAAGTCTATGATTAAAGATATTATGAATTTATTATAATTCATGATATTTATCATAATTACTATGAATTGTTAAATCATCATTAAGATAATATTTTTTAAATTCTAATAATTCATTATCTAGTGACAATAGCAATTCTTTATATTTTATTTTTTTCTTTAGATTAATTGACAAATGGTATAATTTATAATTATAGAATTTAAATACATATAATACAATTAAAGACAATAAATCAAAATTATAATATATACATATAAAAATGAATTGTAATATATATATAGGGTATATTTCTAATCCTAAAGATTTTATATTAAAAATCTTTTTTTTAGAAATATAATCCATTTCATATTTTATTTTGTAAAATGATTTATATAATATTTGCATTTGTGTTGTATCAATTTGATTATTTAATTTTAAATCCATAATGTTTTTTATAATGATACTATTAAAATATGATTCATTATAAATTATATCCAAATTTGAATTTGTATCTTCTTTATGTTTAATACCAAAACATAAATTTTGTGTAGATAAATATATATTTGAATTATATTTTTCAAAATGAAACGATAGATATGATATTAATGAAAATCTAAAATCATCAATATTTGTTTCTATATTTTCATCATATTTATGTATACTTGTAAATGATATATATTCTATGAAAAAGTTTTTAATGTCATCATAAATAGAATAATAAAAATAATAAAATAAAACTATTTCATAAATTGATAATATGAGTTTAATAAAATCATTTGATAATAATATTAATAAAATCATAATTTGATAATTTGATAATTTTAATTTGATTGATATATTTAATAAAATTTATTTCAACATAAAAAAAATAAGTATATGACTATATCTTATAACAAAAAAATGAACTATAATTATTATAAGATTTGATTTATTTCTTTTTATCTAAATAATCTGATTTACTTAATATAATCCAGATTATAATTAAATTTGAAAATATCATATTATAGTATATTTTATTTAAATTTTTATATGTTATTATTTCGTCATCAATATTATTGTTAATATTGTTATTATTAATTATATTTTTTATATTTTTAGATATATTATTTATTATTTGTTTTAGTTTATTTATATTTTTATTAATATTCTTTTGAATATAATTATTTTTTAATCTGATTGAAAATGGATATAAATTTGTTTTTTTTATAAAAAACGGTTTTTTTATAATATTATTTGTATTATGTGAATAAGTAATTAATTTTTGAATACTATATATATATATGTTGCATTTAATACAATATATTCTTTTTTTTTATAAAGATATTAGTAAAACGCTTTTGTACATCATTATATTAGATTTAAAGTTGAATTAAAATATTTATATATAAAAAGTAAATGGAATCTGTGAGGAGTCTTTTAAATGATTATTCTATTCATATTGATGATAAGATACTACAATCAATTACAAATTCAATTGATCCCAATATTAAAAATATACATATTACATTTATAATTGATAAGAATAATAAATTAATAAATTACGGATTTAATATTTATTATAAAACAGATACATTTCCATTTAGTATTCATTCTGAGATCAATACAATTGTAAAATATTATAAATCTCAATATAATAAAAAATTAAATAGAAAACAAAAAAAAATGATTATAATTAAAATTAGCCCAAAGATACAAAAAATAGGTATTTCTAAACCTTGTACAAATTGTGCTAATTTCATTTTAAATAATATGGACAATTTAAACATTACAGAGATTTTATATTCAACTAAGGATAATACATTAGTTTCATTAAAAAAAAATGATTTGATGGATATAAATAATTTTACACAATCATCCGCATTCAGAAAATATAAAACAAATTAAATAAATTAAACACTTACCTTTTTACTTTTACGGCTTTTGCGTGATTTAGTTGATTTTTTACTTTTTTTGCTTTTACCTCCTTTTTTACTTTTATGTGATTTAGTTGATTTTTTGCTTTTACGTGATTTACGGGGAGCAGATCCTTTTTTTGAAGTATTGCCTAAAATTTTACACATGGTAGTAGAACATTTTGCGCATTTGCCTTTTAACATGTTTCTCCCATTTTTCATAGTATCTTGTTTAGCATCTAACATTTTAGATTTTGCTTTACATTTAACACAGTATCCTTCTTCAGACATTTTGATATATATATTATAATAAAATATTAATAGATTAAAATAAATAATTAAAAAAAAAAGAATCACGGAGAGCAGTTGCTCTCTCATCTTATTTGTTGCTTTGATATGTTTACTTCTTGGCATGCTTGTTAGCAATCTTATTCAATTCACTTTGGATAACGTCGTTCCAGTAGCGTTTTGAATAGATTGCCTGTTGAATTTTAGTCTTATCTTTCTCTTCAAGAAAGACAGATTGCATTTCAATTTCGGCATCCTCAATATTAACACACATTGTATTTTCGAATTTAGAAAGAATTTCTTGTTGAATTCTCATAATATCCGATACCGCATTGTTAACAAGGCTATTCATTTCATCACTCATAAGAGGAGCGGATTGAACAGGCGGAGTAATATTGTTAATAGTAACATTGCTATTGTTAATAGTAATGTTCATATTGCTTTGCATTGTTTACTTCTTCAATTAGTAGTAGTATTAATAAGATATAAAAAAATCAACTTTTTTATTTAAGTATAAAATATCATTTTTTATTCTTAAATTAGATAAGATAAAAAAAAAAGAATCACGGAGAGCAATTGCTCCCTCATCTTATTTGTTGCTTTGCTGTATTTACTTCTTGGCACGCTTGTTAGTAATCTTAGCCAGTTCGCTTTGAATAACATCGTTCCAGTAGCGTTTTGAGCACATTGCCCTTTGAATTTTAGTCTTATCTTCTTCTTTAAGAAAAGTTGACTGCATTTCAATTTCAGCATCCTCAAGGTCAAGGCACATTGTATTTTCGAATTTAGAAAGAATTTCCCGTTGAATTCTCATAATATCCGAGACTGCATTGTTAACAAGGCTGTTCATTTCGTCACTCATAAGAGGGGCGGATTGAGCAGGCAGAGTAATGTTGTTAATAGTAACATTGCTATTGTTAATAGTAATATTCATATTGTTCGCGCTGTTTACTTCTTCAATTAGTAGTGGTATTAATAAGATATAAAAAAATCAACTTTTTTATTTAAATACAATTTATATTTTTATTGCATTCAAATTGCTTATCTGAGCTTATTATATTCTCACCTCTATATATATCAGAAATAAGTATATATTCATCATATAGATTAATAATAGTAATATTAAATGGTATAGATTTATCTATAAATCCATTATAAATAAAATATAATCCATTCATATAGTTATTATTTCTATCTAATGAAATAGGCCCATTATCATTACTTGTTTGTATTTTTATATCTTTAATTCCACATTTATAATTAAATGGTGTTAATGCAAACCAATAATTATTATTCGGATCATAATCTCGTAATTTGATATTATAATTATCATCTTGTATAAAATTATCGCAATGTGTAAATTCCCATTCTAATTTATATCTACTCGGATCATTGTTATTAAATACTTTATTCCATAATTCAGTAGATAAATCTAAATCCCCATATTTACATTCTGGACATATATTATCAATTAATGCTGTTGTTATTTCATTATTATAATATATATTTACGCATTTCCCGCAAGATAAAGAATTATCAATTTGTTCGTGATTTATAGCAGCCGTTAATACATTGTTATAATTCCAATCATCTTTCTTAAATCCACAAAATCCATTATCTATATCTGCTCCGTATGAAGTCATATCTCCAAAAAATAACTGATTTGATAATTTTCTACCTCTAAGATATGATAAGGCTCCATTTGTTGATTCTATTAGTTGTGATACTAGTCCTAATGTGATAAATATTATTTTGAACATTTTTTGTTGTGATATATATTTATATTAATATTATAAAATATAAATAATATATATAAATATGAATACAAATATAACTATGAACGATAAAAATGAATTATTAAATCTGGATGTTAGTATTGTAAAAAAAAATATTTATAATAATTATTGTGGATTTTGTAGAGTTTATAAAGTAATTGATGTAGATACAATTACTGTTATAATAAAACACAATTCTGAATTTTTGTTTATAAAATGTAGATTGTCTGATATCGATGGTCCAGAAAAAAAATCTAAAATAGAAAAAGAAATTGAACTGTATAATTTAGGTAAAGAATATTTAACTAAATTGATATTAGATAAGGTCATCTTTATAGAAATGAAATGTCCAGATAAATATAATAGAATGTTATCTACAATTTATCTAGATGAGTCTAAGAATTTCAATATAAATAGAAATTTATTAGATTTAGGTCTTGTAAGAGAATATCACGGAGAAGCTAAATGTGATTGGGATTTATAAATTATATTTTTTGTTTAACGTAAGATACAAATTTATTAACATTTTCTTGATAATTATTTTTTTTCCAAAAAGATAAATGATAACAATATTTTTTATCAATATTAAAGACAAATTTATATGATTTATTTTTATATTTGCCAAAATCTATTATATTATTATCCATTTGTTCATCGTCATCATTTAATTCTTCACTACTAGAAGATGATTGTGAGCATCTTTTATTAAGTGTATATTTTTTATATACATAAATCTTTTTAGATTTTATATATATATATTCATTTTTACTAATTAACTTTGGACAGTAATGATTTTTACATATTTGTAAATATCTTTTATTAATTGAATTATTACTTATATCTAATTCTTTCGATATAATACAATTACACCTTAAAGTAATTTTTTCTAATACATTTTCATATGTATTATCTAATAGTGAGTTTGAAGAAAAAGTTTTAAACATATTGGCTCTTAAACGTTTGAAGAAATTCTTGATAAATCTTTTTTTTATATTATATATATATTTTAATAAATATATATTTAATCTATTTATATTTTTGTTCGACAATATGGGCATTGTATATTTTCTTCCTTTTCTCCTTTTTTTAATAATAAATAGATATATTTATTAATACATTCAATATGATATTTATGATTACATATAAGAGATACTGATGTATTATTTATATCTAAACATATTGGACAAATATCGTCTTCATCTTCTACAGATGAAAATATATCTTTAAATAAATTATATATTCTATTATATTCATATTCATATTTTTCTTTTACTGAGTCATATTGATCTAAAGTATTTTTTTTACACTCCTTTAGAGATTTTAAAATCTCTTTATATCTTTGTATTACTAATTCATTACTATCGTCCACATTTAAAGTTTTTTTCATATACTTACAATATGAATTTGAATATAATTGTAATTTATTTTTAGAAATATTTGATTTTCTCAATATTTTATGTATTTCTGCATTGTGTTTATTTGATAAATTAATTTCTTTGTTAAATTGTAAGATAGAATAATTGATTAAAGATCTATTATCAAATAATGATATTTGATATAAAACGGTATTTAAGTTAGTTTTTAAAGAATTAAAAAAATGTGAAAATATATTTTTTTTAACTTTATTAGTATGTTTCAATTGAATTAATTTTTTCTTAATTTCGTTTATTTTAAATGGTGTTTTATTTGATACTAAATTTTGAATATATTTTATTTTTTCTTTGTTTTCTAAATTGATAGTAGAAAGTTGATTTGGATATATTTGATTAAATTTAAAATTAACCGCGGTAATAATACCATTAAGATTATTATTACATTTTATTGTATTATACAATTGTAAATCAATATTTATTTTTCTATATGTCATTGATTCCTGTAAAAATAAATAAAATTTTTCTTTAATGATTTTATATCTTGATTCTTTTTCATTTTTAAATGTCATTATTGTGTCTTTTATTATATTTTCATATTTAATACATTCATTATCAATATTATCAATACATGATTGTAATTCAGATGTAAAACCATGATAATTGACCGCGCTATGTGCAAAGCTATGGTCATAATATTCCATATTGTTTTTTTAGTGAAATTTAAATTATATATATATTATTATATAAATTTAATAAATCTAATTAAAATGTCTTTTTTAAAAAAAATGAACATCGGTTCATTAATAGCTGTTATATTAGTAATTATCATTTTATATACTTTATTTTCTGATATGGTATATTATGATAAATATGATGAGGATTATATTACAAATATCGGGGATTTTGAAAAATATGAAAGTAAATATGAAAAATCTAAATTATATAAACAATATAATTTATTAAGTGAAGATGATAAATATTTTCTTAGTCATCTTATTGGTAAATATAATTTAGAAAATAAAACACACAAACCGAAATTTAATAAAAAATTAAAAGATTTAAGAAATAGATTAATATTAGCTACGTTAATATCTTCAATTATATTTTCTTCTTCATTAACTAAAGTATTTAAATTAAATATTGTAAATTATTTCATAACTTTATTATTGTAAATTATTTTATAACAATATTATTCTAAAATAATTTACAATTATCTATATAGCATACTTTAATTAAAGATGATACAAAATTTGATTATACTTTTATTGATAATTATTATATTTTATATTTTAATTTTAAAAGATGAGAATAATAATTCTTCTAATAGTCAACCTATTTTGTATGATTGTAATGATACATTAAAGGAGAATATTATTGAACAATTAGATCAATTAGATCAATTATCAAAAAATGAAGATAAACCTATAGATTTAGAAAACGGATATAATTTACAAAATCTTAACAATCTTAATGATAATATAATTATTCACAAAAAATTTAAAAATGAGTTATTAGAATCAAAAAATGAAAAGCAAAAACAAATACAAAAACAAAAAAATAATTTAAAAAAACAAATACAAGAAAGAAAAAAAATTATAAAACAGGAATCAGAAATTGAAATAAATGTGCAAATGGAGAATATGTTAAATATTATACCCAAATATAATGATATTAATTCTTTGAATTTAGAATTAAAACAAATATTTATTACATTTGACAATGCGTTTAATGAAAATAAATTACATTCTAGTGATGCTAAAAATATAATTAATAAATTACAAAATGAATTAGAAACATTAGAATACAATATGTCATTTATAAAAAAAAATAAATATCACAATATTACTACTTATTATAAATATTATCAACTAAATAAAATAGGAATCGAAAAAAAGATAAAATTCTATTCATTGTATATTTCAAAATAATAAATTAATATTTTTTTTAATATATAGTATTTATAATTGTATAACAATATGGATACAAAAATGAATAAGAAACAAATTGTTGATGTTATTAAAGATGTTAATAATTTAAAAAAGATAATTTTATTATTAGAAACAAAAATAAATAAGAAATTGACACAAAACGAAACAAATGAATTTATTCAATTTTTAAAAAATTTAAATATTGTAAATATATATCTTAAAAACAATGGCGATTTAACTAAATTTAATAATGATGTAGTAACTAAATATCATTCATATGTTACAAATAATAATGATTTTGACGTTCAAGAATATTTAAAAGATTATATTACAAATAATCAAAGTGCAGATATGACAAAATATGATTTATCTTATTTAACAAAAAATTCTTCTCCCGCTGTAGTAAATGAAAAAACAAACCAATCGCTACAACATCCATGGCCACAATCTAATATGAATTTACAAAATGGAGATTTACAATTAAAACAAATACAATTTAATAATCAAGCTTTAGATTTAACTAATGTTATTGATTTAACAAAAGTCGTAAATAGAGATTCTTTAATCAGAGAATCTAATTTATTAATTGATACTCGATATCAAAATTTAGCTAATACTGATAGATCTAAATTTGTATTTAGTATTTTAAATGATACAAAAAATAAAACAGAGGGTTCTGGTATTATTACATCTACATCTACAATTAGTGATATAGTTGAAATTGAAATCTTTCCATTTAGTATTCCATATCTTAGCGATGCAGATAATTATTATAATAAAATAACTTTGACAATTATGGAATTGCGATCATCATGTATTGATGCTTATGAAAATAGTCAATTTCATTTCTTATTTACTTGTGTAAAGAATAAAAATTTATTAGATTTAACACCTGTAAATAATATTTTTAAATTCGCGGTGCCAATTAAAAGTATTAATGATTTAACAATAAGATTCGGCGCGCCTTTATCTACAGTAACATTTGATAAAGATAGATTATCTACATTATCAATAGATTATAATAGTAATCCTGCACATATTGAATTTAGTGATGAACATAATTTATTATCTGGTGATATTATATATTTTACAGATTTTACAACATTAAGTCCGGCAGATGATTTAGATATTATTAATTCTATTAATTCAACAAGAGGACATATTTGTTCACGCATATCAAATAAAATTATTTCTATCAATATTGATATGAATTTAGTAAAATATCCAGATACAAATTTATCTTGTAATATTTATTTTGGAAGCAAACGTATTTTATTACCATTAAAGATTAAATATCTTTCTTCGAAATAAACACGATTTAAAAAAATTAGTCATGTTGAAAGATTATTGATTAAACAATTGAATTTAACCGAAGAAGAAGATTTTATTTTGCTCCCCTTTAAAGGGGAGCAAACAGAAACAAAAGAAGAAGATTTGTTTGACTCCCCTTTAAAGGGGAGTCAAACAAAAAGAAAAGGACGCGGTGGCGCTAACGGAAATAAATATATATATATATATATGTTAACGCCTAAAACATTTAAAAATACATTATTATCTAGTAGAAATGAAAAGAAATATAGAGTTTATTATCTAGTATTATAGTGATTTTAAAATTGATTTTTTTTTATAAATTTATCATAAGAAGCAAGATTATTCATAAAAAATCAAATGTTACAACAAAATATTAAAGAATATATAATTACTAAAAGTAAACTAGAAATTAAAATGAATTTAAATGAATTCTTTCATGATATTCACGCACTATTTTATCCAGATAAAGATATTTCATTCATGAATTATTTTCTAGAATTATGTGATCAATCGGATAAATTTTACGTACATCACGATAAATTATTTGAATACGGTATAATTACAACAAATCAAAGTATCCATGTTGAAAGATTATTGATTAAACAATTGAATTTAACCGAAGGAGAAGATTTTATCTTGCTCACCATTAATGGTGAGCAAGATGATAATAAACATGGTGGCAATAATAAGAAAACATATATGTTAACACCTGAAACATTTAAAATTGCATTAATATCTAGTAGAAATGAAAAAAAATATAGAGTTTATTATTTATTATTAGAAACTATATATAAATATTATAGTGATTATCAAAGTATGTTTGATGCAAATCAATTGAATAAACAAGCAGAAGAATTAAAAGAGAATAAAAAAACAATTGTTGAAAAGGATGATAACATAAAAAGATTAGAAAATAAAATAGATGAACAAAATAAAATAAATAATGACAAAATCAATACATTAATTAATCTAGCAATGGAGCAAGGAGTAATGTTAAAAGATACAAAAGAACAAAATAATGAATTATTATCTGAAATTCAAGATGTAAATAATAAATTAGATGAATCCAATGAAAAGTTAGAAGAAACAAATGATAAATTAGACGAAGCAATTGATTATTTAAAAGATAAATCTGAACATTCTACATTAGATCCAAAAGATGCTAATAAGAAACATCATTTTCTAATTACAATTCAAGAATTTAATAATAATACAGGTAATCCAAATAAAAAAGTTAAATTCATTTCTGGTCAATTTAAATATGTAGAAGCAAACGCAAAGAAAGCAAATGATACAAAAAATACAAAAACTCTCGGCCCGTTCTATAATGCTAACGGAATTGATTTAAGAAATAATGCAGTTAATGAATTCAAAAGCCGAATTAGATTAATTAAATCAAATTATAATAAAGTGATTAATCAAAATATTAATGATAATAAAAAACTTAAAAGTCAATTATTAAAACAATTTAAAAATTCTAAATCCAAAGATGAAATTCAAGAATTATATAACAATCATCCAAATAAAAAAGACGAAAGAAAAATTAAAGTAGAAGATATTCCAGTTAAATATTCACCAACCGGATTTAATTATACTCAAAATAAATATGTATCTTATGATGAAATATTTGAAATTATATTAGAAGTAAATGAATTAACTCAAACATCACCAATGTAATAATAAATGTTTGATTACATTTATTATTTTTTTTAATATAAAAGATTTTGATTAATTTATAGTAGATATGAATAATTTATATATCAATTTGAATATAATTTCAAAAATAAAACCAAATGAAAAGATATATATCAATTCAGATGGGTTTATATCAATAGAACAAAGCAATATGTTTCAAGGAATAATTAGATTCATATTTAATAATTCTAGGTCAAAATCAATTAATAATTTATCTAATTTTTATAATACATTATACATACATATTAATCAATTACTATCAGGAACAGAATTAAGAAATATTAATAAACATAATGATTCTTTAATAAGAATGGACTTTAATAGATTATCTAATAATACACAATCAACACTAGATAGTTTAGGAGAATTATTAAAATATTTACAATCATCTATAATGGGATTAGAAAATTTAAAAAAAACCTATGGGGGCGATGTTTACATTGTAAGTGTATTAGATTTAATAATAGCCGATGTGAATACATATATTAAAAAAATTAATAATTGTATTAAAACATTTTAAAAGGATAGCGGTTCATCATTTTCACATATAGATTGTATAAAACAATAATAACATTTATTTGTAAAAATAAATTTATTTTTCTTTAAGCATTGAAATATAAATAATTTAGTTTTTTCTATTTTACTAAATAATATATATAATTTATATAATTTATATATTTTTATAGTTTCTAGAATAATTATAAAATATAATATTATTTTCAATTTCATTTCTATATTTAAATATACAATCATAATAATGTTTATATTTAAAATATCACATTCAATACAAATCTTATATATATTATTTATAATACTCATTATATCATTAGCATATTATTCAATTAATTCTTGTGCTTATCAACTATATAAGAGAACAAATAATGAATCATTTACAAATGAAACATCTATTCATCTAGATATACCAATATATTCTAAACCACTTTATACTCAAAATGAATTAGATAATATATATTCTAAACCCAATTATATGTCATATAATGGATTTAAAGTAGATTTATGGTAAAACATATAGTATGTATTTTAAAATTATCCTTAAAAAAAACACTATATGTTTTTAAAATTGATTTTTTTTTAAGATTTAAGAAAGATAAAGCTAATATACCATATGTCACTTAAGCGTAAAATCGTTGATATTGAAAAGCATGATATTATTGATATTACTGGTGATGAAATTAAAATTATTAAATCTAAAAAACATAAAGAATTTGATGAAAAGGATGTAATTATATACGCTAGAGTATCTACACATGATCAAAATTTAGAAGCACAAATAGATATTTGTAAAGTTTATTGTAATGAAAATGAATTAAATATTATAGAAATTATAGAAGAAAAATGCTCTGCTTATAGATTTAGACAACCTCAATTACATAATATATTATCAAATAACAAAAATATAAAAATATTAGTATATTGTGTAGATAGATTTTCTAGAAATATATTGTTTTGTGAAGAGTATTTACAATTAATTGAAAAAAATAATTTGACACTGTTATCAACTAAAGAAATGATAGATTTAAAAAGTGCAATTGGTAAATTTGAATTTAAATCAAAAATATTACAAGCCGAATTAGAAGCTAATAAGATTTCAGAAAGAGTAAAACTAAATATAGAATATAAAAAAAGAAATAATATTCAAATATTAAGACCAATATATGGATATAATATTGAAAATAATAAAAGAGTAAAGAATGAATCGGAATATTATGTAATAGATTTTATATTATCTTTGTACGAAAAAAACAAATCAACAAGTCAAATTAATAGAATGATCAAACAATTGTTATCAAAATTAAATAAATTAGATAATGAATTTGTAAATATGGATTTCTTTGACAATGATGGCGATATATTACATGATGACAATATTTTAATAAATGTATCTCCTGAATTAATTTCAAGTATTTTAAATAATATTAGAGTATATAAAAAAAATAAAAAATGGACAAAGAAAATGATTGATTATATTTATAATAAAATGGTTGATGATTCTATTGACATGAATAATTTGATAATATAACTCATATTTATTCATTTATATTAATTGAAATTTATATTTTTTAGTGAATTACTAATCATTAATTCTATAATTACAGAAAATATACTTTCTATTATTTCATTATAAACAAAATTCATATTTTCATCTAAATCATAAACTGATGTAGTAGCTAATGTATTATCATAATTATAATGTTCTCCTGTTTGTAAAGTCCAAATATAAAAATGTTCTATATATGATGAATGTATAATATGTATATATTTATCTTTATTAATTTTATTTTTTGTGAACTTTGTAATTTCATTTTTATTATTCTCTATATAACAAAGCACATTTACTAAAATTTTTTTATAAAGATCTATTCCATAATCGGTTAATGTAAATAAATCAAAAACATTTTCATTTCTTTTAGATAACTCATTATGAACATCTTCACACCATTTTTCAATTGATTTATTAAAAAATTTTTTATCATAATTATAAATCGACATAATTATATTTAATGTTTTAACAAAGTTATTACTATGTTTTATATTTAATATAATTTTAATTCAACTTTAAATATATTGATATATATAGCTATAATAATGGGTTTTGTTTATTTGATTCAACATGAACTTTTGTTAAACACAAATAAATATAAAGTAGGAATGAGTTCATCATTAAATTTAAATAGATTAAAATTTTATAAAAAGAATGCAATTTTATATAATTTACATAGATGTGATAATTATATTGATTTAGAAAAAAAAATTATTGATGAATTTAAAAAGAATTTTCAATTATTTTCAGGAAATGAATATTTTATGGGGGATATTAATGATATGTCTCATTGTTTTATTAAGACCATTTTTAATGATATATCACCACCGGAAGATAGAATAAAATTAGATTTGGATTTGGAATTTGATTTAGATTCAGATGATTTAGATAATATTGAAATTATTGATCCAAAAGAATATTATTCAAAATTTGATTATAATCAAAAACCATTTGAAAAACCAGTAATTATAAAAAATGATATTATTTATAATGTTCGGTCCGGTATTTTAGATTGTAAAAAAAAGAAATTTAATGACGGTGCAATATATTTTAATATTCCTGAAATTATAAATAAAGATGCAAAAGAAAATAATCAATCCTTTCAGTCCCTTCAAACCGTGTCAAGTGTAAAAGAAAATAAAATTAGAGATATTACAAATGAATATTTTAATATAAAATGTGAATTAGAAAATAATAATTTTAGTTCTAATTGTAATCAAAATTTAAATAATAGTAATAAATATTTTCAAGTTAATGATAAATTTAAAGAAAATCAAATCGATAATAATTCTAATAATTTAAAGAAACATAAAAATCCATTTGAAAAATTTATTTATGTAAATGATTTATAAAATTCAATTATCTAAATCTTTTGTAAGTGTAAGATATAAAAATTCTATATACGCATCTTCATTTGTTTTAATTAAATTTGAAAAATTTGGCATATTAGATTTAATAAATACTTTTAATCTTTTTTTTTCACGATAATATTGTAACGCAAATAAATATTCTTTTGTTAATTTTATAAATACTGATCTATTTAAAATAGTTTGAGAATTTGAATTTGTAATTACAAAATTATCGCCATTTAATAATTTTTGACAATATTCTCTAATTTTAGCTCTAAAATTATTCGGCATAGATTTATCTGTAAAGAAAGAATCACTTAATTGTAAAGATTTCATTAAAAATCCCACAACAACATCAAATGTTTTTTGTGTTGATATTGATTTTTCATAAGCAATTAAATCGTCATAGTTATTAACTTTAAATTTTGTTAAATCATTTGTTGAATCGTCATATTGCATATCACTTAATATGCAATATTTTATTTTATTATTTGTAGAATCGGCATCATATAAATTTTTATATAATTTACATTTATTATTGTATTCCGCAATTTTGTCTATAATTTTTTGTTTATCTGGGTTAGCGGTACCTAATAAATTATTAATAAATTCTAACATGTTTATATTATAAAAAAATATAAAAATATAATAAAATATTAATTTATAATATTTTACTATATAATTGTTTTAATTTAGAATCATCATTAGGATTAGAAAATAAATCATTATACATATTTACTGTATATGATTTAATAAATTCTTTAAATTTATTATTTGTAATAAGATATTTTAATATTATTTTTTCTTCTGGTCCTAATTTTAATACATCATTATTATATTTTTTTTCTCCGTTTAAAAATTGTTTTATATCATATGTAGAAATTTGCTTATAGATATTATCTATCATCGTAAATTTATTTCCAAGAAAAGATAAATTTAAATCATATGTCGTATCAATATTTATCGATTGTTCATAATCTAATAAATAATCAGATTTTGATATAGTAAAATTTGTAAAATCATTTACATCGCTATATTTAAAATCTTTTAATATACAATATTTTAATTTTTTTTTTGTATCAATAAGTGAATTAGTTAATAAATCACAAGTGTTTTTATATGTTTTTGTTAAATCCTCTACAAGCATTTTTTGTTTTTTCTTTTCTTCAGCACTTATATTTACTATTTTTTCATTTGTTTTTTCATTTACAGGTATTAAAGTTATAGAATTCATAATTAATATTTAATATTTGTATATTATAAAAAAATAAATTTATATCTATTTTAATTATTTCTTAATCTTTATGTTTTTATATATTTATGGGTGAGTTTGTTTATAGTTTTCAAAATCTTCAGATAATTGATTGAATTTAGATAATAAATCTTCAAATTTAGCAGATAAATGTTGAAGAGCACCTAAAGTAATATTAGAAATTTCACGATTAGATACACTTCTAAAATCGCTATATCCGTGAGTTTCACTTTGTTCGACAGCAATTTGACATACTTCTTCTACTTGTTGAGCAATTAACCCAGTATGTGTCTTAGTAGCATCTTCAAAATTATAATTGTAATTTACAATATTTAAATCCATAGCCATTTGATATACATTTTCTAAATTGGCTTGTTTAATATTTTCTTTTACACGCATATCAGAAGTTTCAAACAATTCAGTTACTTGTAAATATTGATTATTTAATCTCATACATTCAGTTAGGGTACCTCCTGTCATAAGATTTACAACAAAATCTGCATCTTCAGATTCAGCAGTTACATCAGTAGTTACTACTTTTGTATTACCGAATTCAACATCGGTACTTGTACTATTTTGAACCATATATTTCATTCCAACTCCTAAACCATTTGCAGGAGTAGTGGTAGTTTTTCTATAAATTGTTAATGGGACACCAGTAGTATCAGCAACTGAATCAGAGAAAGTTAAATTTAAATTGTTCATAGATAAATTATTAATTCCTGTAATATTCTTACTAGCATCTAATACAAGAGCTTTGCTAGCTTCTGCAGTACCAGGGCCTGTTGTAAGATCATTATAATTTAATTCGGCAGCTGTTGAAGTTACTAATACGCCAGCTAATTTAAGACCTTGAGTGGTTCCGTCATGATCAACTACATCTAAATCTGTACTTACTTCTAAATGTTGTAATTCTCCTAATTCAGTTACATTAGTTTGTGAAGCAGTCATTAATAACCCAGTTAATTGAGTTGCAGTTAAAGAATTAATATTTGTAATATCTCTACTAGAATTTAATACAAGAGCTTTACTGGCTTCTGCAGTTCCTGGAGTTGTATCAACATAATTTAATTCACTAGCTGTAGCCGTTACTAAAGTTCCATTTAATTTAAGACCAATAGTTGTTCCATTATGATTAGCAATATTTACAGATCCTGCAGACCCATTTGTAGTAATTGCTAAATCACCTGCACTATTAAGAGTAAAATCGGTATGAGTTGCAGGAA
>JACCDQ010712109.1_pt1 | contig 19283 bp, 16 predicted proteins | sample 7446031 | NCBI WGS metagenome assembly JACCDQ01 (sample SAMN15323442, study PRJNA562643) | freshwater metagenome | isolation source: river surface water | place: USA:Blue River Watershed | collected 2017-08-17
ATGAGGTCTATGACGACGGCCTGAAGAACCAGGTCTTCGCGATCACTGAGGGCGGCGACACATACATCGGGCAGGTTTGGCCTGGAGACACCGCATTCCCTGACTTTGCCAACGAAAAGGCGCGCGAATGGTGGGGCGAACTCAACGCCGAGCACGTGAAAAGCGGTCTAGCGGGCATCTGGAATGACATGAATGAGCCGGCTACCGGCGAAATCGACCCGATGCGTATGCGTTTTGACCGCGGTCAGTATTCACACGAGCGCTTCCACAACCAGTACGCGATGCTGATGGCCATGGGCACGACCGAGGGTCTGCTCAAGGCGATGCCTGACCTGCGCACCTTTGTGCTCAGTCGCGCCGGCAGCGCCGGAATTCAACGCTATGCCGCGAACTGGATGGGTGACAACATGTCGCGATGGGATCACCTGTGGCTGAGCATCCCGATGGGTTCGGGTCTCTCGATCTCTGGCCAGTCGTTTGTGGGTGCCGACATCGGCGGTTTCGCCGAAGACACTAACCCAGAGCTTTACACTCGCTGGATTCAGTGCGGCTCACTAACCCCGTTCGCGCGCGTGCACTCGGTCATCAACACGATTGACCAGTATGTGTGGTCGTTTGGCGAAGAGGTTCTCGGCTATGCGCGTGAGGCACTCAAGCAGCGTTACCGTTTGCTGCCTTACATCTATTCGGCATTCGTGCAGGCATCGCAGACAGGTGCCCCGATTCAGCGTCCACTCATTTTCGACTACCAGGACGACGCCAACCTGCGTGACATGGATGACCAGTACCTGTTTGGTCGCGACCTGCTTGTTGCACCGATTGTGGCTGCCGGCCAGTATTCGCGCGAGGTTTACCTGCCGCGAGGCGAGTGGTTCGACTGGCACGACGGCAATCTCGTCGCCAGCGCGGGCGAGGCTATCAAGGTGGAAGCGCCGATCTCTCGAATCCCAATCTTTGCCAAGGCCGGAGCGGTTATTCCGATGTTGGCCGAAGCCCCGCTGACCACCGACGGACTCGCGCCAGATGCGATCGAATTACACGTTTTCGTGCCGCAGGCCGACGGACGATTCGAATCGATGCTTCAAGAGGATGACGGCCTCACCTTCGGCGCGCTCGCCGGAGCCAAGCTGGTCACCAACTTCGTGCTCGAGCGCTCGGGCGAAAGCGTGAAGCTGAGCGCGACCACCAACGGCGACAAGTTTGCCGGGTTTGCTCGTGAGCGTTTCGAAATCGTTTGGCACACGGCCGAGGGTGTTGCCACCACTTCGATCGCCAACTCGGGCGAGGGGTTCGAGGTCGAACTCTAGGCCTTAGAGCGCTTCAGCGCACCGAACAGCAGCAGGCCGGCAACCCCGACGATCACTCCACACAGCGTGATGGTCAGGCGAATGCCGATGGCTTCGGTCAGCATCCCGATTAGCGGCGAACCGATTGGTGTGCCGCCCATGAAGATCAGCAGGTAGATCCCCATGACGCGTCCGCGCAGTTCAGGTTCGCAGTGTGTTTGAACGTATGAGTTCGCCGAGATCAGCGTCATGAGTGCGATGCCGCCAACCAATGGCAGCGAGAGCGCATAAGTGGCGTAGCTTGGCATCCAGGCGGTCGCGATTAGCAAAATGCCGAAGGCGGCAGTGCCGAGCATGACAAGTTTTGGCACGCGATAGCGCTCGAGTCGAGCCGAAATCAGCACACCGCTGAACGAACCAATGGCAAGCACGCTACCGAGTAGGCCGAACTCGGCCGGACCCTTGCCAAATTCCTTGGTCGCCATGAGAGCGGTGAATATCTGAAAATTTAAGCCGAAAGTGGTCGCAAAGAAGACTGCGGTCATCACCAAGAAGATCTGGCGATTGTTTCGAACGTATGTGAGAGCGGCCCGAAGCTTCGCGCCGGTATTTGGCTGCACGCGAATGTGTAGTTCGTGCGGACGCATCATCAACAGGGCAAGCACCACGAAGACGTAGCTGAGCGAGTTGACCAGGAACGAAGGGCCGGTGCCGAAAGCCACGATCAGAAGACCCGATAGTGCAGGGCCGACGAGGCGTCCGGCATTAAAAGTCGCCGAATTCAGGCTGATGGCGCTCGCGATGTCTGAATCGCCGACCAGTTCAGAGTTAAAGGCCGTGCGTACGGGAGCGTCGAGCGCGCTGAATACGCCGACGACGAAGGCGAGGACGCATACCTCCCACACCTGAATCACACCGGTGATCACGAGGATGCCCATCAGCGCCGAACCCAATCCGGCGCCAATGTTGGTGAAAATCAGGAGGTTGCGCTTGTCGAAGCGATCGGCGAGCACGCCGCCATAGAGGCTAAGCAGCAGCGAAGGCAAGAATTGCAGTGCGGTGACCAGGCCGAGCAGGTTTGCGCTGTGGGTGAGCTCGAGGACGAGCCAGTCTTGCGCGACGCGTTGGGCCCAGGTGCCAATGTTTGACAGCACATTCGCCGGAAAAAGCAGTCTGAAATTGCGATGCTTTAGTGCCCTGAGGGCTCCGTCGCGATTGAGTCGGGCCACTTACGCGGCCACCTGGAACTTCTGACCCTCTTCGACGATGTTGCGCATTCCGCGCAGCGGCGAGAAGAACACGAAAGCGCCGGCGGTCACGGCTCCGCAGGCGGCAACCAGCATCACCGGAATGATTCCGAATGCGGTGGCGAGGGCACCGGCCGAGAGGGCGCTGATTGGCATAACACCCCAAACAAAGAAACGGATCGAAGCATTCATTCGACCGAGAAGCTGCTCGGGGCAAAGTGCCTGACGGGCGCTGACCTGGGTGATGTTGTAGACCAGGCCAGAGAACGCAATGAGTGCCTCAGCAACAATAATCAGGGGTACGCCGATGGCGGGCTGGTTGATTAGAGCGGCGACCGGGAACGCGAATCCGGCTGCACTACTAAGCGTGATGGCGATGATGATCAGGTTGCCATGCCCGAGGAGTTTGCCAAGTTTGGCCGCCGAGACGGCGCCGGTAAGGCCGCCAACCGCGCCTGCGGTGAACATCAGACCGTAAAGCGGCGCTGGAACGTGCATTGTGCGCAGCACCAAAATCGGCACGAGAGTAGTGATTGCCGAGCTGAACAGGTTGCTGATTGCGGTGGTCGCGGTGATTCGGCTGATCAGCGGGTGCTTCACGACATAGCGAACACCCTCGGCAATCTCGGTGCGCAGTGGACGGCGATCGGTCTTCGGCGTGGGAGTCTCATCCACCTTCATCGATGCAAGCGAAACCCAGCTGATCAGGAAAGTGATTGCGTCGAACAGCATCAGCATTGGCGCTTTGAGAATCGTCAGCAAGAATCCAATAACTGCAGGGCCTGCCACCGAGGAAGTTTGCGCGGTGGTCTCGAGGGCCGAATTCGCCTTCGCCATCTGGTCTTTTGGCAGCATCAACGGCAAAACGCTTTGGTATGAGACATCAAAGAACACCGCCGCGACGCTCATGACGGCTGCCGTCGCAATCACGTACCACATGGTCATGTGGCCGGTGAAGTAGACGATTGGCACGCTGATCATCGTTAGCATTCGGACGATGTCAGCCCAAATCATTACGCGGCGCTTGATCCAGCGGTCGACCCAAGCGCCAGCCGGGAGACCGATGAGCAGGAAAGCGCTGAGCCCGGCCGCGTTCATGAGGCCGACCTGCCACTCGGTCGCGTTGAGCATCAGAACGGCGAGAACTGGGAGGGCGAGACCAGACATTTGGTCGCCAATGGTGCTCACGGTTTGACCGGCCCAAAGCAACTGGAAATTGCGGTTCTTGAAGATCGAACTTGCGGGTGCGCTTGGTTCAGTTTCGGCTGATTTAGCGGCTTCTTCGGTCACCGGTCTAATCTAACTCAGCCCACAGTAAGTGGGAGTATTGTTGGGATGTTCGTAAGCGAACAATCCTGGATAGCAAACAGAGGAACAAAGTGCAGAGCGCAGATGAAACCTGGGCTTGGTTTAACGCCAAGATCTCGGATGCCGGTTTCTCGTCACTCACACAATTCGCACTCGCCAATGGATTCCAGAAATCCACCCTCAGTCGCTACTTCCACAGAGAGCGGCAGATCCCTTCGGGGCAGATTGGCCCCCTTTGTGATGCTCTAAGAGTTTCGCCCCAAGAACTGCTGCAAGCAGTCGGCGCAATCACCTGGGACTAACTATCGGGGCTGAATGATCAGCGAACCGCCAATGTCTTCGAACCTCCTAGACGTGTGAGGGTCAGCCCACAGATCCGCAAATCCTGCGGCAATCATTGGGGGGACAACCCCCTCCGCTGCTCGAAAGATGTCATCAACCGTGTGACCGAAATGAAGGCAAAGCTCGTACTCGCCGCTCTCGGTCGGGAAAAACTTAGCTTCTGGGCATGCGCTTGAGGCGATGATTCGCATTTCCCCCCTTCCGAATTGCACAATCACTGATAAAGTTGTTCCCAATTGGGAACAAGAATACTGAGGATTGTCTTGAAGCAGAAGAACCCATCCAGCAGATTGCTCAGAATAGGGCTGATTGTTCTCTTTGTCGTGCCGGTTGCCGTCGCACTGTGGACAGGAATTGCCCATAGCCCATCTCAAGTGCCTGAGGTTGGCGGCGGTGGCGGCGCGGGTTCTGGTTCGATGCAGGTCCGGTAGCGATCCAGAAATAGGAAAACCCTGCATCCGCCGCCTTGGGTAAGCAAACTCCTGTTTGTTAGGAGCGGGTGCAGGGCTTTCTTATTTTTGCACGCTCTTGTGCAGTTGAATGCCCTTAGCGACGAGCGAGGCCAGCTGCGGCTTCGAGAATCAGCAGTGCGCCCAACCTGACAGTGCGCTGGTCTGCCGAGTCGGCGGTGGCATCGATCTCGGTGATGTCCATCGACTTCACGGCGGGGGTGCGGCCTGCAAGCTCAGCGAATTCACGCAACTGGTCGGCGCTCAACCCACCAGGCGCGGCAGCCGGGCACGCTGGCACGACTGCGCGATCGCATACGTCAACATCAAAATCGACGTGGATGCCCTGCACGTGCTGAAGTTGCGCGAGAGCCTGACGCCAGATCTCGGCCGGGTTTTCGTGACGCAGTGCAGAACGAGGAATTACATGAATTCCGAGCTCGCGGGCGCGAGCCGCGTACTCAGGCGAATTCGAGAAATCGGCGATGCCGATCTGGACCACGTTCTTTCCAGGCAGACCGGCCTCAATCAAACGGCGAACCGGCGAACCGTTGCTGACGCCATCGCGCAGATCGTGGTGGGCGTCGAAGGTGACGAGACCGGCACTCGAAAGGTCGCCACCAAACGCACCGAGCATGGTTGCAAAGGTGACCGAGTTGTCGCCACCGAGAGCAACCGCCAGCTGCGAGGCGTCAACCGCGCGACCGGCAAGAGCGGCGGTAGTCTGCTCACCCTCGGGGCTGTCAGGGAACAGTGAGTCACCAAAGTCACGAGCGGTCAAATCGCCTATGTCGGTGCCGCTCGACCAAGCCCAGGTTGAATAGCGGGCCAGCGCTCCGCGAATCGCGGCGGGAGTGTGGTTTGCCCCGGTTGCCGAAATCGAGGTGCGGTGGGCACGCACGCCATAGACCGCCAAATCGCAAGATTCGCCGTCAACCGCGTGGGTCAGCCAATGTGCGGCGCGAGGCCAGAGGGCATCTTCGGTCGGCTTGGTCATCAGCGAGCTCCGAGTCGTTTCGAGAGTTCGGCCGCAGCCGAAACTACAAGTTTTGCGAGTTCAACGCGGGCTTCGGCGCTCGCGTCATCCGTTCTAAAGGTTACGGCAAAGCTCGCCGCGGGCAAGCCGAGGTGATTGACGGCCGCAGCAGCAATCGAGCTGTAACCCTCGGTTACGTGAGCGTCTTCGACGCTGAAACCGGCGGATGCCTCCTGCGCCAAAAGGGCAGCGAGTTCGCGTGGGTTGCGCGGTCCGTTCGGAGTGCGCAATTGCAACCAGGTGGCCGAGCCGAAAATTGCACGAACCTGAGCGCGAGTCAGTTTGGCGAGCATCGAGCGACCGCTCGCGGTGAGGTGGGCCGGCAGGCGAACGCCAACTTCGGTCACGACCGGCGTCGAGTGCCGCGGCGCATCCTTCAATAAATAGAGAATTTCTTGCCCGTCGAGAATGCCGACCTGAGCGGTGATGCCGAACTGCAGATTCTTGTGATTCGAATCGTCGAGCGCGATGACCAGGCGATGCAGAATCGGGCGAGCCAAACGTTCGAGCGGATCATGACGAAGGTATGCGCTGCCCAGCTCGAAGGCGGCGACACCGAGGCCCCAGCGCGAATCCTCGGCGAAGTGAATTACAAAACCCTGGGACTCGAGCACCTGAAGCAGTTGATAGGTCGAAGAGCGTGGGGCACCGATGCGGCTCGCGATCGCGGCGGCGGTCAGGGGCTGACTTGCCTTGGCGAGTGTGCGCAATGTGGCCAAAGTTCGCACGGCTGCTGGGATTTTTGCGGGCATCGGAAGGACGGCTTCGGGTGGCTTTCAGGTAACGATTCAGTGAGTCTGGTATTTCAGACAGTAGTCACAAAAACCAAGTGGCACAAGGTGCCTCGCGGCGGTGGAATAGCAACATGAACGCATCAACAGCAACTGGAGCAGCCCGCGGCCCACTGCACGCGGCAACCGGATCAACCCTGACCGCACGCGGATGGCAGCAAGAAGCCGCGATTCGCATGCTTCACAACAACCTCGACCCTGCTGTGGCCGAGCACCCAGAAGAACTCATCGTCTATGGCGGCAACGGCAAGGCTGCCCGCAACTGGGCGAGCTTCGACTCGATCGTTCGCACCCTGACCGACCTCCGCAACGACGAAACCCTTTTGGTTCAGTCGGGCAAGCCGGTTGGTGTTTTCCAGACTCATGAGTGGGCACCGCGCGTGCTCCTCGCCAACTCAAACCTCGTCGGTGACTGGGCTAACTGGCCTGAGTTCCGCCGCCTCGAGCACCTCGGTCTGACCATGTATGGCCAGATGACCGCTGGCTCATGGATCTACATCGGCACCCAGGGAATCCTCCAGGGCACCTACGAAACCTTCGCCGCCGTTGCCGCAAAGCGCTTCGGCGGAACCCTCGCCGGCACGCTGACTTTGACCGGTGGTTGCGGTGGCATGGGTGGCGCACAGCCGCTGGCCGTCACCATGAATGAGGGAACCTGTCTAATCGTCGACATCGACGAATCGCGTCTTCGTCGTCGCCTGCAAGACCGTTACCTGGATGAGATCGCCGACAACCTGGATGACGCAATCGAACGTGCGGTCTCGGCCAAGAATGCTCGCAAGGCAATCTCGATTGGCATCGTCGGCAACGCCGCGACAATCTTCGATGAACTGCTCAAGCGTGATGTGCCAATCGACATCGTGACCGACCAGACTTCGGCTCACGACCCGCTGTACTACATCCCTGAAGGCATCGAGTTCAGCGAGGCTCGCGCATACGCGCAGAGCAACCCAGAAGACTTCACCAAGCGTTCACAGGAATCAATGGCCAAGCAGGTTGCCGCGATGGTCGGCTTCATGGCCAAGGGTGCCGAGGTGTTTGACTACGGCAACTCGATTCGCGACGAAGCCCGCAAGGGTGGCTTCGGTGACTCATTCAAGTTCCCAGGCTTCATCCCTGCTTATATTCGCCCGCTGTTCTGCGAGGGCAAGGGTCCGTTCCGCTGGGTCGCACTCAGTGGCGACAAGAAGGACATCTGGCGCACCGACCAGGCCGTGCTCGAGCTGTTCCCAGAGAACGAGCACCTGCACCGCTGGATCAAGATGGCTCAGGACCGCGTCGAGTTCCAGGGTCTGCCTGCCCGAATCTGCTGGCTCGGCTATGGCGAACGCGACAAGGCCGGCGAGGTATTCAACAACCTCGTTGCCAAGGGCGAAGTCAGCGCACCGATAGTTATCGGTCGTGACCACCTCGACTGTGGTTCGGTCGCTTCGCCATACCGCGAATCAGAAGCGATGAAAGACGGCTCGGATGCGATTGCCGACTGGCCTCTGCTCAACGCGATGCTCAACATCGCCTCGGGTGCTTCGTGGGTATCGCTGCACCACGGTGGTGGCGTCGGCATCGGTCGCTCGATGCACGCCGGTCAGGTCTCGGTCGCCGATGGCACCGCGCTCGCCGGCGAGAAGCTGCGTCGCGTGCTGACCAACGACCCTGGCATGGGCGTGATCCGTCACGTCGACGCCGGCTATGACGAGGCCGTTCAGGTCGCTCGCGAAAAGCACGTTCACGTGCCGATGCTCGACACCGAATAAACCTCGGCTCGGCTAGGGTTCATTTGTGCGCAGCGTCGCGATAACTAACATCGGTCGACTGGTTACCAACGACCAGTCGATTGGTGCTGGCCTACTCGGCGAACTGCGGAATGCCGCGATGGTCGTCGAGGGCGGACGAGTCGTCTGGGTCGGTTCCAACGGGGATGCCCCTAGCGCAGACGCCAACATCGACGCCCAAGGGCGAGCGGTTTTGCCCGGTTTCGTCGACTCGCACGCACATCTAATGTTTGCCGGCGATCGCGCCGATGAATTCGCTGCGCGAATGGCAGGCGAGAAGTATGCGGCCGGCGGCATCCGTTCGACCGTGGCAGCGACCCGCGCCGCGAGCGACGCCGCCCTCGAGGCGCGACTCGTGAGCCTGGTGGCCGAGCTGCGCTCGAGCGGAATCACAACGTTTGAAACCAAAAGCGGATATGGCTTGACCGTTGCCGATGAGGCACGCGCGCTCGAGATCGCCGCACGGCACACCGTCGAGACCACATACCTCGGGGCGCACGTGGTGCCGGCCGAGTTTGCCGACCGCGGCACAGAGGGCGTCGACGCTTATGTCGAGCTCGTGAAGAACGAGATGCTCGCTGCGGCTGCCCCACATGCCAAGTGGATCGACGTGTTCTGTGATCGCGGCGCATTCGACGCCGATCAGGCCCGCGAGATTCTGCTTGCCGGACGCGCCGCGGGGCTCGCGCCACGCATCCACGCGAATCAGTTGCAGCAGGGTGCCGGAATTCAGCTGGCGGTCGAGCTCGATTGCGCTTCGGCCGATCACTGCACGCACATGAGTGACGCTGACATCGAGGCGCTCACCGGTTCAAACACTGTGGCGACGCTGTTGCCAGGTGCCGAATTCTCGACCCGCGCCGAATACCCGGATGCTCGCCGACTCTGGCAGGCCGGCGCAAAAGTCGCGCTAGCCACCGACTGCAATCCGGGCTCGAGCTACACCACTTCGATGCCGTTTTGCATCGCGGTCGCCGTGCGTGACATGCACTTCACCCCAGAGCAGGCAATCTGGTCGGCAACCGCAGGCGGTGCCGCTGCTCTGCGCCGAACCGACACCGGCCATCTTGGCCTTGGTGCTCGAGCCGACCTGATTCAACTCAGCGCCGAGAACCCGATTCACCTCGCGTATCGGCCGGGAGTGCAGCTCATCCACTCGGTTCACACCGCAGAAGACTTCAACTAACCCAAGCGAATTACAGAAAGAGACACCATGACCAAGACCGTCACCCTTCACACTCAGGGTCTAACTCAGTCTCAGTTGGTGGCCGTTGCCCGCCACGGTTATCGAGTCGAAATTGGGCAGGATGCGATCGACGCCATGGCTGCGACTCGTCGCCACATCGAATCGCTCGCCAACGGTGATGTGCCGGTCTATGGCATCTCGACTGGTTTTGGCGCTCTCGCGAACCGTCACATCGAACCGAAGGACCGTGTTCAGCTGCAGAAGTCGCTGATCCGTTCGCACGCGGCCGGCATGGGTCCGGCAGTTGAGACCGAGGTCGTGCGCGCGCTCATGCTCAACCGCTTGAAGACCCTTTGCTCAGGCCGAACCGGCGTGCGCCCTGTAGTCGCGACCACCATGGCCGCGCTGCTGAACGCCAACATCACTCCTGTAGTTCACGAATACGGTTCGCTCGGCTGCTCGGGTGACCTGGCTCCGCTCGCGCACTGCGCGCTCGTGCTCATGGGTGAGGGTCGTGCCACCGGTCCAGACGGTGTCGAACGTCCGGTTCCTGAGTTGCTTGCCGAAGCTGGAATCGAACCGCTCGAACTAAAAGAAAAAGAAGGCCTCGCGCTGATCAACGGCACCGACGGCATGCTCGGCATGCTGGTGCTAGCGCTCGCCGACCTCAACAAGCTGGTCGACTACGCCGACGTTATCGCTGCGATGAGCGTTGAAGGCCAGCTCGGCACCGATCAGGTGTTCCGCCCAGAATTGCACGAGCCATTGCGACCTCATCCGGGTCAGGCTCAAAGTGCCGCCAACATGTATGCCGCGCTCGCCGACTCAGCGATCGTCGCTTCGCACCGAGTGGGCGACAGTCGCGTGCAGGATTCATACTCGCTGCGCTGTGCTCCTCAGGTGACCGGTGGTCTGCGTGACACCATGGCTTGGGCGACCATCGTGGCCGAGCGTGAACTCGCCGCCGCGATCGACAACCCGGTCGTGCTCGAATCGGGCGAGGTCACCTCGAACGGAAACTTCCACGGAGCGCCCGTCGCATACGTTCTCGACTTCTTGGCGATTCCGGCGACCGACCTCGGCTCGATGTCGGAGCGTCGCACCGACCGCGCGCTAGACAAGTTCCGTTCGGCAGGGCTCGAGCCGTTCCTCGCCGCCGACGCGGGTGTCGACTCGGGTCTGATGATTGCCCAGTACACGCAGGCTGGCCTGGTCAGCGAAAACAAGCGTTTGGCCGCACCGGCGAGCGTCGACAGCATTCCGTCTTCAGCGCTGCAGGAAGACCACGTTTCGATGGGTTGGCACGCGGGTCGCAAGCTGCGCAAGGTGGTCGACAATCTGCGTCGAATCCTGGCAATCGAATTGGTCACCGCTGCTCGCGCGGTTGAAATGCGTGCTCCGCTGAAGCCGGCTCCGGTCACGGGTGAGCTAATCGCTCGCTTGCGCGCTGCGGGTGTTGCGGGCGTTGGCCCTGACCGCTTCTTGGCTCCTGAGTTGGCTGCGGCCGAAGAGCTGCTGCGGTCTTAGGCCTCGTCGACCGAAGCTTCGTCGGCTTCGTCGGCCTCAGCATCTTCATCAACCTGGTGCCACAGGTCCTCTTCTGCTGGCTTGAACAACGCGTATGCGACGCCGGCCACCAAAGCAACCGCTAGGCCGACCGCGATGGTCTGAGCAACCGGGTTCTTAGCTTGCTTCTTGGCGAGCTGCTTTGCCTTCTCGGCAGCAACGGCCGCCTCTTTCGCGAGCGACTCGGCTCTTGCGGCGGCAAACTTGGCAGCCTCGCGGCTCGAAGTGCTCACCGAGTCGGTGAGCGCATCCCACTTGCCATCGAAAACCTTCGCCAATTCAGGTAGGGATTCGATGAGTGCGGTGAGATCAAACTTCTTAGCCATGGGTCAAGTGTTGCACAGCCAAACGACCTGCGAGAATAGACGCATGAGCGCACACACTTCAGTAGCAACTATTCACACCAACCACGGTGACATCAAGATCAACCTGTTTGGCAACCACGCACCAGTAACCGTCGCGAACTTCGAAGACCTCGCGACCGGTGCCAAGACCGGCAAGCCTTTCTACAACGGCGTGATCTTCCACCGCATCATCGACGGCTTCATGATTCAGGGTGGAGACCCAACCGGCACCGGTATGGGCGGCCCTGGCTACAACTTTGACGACGAGCCACACGCCGAGCTGACCTTCAACGAGCCTTACAAGTTGGCCATGGCTAACGCTGGCGTTCGTGGCGGCAAGGGCACCAACGGTTCACAGTTCTTCATCACCGTGACCCCTACCCAGTACCTCTGGGGCAAGCACACCGTATTCGGTGAGGTTGCCGACGCCGACTCAATCGCTGTCGTTGACGCAATCGCAAAGGTCGACACCGACCGCAGCGACCGACCACTCGCTGACGTAGTCATCGAGTCGGTCACCATCGAAAAGGCCTAAGCCCAATCGACTCGGACCACTTGAGAACCGACCGACGATGACCTGCTATCGCCACCCCGGCCGCGAGGCCTACGTGCGATGCCAGCGCTGCGAGCGAGTTATTTGCCCGGAGTGCCAGGTCGAAGCGTCGGTCGGTTTCTTGTGTCCGGAGTGTGCCGGTGGCACACCAACTCAGATTTCGGCGGCTCGTCGCCGCGCGGCACGTTTGGCTTCGGCCGGCGCACGACCAACCGTCAGCATTTCGCTGATTGTCATGAACGCAATCGTCTGGCTGTTGCAGGTTTTGCCGAACTCGGTCGTCACCGAGCAGCTGGTCTTCTCACCGCTTGCCTTTGCCCTAGAACCTTGGCGAGCAATCACCGCGGGCTTCGCGCACTCACCGGACAACTTCTTGCACCTGGCGCTAAACATGTATTCGCTGTATGTGTTTGGGCAGGTGCTTGAGCCGATGCTCGGCAAGGCTCGCTTCTTGTCGATGTATCTGATCTCGATCCTCGGCGGATCGGCAGCGGTCATGTGGTTGTCGAGCATGGTTGGTTACACGCTCGGCGCATCCGGAGCCGTCTTCGGATTGATGGGCGCATACTTCGTGATCGCTCGCAAACTAGGAGCGCAAGGCGGGCAGCTATTTGGTCTCATTGCCATCAACCTCGCGTTTGGATTCTTCATGCCAGGCATCAGCTGGCAGGCACACGTTGGTGGCTTGGCCGCCGGCTGCCTTGTCGCGCTGCTCTATGTGAACACGCGCCAGTTAAACCAAAAGACCCAGCAGTTGCTGGGCCTTATTGGAATCTTCGCCTTGGTTGTCGGCGTTCTGTATGCGGGACTCTTCTTGCGAGTGTTTCCTGCGCTGGGTCTCTAAAGACCACTTCTAGCGTTTAGCGCTTAGCGCATACCGCCTGAAGTTACTTCCAGCGGGTCGACATCAAGAAGCCGACCATGGCGATGCCAAAGCCGATCAGGATGTTCCAGTTCTCGATTGACTGAATCGGAAGTCGTGCGCTGCTCACGTAGTAGGTGATGATCCAGGCTAGACCGAGAAGCATGAAGCCGAACATGACTGGCTTGAACCAAACTGGGTTCAGGTCGTCACCCTTGCGGGCCTTTGGAGCCTTTGGCTTGGCCGGCTTAACAGGCTTAATCTTGGCTGGCTTCTTGTCAGTGTTTACGTCAGACATAGGTTCGATTCTAGCCGAGGTAATTGGCAAGCGATAGCGGGCGTTAGGCTTAAATCACCATGGTGAAAATCCTCGTTCTCGACAACTACGACAGCTTTGTCTACACGCTTAACGGCTACCTTCAGCAGCTGGGCGCGCAGACCGAGGTGTTGCGCAACGATGTTGTCACCGAGGAGCAGCTGCCAGAACTTCTCGAGAGCTACGACGCCGTTTTGATCAGCCCGGGGCCGGGCACTCCAGCCGATGCTGGCCTCAGCATTCCGACCGTGAAATATGCGCTGCGCACCGGCAAGCCGGTATTTGGCGTATGCCTCGGGCACCAGGCGATTGCCGAGGCAATGGGTGCGACCGTAACCAGCGCAGAAGAGCTCATGCACGGCAAGACCTCGATGGTCGAACACGACGCATCGCTGGTATTCAAGGATGTGCCGCAGCCGTTCACCGCAACTCGCTACCACTCACTTGCCGTGGTCGACTCGACCGTGCCTGCCGATCTGATCGTTACCGCGCGTACCACTGCGGCGATGAACTCAAAGGGTGGCGTGATCATGGGAATCCAGCACAAGTCGCTGCCGATCTATGGCGTGCAGTTCCACCCCGAAAGCGTGCTGACCGAGGGCGGCTATCAAATGCTTGGCAACTGGCTCGAGTCGCTTGGACTGACCGGTGCCGCCGAGCGCGCAAAGTCGCTCAGCCCAATGGTGAAGTTCTAGTTCTAACTAGCCCTAGTTCGTGCAGTCCACGTACAGCGTGATTGCGCTGCCCTGAGGTGCCTGACCCGCAGGAATCGACTGGTCGAGCACGACCGAACCCTGCTTCTGCGGAGCCACACAGGCAACCTTCGGCTGAATCGAAACAATCAAACCGACCTCGGCTGCCGACAGACGCGACTGCGCATCGGCGATGTCGAGGTTGCGCACGTCAGGAACCATGACCTGGCCGTTTGAAACACTGAGGTTTACGACCGTTCCGGCTGCCACCTGCGAGTTCGGCATCGGGTCAGAACTGACCACGAGGCCAAGCTTCACGTTGGCGCTGTTGACCTGCGTTATCTGACCGAGCGTCAAACCGGCGGCCTGAATGGCTGCGGTGGCCGCGGTCTCATCCATGCCGGTTAGATCAGGCATCGCGGTGGTGTTCTTGCCGGTCGAGACATAGACGGTGATCGCGGTGTTTGGCGGAACCTTGGTGCCCGCGACCGGGTCGGTGCGAATGATCGAATCGGCTGGAACGGTGTCGCTGGTCTCGTATGCCTTGGTCACCAGGAGTTTTTGGCCCTCGAGGGTTGCCTTGCCGGCATCGAAGGTCTGGTTGGTGACGTCTGCCACTGCGATACCGCCGTTGCCGTCGACTCCGATGTTGAACGAGCCGCCGAAGGTGAACAACCAGACCAGCAGGCCCACAACCACGACAACACCGGCGCTGCCGAGACCCCAGAGGAGGCCCGGTGACGGCTTGTTGCTCTTGACGGCAACCGTGGTGGTGGATGCGGTGTCGGTTGGAAGGCTCACGCCAAGGCTGGCGAATGGGTTTTCGTCGCCCGAAAGAATCTGTGGCTCGTCGTGCTTGACCGCCTTGGCACCAAAGGCCTCATTGCCAGCGGCTGGCTTGACCTCGGTTGGCACTGCGACCGGAAGGTCGTCTGCCGACATGACGGTGGTTCGGTTGAAGCCGAGGTCCTTGATCGACGATTCGAAGTCATCCTCAGGAACGATGACCGGGCTGTCGCCGGCGATCTGCTTTGCGGTTTCGGCTGGTCCGCCCGCGAACATGGCTTCGATGGCGGCGATGTCGTCGTCGAGCTCTTCTGCTTCTGCGCTGAGCGCATCCGCATCTGCAGCATCGGCAGGTGCTTCTTCGGTCGCAGCGTCGAGTTCAACAGGAGCGTCGACCTCAGCGGCAACCTCTTCCTCGGCAGGAACCTCTTCCACCGCTGGCAAAGTGCTCTGCGGAGCGGTTACAGGCGTGCCCATCGCGGCGGCGAGCATGTGCTCGCGGAATTCCTCGGCAGTCTGGAAGCGCTCGTTGCGATCCTTGGCAAGTGCGCGAAGCACAACCGCATCCAGCTCGGCCGAAATCTCAGGGTTCAGCTGCGACGGCGGAATGACCGCTTCGCTAACGTGCTGGTAGGCGACCGAAACCGCGGTGTCACCCTTGAATGGCGGGCGACCGGCAAGCATTTCATAAAGCAGCACGCCGGTTGAGTAAAGGTCGGTGCGTGCATCGACGGTTTCACCCTTGGCCTGCTCTGGCGAGAAGTATTGCGCGGTGCCCATGATGCCCGAGGTCTGAGCCATGGTTGCCGACGAGTCCGAGACGGCACGAGCGATGCCAAAGTCCATGACCTTGACCTGACCCTGCTCGTTGATCATGACGTTGGCCGACTTGATGTCGCGGTGAATCACGCCAGCGCGGTGTGAGAACTCGAGCGCGGTCAGAACACCAGCGGTGTATTCGAGCGATTCGGCGATTGGCAGGCGACGTTCGTGAATGATGTCGCGCAATAGGCGTCCGCGAACGAACTCCATGATGATGAACGGACGCTTGTGTTCCTGACCCTGCTGGTCGGTGGTTACATCCTCGCCGGCGTCATAAACGCGAACAATGGTCGGATGCGCCATGCGCGCCGAAGCCTGAGCCTCCTGGCGAAAGCGTGCCTCGAAGGTTGGGTCGTTGGCCAGGTCGCTCTTGAGCAACTTGATTGCGACGGTGCGTCCGAGTCGGGTGTCGACGCCCTCATAGACATCGGCCATGCCACCTCGACCAATGAGGTTGCCGAGCTCGTAGCGCGCTGCGATCAGACGTGGTGTCTCAGACACATTGCTCCTTCTTTGAAACTGAATTAAGTCTAGGGATGCGCTCGCCGCAGAATCAGGTTTCGGCTGAGCATCCGCTGGGAATTGCTTATGGGGACGGCGTTGGCGTAGGGCTATCCGTAGGTTCAGGGGTCACGTCGGCAGCCGAGACGTAATAGGTGATACGAATCGAGTCACCGACGTGCAGGCTGCCGAGCGGGGTTGCGTCATAGACGGTGAGCACTCGTGCGTCGCTGCTCGGCAGGGTCGAGCCCGGCACGGCCTCCACCAGCAAACCGAGCGCGTTCAGGTTGTTGTAGACATCGCTCACGTTGTAGCCGATGACGTCTTTGGCCAGCACGCTGACGGTCTTGGCGTTCGGGCTGCCGCTGGTGGTCGGGTTCGGGTTGACCGAACCCGTTGGAGCAACCGTAGGGGTTGGCGTGCCCGAAGGCTGAACCATGATCGCGATGATGATCGTGACCGCGGTCAAACCAAGCGCAACAATGACGGCAATCCACGGCCAAACCACCGGTGGCTTCGGGGTTGGCGCGGTGTCGGTGTTAATGACGGTCGTGCTGGTGGTCACCGTCGGCTGCTGATAGATAACCGCGGTGGATGTGTTCGTGCGCGGAGCATGTGGCAGCAGCGCCTCGGCTCTCACGGCCAATGCCATCGCCGATTCCGGACGCTGGTGTGGCTTCTTGGCGAGGCACTGCATGACGAGCTGGACGACTCGCGGATCCACGGTTTCAGGCAGTGGCGGCGGGCTCTCGTTGATCTGAGCCATCGCGATGGTCATTTGCGAATCGCCGGTGAACGGGCGACGACCGGCGATTGCCTCATACGCCACGATTCCTAGCGAGTAGATATCCGTTGCCGGGGTCGCTGGCTTGCCGGTGGCCTGCTCAGGCGACAGGTACTGCACGGTGCCCATGACCTGGCCGGTCGCGGTGAGCGAGACCTGGTCGGCCACGCGCGCGATGCCGAAGTCGGTGATCTTGACGTGACCGTCTGGTGTGATCAGCAGGTTGCCCGGCTTAATGTCGCGGTGAACCAGCCCGGCCTCGTGTGCTTCATAGAGCGCTCGCGCGGTCTGAGCGACGATGTCCATGACCTTGGCCGGCGGCAACTGCTTGTCGCGCTCAAGGATCTTGGCGAGTGAATCGCCCGGCACGAGTTCCATGACCAGGTATGCGCTACCGGCGCTCTCGCCATAGTCGTACACGTTTGCAATTGCCTCGTGATTGACCATCGCCGCGTGACGCGCTTCGGTTCTGAATCGCTCGAGGAAGCCCGGGTCGCCCATGTATTCGGGCTTGAGAATCTTGATCGCGACATCGCGCAGAATCACTTCGTCGTGAGCCTGCCAAACCTCACCCATGCCGCCGACGGCGATGCGTGATTTGAGGTGATAGCGGCCGCCGTAAACCTGGCCTACCTCTGGAGCACCGGTGGTCACTTGTTCAACACCGCCTCCATAACCTTGCGGGCGATTGGAGCCGCGAGCGTGTTGCCTCGACCGCCCTGACCCATACCGCCACCCTTGGCGACAACGACCGCGACTGCGACCTTCGGGTTGTTGGCCGGAGCGAAGCCGGTGAACCAAAGGGTGTATGGCTCGCCCTTGCCGTTTTGTGCGGTACCGGTCTTGCCGGCGACCTCGACACCCTTGATCTGGCCGTTCGAGCTGACGCCACGAGCGACCGCGCCAACCATCATGTCTTTGACCTTGTTGGCAGTCTCAGCGCTGATCGGCTGCGAGAAGACCTTCGGTTGTGGCTGGTCAACCACCGCAAGGCTCGACGACAGCACACTCTCGATGAGGTTCGGCTGCATCAGCACACCCTTGTTGGCAATGGCCGCGCTGATCATCGCGATCTGCAGTGGAGTCACGCGGTCATCGAACTGACCGAACGCCGAAAGCGCGGTCTGAGCGTCATCCATGCCCGACGGATAAACCGATGGGGTCGCGGTGAGCGGAATCTTGATCGACTTGCCGAAGCCGAAGAGTTCGGCCTGAGTGCGGATGCGGTCTTGGCCGAGCTTGATGCCGAGCTGCGCGAACGGCACGTTGCACGAGAATCGCAGCGCATCGGCGATCGAAACGGTCGACTTGCCACCGCATTTGCCCTCACCGGAATTCTGAACGTATGTGCTCGTGCCCGGCAGTTGGAACTTCAGCGGGTTCGGCAGCGTTGATTCCGGGGTCCAGTCGCCCGACTCTAGCGCCGCGGCGGAAACGACGAGCTTGAATACCGAGCCAGGCGCATACAGGTCACCGGCGATTGCCTTGTTGACCAGCGGGTTGCCCTTGGTGTTGAGCAGAGTCTTGTAGTTCGTGTTCGACTCGTTGCCGTTGTGAACCGCGAGCTGGTTGGCGTCGAAGCCCGGCTTCGAAACGAAGGCGAGAATCTTGCCGGTCGAAGGCTCGATGGCGACCACGGCACCCTCGAGGTTGCCGAGCGCATCCCACGCCGCTTTTTGCGCGGCCGGGTCGATGGTTAGCTCAACCGAGGCACCCGAAACCGGGGTGCCCGAAAGCACTGCATTGATCTGCTCGAAGAACTGCTGGCTGTTCTTGCCGGTCAGGTATGAGTTCATCTCTGACTCGAGGCCGGTAGCACCCTGATAGAAGCTAAAGAAACCGGTCAGCGACGAATACATCGAGCTCGAGTAGGTGCGCTGGTAGTAATAAGGGTCATCGACCTTGAGCGAGCGCGCGATCGGCTTGCCGTTGACCAGAATCGCACCGCGCTGGGTCTTGTATGAGTCATAGACCGAGCGCACATTGCGCGGATCGTTCGACAGCGATTCCTGGTTTAAAAACTGAATCGAGGATGACGCCAGGAACAGGCTCAAGAACATCGCCATGATGACGACCGAGACTCTTCTTAACTCGCGGTTCATGCGTTCACCACCGATGTCGGGGTTTCGGTGGCGACCTCGCGGTTCTTGCTGCCGGCCGAATCGCTGATGCGAAGCAGCAGGCCGAGAATCACCCAGTTAGCGATCAGTGACGAGCCACCGGCGGCAAGCAGCGGGGTGGTGAGACCCGTCAGTGGCACAACGCGAGTGACACCGCCGACCACGATGAAGGTTTGCAGCGCGATAACGAAGCTGAGTCCGACAGCAAGCAGTTTGCTGAAGTCATCCGAGTGGTTGAATGCGATGCGCACGCCGCGATAGATCAGCAGCAGATACAGCGCGAAGACCGCAAAGAGTCCTGCCATGCCGAGTTCTTCGCCGAGCGAAGCGATGATGAAGTCGCTCTCGGCCAGCGGCACGAGCTGCGGCACGCCACCACCGAGGCCGGTGCCGAAGATTCTGCCGTGGGCCATGCCGAAGATGCCCTGGACCAATTGGTATGAGCCGCCGATGGCGTCATAGTGCTCGCTGGCGAACGGGTTCAGCCATGAGTCAAATCGACCACGAACGTAATCCATGA
>JACCDQ011681107.1_pt1 | contig 19281 bp, 14 predicted proteins | sample 7446031 | NCBI WGS metagenome assembly JACCDQ01 (sample SAMN15323442, study PRJNA562643) | freshwater metagenome | isolation source: river surface water | place: USA:Blue River Watershed | collected 2017-08-17
AAAAATGAGGTGGGGGCGAACCCCACCTCATTTTTTGTTCTTCGAACTAGTCGCGAAGTTCCGAAGTAGCAAACTCCTTGCTTTCTTCGGCCGACTTGATTCGAGCGATTGTGAAGATGAGCAGACCGAATACACACTTGGCTGCGATGTCGGCGATGCTGTAACCAATTTCGCGAGCCATTACAGCTTCGAAGCTTGGGGCACCGGTGTCGTTCATTGCTAGAGCGAAGGTGATTGGGTAGACCGCCCAGGTGGCAACCAACAACAGGCGAGCGTTCTTGAGCATGCTCTGAACGCGCGGTGATTGGGTTGCGAGGCTCTTGCCGATCTCGACGAATAGCACATACAGGATGTAAATGAATGGAATCATCGATAGGCCACCCCAGGCTGCGTTTGGCAGACCCCAGAGCTGAGTGTGCATGTCACCGGGGAAGCCGAGAGCGATCATCAAGGCTGCTGCTGGAACCAAACGGGTCAGCAGTGAGGTCTGAACTGCGCGGGCAAGTCCCATTACCGCGACGAGTTCAACCAGGAGCAGTGGAACGGTGAGAATCCAGTCGACGTAACGGTAGCCAACGTTGTAACCGTTGAATCCCGCAACAACATCGCCGCCTACTGGGTAGGCGGCGTTGAATGAGTCGAACATACGGAAGTAGTGATAAGCGGCGATTGAAGTAACCGTTGCCGAAACCATGACGGCCATCCTGAACTTCGGGAGCACGCGGTCGCGCGCGATCCATAGGAACAGGCTGGTGAATAGCATGCTGGCGATGCCCAGAGAGAGCATGTTATAGACAGCAGAGTGTTGAGTAATGTTCATTTTTTGGAGCCTTTCAATTGCGTTACATCGATGTAGCGTTGAAGGTCTCGGAGGGACGCGGCTTGAGCCGTGCGATCCAGGGCCGTTTGAAGCGGACTTACATATTCAGTAACCCAGAGCGCGAGATTAATCTCGCACCTTTTTGGTAACGATTAAGTAGTCATTTATTAGGCAGCTTCGAAATAGAACCGCACTCGCCGAGGTTCATTCAGCATGAACTTTGCAAACAGACGAATCATCGTCGTCGGCGCATCCGGCGTGCTCGGCGGTCTTATCGTCGACGCACTGCTCGAACGCGGAGCCGAGGTGTGGGCAACCGCAAGCACGATGGCCAGCGCAGAGCGCATCAACCCGCGAGTCAAACAGCGCGTACTGCTAGACCTCGCCAACCAGACCAGCGTCGACGCCGCGAGCGCATACTTCAAACAAAACGGTGAGTATGACGGCATCGTCATCGCCGCCGGTCTCGTCGGATTTGGTGCGGCTGCCGAGACGCCAATCGATGCGGCCGAACGACTCGCGCGTGTGAACTATCTGGGTCCGGCAAACTTCATCGCGCAGCTCACTCCGAACCTGCGCGGGGCGGCCGGCGGTGGCTCCTTCGTCGCAGCGATCACCGGTGTTGTCGCCGCAAAGGTGTTCCCTGGCATGTCGGCTTACACCGCGAGCAAGTGGGCGCTGCGCGGCTGGCTCGAGACCTTCAGGCTCGAAACCAAGTCGAAGGGTGTCACCGTTATAGAGGTTCGGCCTGGTCACACAGAAACTGGTTTGGCTGGTCGCGCGATTCACGGCACGGCCCCAGCAATGCCAACCGGCATGCAACCAGCGCACGTTGCTAATCGCTTTATCGCCGCGATCGAAGCGGGCGAGACAGTAGTCGGAGACGACCAGTTTTAACCGACGCAGCGCTTACGATTGGCTCATGTCAGAAGCCGACGTCACCGCATATATCGATGCTCAGCCAGAGCCGAAGCGCTCAACTCTTCACACAGTGCGCGAGCGCATCCTCGCTATTGAGCCGGGCCTAGAGCAGGTCATCGCCTGGAATTCTCCGCAATTCAAATTCAATGGCAAGTATGCCGTTGGCCTCTGCGCCTTCAAGAACCACCTGACTTTTTCACCGCAGAGCCCTGATGTTTTGACGGCTCACGCGAAGGACCTCGAGGGCTTTGTGGTCTCGAAAAGCTCGTTCCAATTCGGCGTCGACGAGCCGCTCAGCAGTGAACTTTTGACCAAGCTGGTCAAGGCGCGTCTAGCCGAATTGGCCTAGTCCACACGACTCGGTAGCAGCGAAAAGCGCCGTGAATCGTCGGCGAACTAGTTGCCCAGGAACGGGCGCAACTCAACCTTGCGATTGCAGGCGAGCGAACCCTCATAAGCCAGTTGGCGAGCGGTTTCAAGGTCATCGGCCTTGATAATCCAGCAGCCGCTGTAGTGCTCAATGACGTCGAAGTGTGACTTGCCGGTTTCGATGCCGGCTCCGTTACGATTGTCGATTACGGTCGCGTTCACCGGAGCAGCTAGACCGCCGGCAAAGATCCAGTGACCGTTTGCCTGCAGCTTGTCGTTGAACGCATCGATGTTCACAAACTCTTCTGGAGTGCCTGGTTTGCCTAGGTCATCGATGACCGAGATTAGAAACTTCATGCTGCCAATTATTGGCGATTTCAATGCATTACCCGACAAATGTTCGCAAAAGTCAATGCTTGCGTTGCGCATGCTCAACCTCGTAGGGTCAGCCCTACAAACATAGGGGGCCGCAATGTCGGAACAGCCAGCTTCACAGTCTCAAGATTCTGAGCCGCAAAATCCAGATCACGAAGACGTGGTCAAGAGCAAGTTCAAAGTACGAGACGGGCGCGGCAGATCCGGTTGGGGCACAGCCCTCGCGATCATCCTCGGCGTTGCGGCCATCATCCTGTCGTTCATCCTTCGCGGCTGCACCACCTCGAGCAACGACGCGACCGGCAGCGTGCCGTGTTCGACCACCACCGTTATCACCAGCAAGACCATCAGCGCATACGACCTGTGGCTTGCAGTTGGAAATGACGGAGACGAAAGCGCATTCCTAACTAGCCTGGTTGGCGCTAAGGGTTCAGACGGCTACATCGGTTCCGACGGCACAACCGGAGCCAAGGGTGCGACCGGCAAGAGCGCATACCAACTTTGGTTGGATGCGGGCAACACCGGAACCTCTGACGAATTCATAGCGTCGCTGCAGGGCGCCGAGGGCACCGATGGTGAGACGGGCCTCAGCGCGTACGACCTCTGGATTCTTGTCGGCAACACCGGAACCGTGGCTGACTTCTTGAACTCGCTCGTCGGTCCGGCCGGCGCGACTGGCGCGACTGGCGCTTCGGGTGCACCGGGAGCCTCAGGAGCCCCTGGCGCGAACGGTAAGAGCACGTATGAGATCTGGTTGGCAAACGGTCACACCGGAACGGAAGCCGACTTCCTCGCTTCACTGGTCGGCCCATCTGGAGCCCCTGGTGCTTCAGGCGCTCCGGGTGCTACAGGTGCAACGGGACCGACCGGTGCCGCCGGCATCTGCACAACGACATCCACCGGCCTCGGCGATTCGGGTTCATTCTGGGACGAAACCACTCAGGGTGGCGACGGCCTTGTCTCACAGAACGCCAACGCGGCTCATCCGGTCTATCTCGGTGCAGCTGACACGCTCAATAACAACGGCGTCAACGTTAACACCTGCGCGGGCGACGAAGCCAAGCCGGCCGGCTACCCGGTCACTCCGAGCTCATGTATTACCTTCACCCACCCGGGGGTCTACAACATCGCGTTTTCTGCCCAGCTGTACCGCACGACCGGCGGTAACGCTGACGTGGTCAGTTTCTGGCTGCGCAAGGATGGCGTCAATGTTCCGGCAAGCGACACCGACGTCACACTGCTATCTAACGGTCAAAAGCTGGTCGCTGCCTGGAACTTCTTCGTGCCGGTCACCTGCAATGGTTCGTGCAGCACGTTCCAGCTGATGTGGTCAGCAAATGCCTCGAACACCAACCTCTGGTACCAGGGTGAGCAGACCAACCCGGCGCGTCCGACAATTCCGTCGGTGATCCTGACTGTCAATCAGGTCAAGTAGGACTGGCTGGCGCCGCATCGAAAGCTTCGAACTAAACCTCGATGCCTCTAATCGCTTGATTTGGCGAGGATTTCCCCGAAACTCACCCAAATCCGGCAATTTTCTGTAAGCGCTTGCAATTGTTATTTGGCTGTAACCAAAAGTGGTTTTGAAAGCGCTTACAACCGCATAACCTCTTATGTAGGCGCACCGAAGATCCGTCGGGCGCGTTCCATGGAAAGGAAACTCTTATGAAGAAGGGCACTCGCTACGCAGCAGTGGCTGCAACCGCAGCTCTCGCAGCAGCAAGCCTCGGTATGGGTGTTTCGGCTCAGGCCGCTACCCGCACCGTAACCATCAACGTTGGCTACTCGGCCGGCGACACCGCAGCATTCCAGGACGAACTGAACATTGCTTTCCCAGCAAGCTCGGGCATCAAGGTTAAGGTAACCTCACTTGCTTCGTTCGACACCGACATCACCACCAAGATCAAGGCTGGTCAGGCTCCAGACATCGCTCTATGGCCTCAGCCAGGTGGCCTAATTGCTCAGAAGGCAAAGCTTGTTCCACTAGAGACCGTTCTAGGTGCAAAGACTTTCGCTTCGATCAAGAAGACCCTTGTGCCAGGCTTCGAGCTTCTCGGCAAGTCGGGTTCAAAGACCTACGGTCTGCCAGTATCGGCAAACCTAAAGTCAATCGTTTTCTACAACCCAGCAGTGTTCAAGGCTAACGGCTGGACCGTTCCTACCACTCAGGCACAGCTAACCGCTCTGCAGAACACCATCAAGGCTTCAGGCAAGGCATACCCATGGTGTGCAGGTACTGAGTCGGGCGGCGCTACCGGTTGGTCACTGACTGACTGGATGGAAGAGCTCGTTCTAAAGACCGCTGGCGTCTCGGTTTACAACCAGTGGTGGCAGGGCAAGGTCAAGTGGACCGACGCTCGCATCGTCAAGGCTGGAAACCTTCTAAAGGACACCCTTCTTGCTGATGGCAACACCCAGGGTGGCGGCCAGGGCGTAGCAAGCCGTTTCTTCGGTCTTGCAACCACCCAGGGTCTCTTCAAGTCGGCTAAGGCAGACGGCGCTTGTGCAATGCTCAAGCAGGGTTCGTTCATCACCGGCTTCTTCCCAGACGACATCCAGGCAGAGCTAAAGGCTAAGAACTACGCACACGTTGGCGTATTTGCTTACCCAGGCACCCCGAACCTACTCGGTGGTGGCGACACCGCTGCTGTCTTCCACAACAACCCAGCAGTTGCAAAGGTTGCCGCTTACATCATGAGCGACAAGATGGGCACCAAGGGCTACGCAGCTAAGGCTGCAGGCTTCCTATCGCCTCACAAGACCTTCAACCCTGCTTACTTCGCTGACCCACTGTCAAAGAAGTACACCACCATGTTCGCAGCAGCTAAGGGCTTCGGCTTCGACGGCTCGGACCAGGCTCCACCTCAGGTCAACAAGACCGAGTGGTCAGAGCTAACCAACTGGTTCGCTGGCAAGATCACCATGGACCAGGCGTTCAAGCTGATCGCTGACAGCTACAACCAGTAATCAATAACCCTCGGGTTATTCGATAGCTAAGTCGGTGGCGGAAGGAGCCTAGCTTCTTCCGCCACCGCATTTATCGGCTCAACACTTAGCCGATTTATACTCAGTTTCACCAGCACTAATCACGCTTCAGCAAAGAGAGCTTCCGACATGTCAGACCTCTTCCTCGCCATTAGCGAGGCCATGAACAATCCGGTCATCTCGGCAATCCTCGCGATCATCTTCGGCCCAATTGTGACCTTTGGTCTCTACTGGTTCCTGAACAAGTTGGTTTCATGGATTCCAAACCGCAAGGTTCGCTCAGCGATTGAGCCATACGTATTCATCGGTATCGTTCTCGCTCTCATCGGCGTCCTTCTCATCGGCCCAACCATCCAGACGATGTTGTTCAGCTTCATGAACGCTGACTCGACCGAATGGATCGGTTTCAAGAACTACGTCAAGCTCTTCTCAGACCCGAACTTCCTCTACACGGTTCGCAACAACCTCCTGTGGATTGCGGTCGTTCCTTTGGTCACCATCATCCTCGGTCTGTTCATCGCAACCCTGACCGACAAACTTGGCAAGGTACGCGAGCGCGTATTCAAGTCGATCATCTTCATGCCGATGGCAATCTCGTTCGTTGCGGCCTCGTCAATTTGGCGCCTCACCTACCAGTGGGATTCGGGCGACAAGCAGATCGGTGCACTCAACGCAATCATCAAGGCCCTAGGCGGCACCCCGGTCAACTGGATTCAGGAAGACCGCTTCGCACTAAACAGCTTGATGCTCATGGTCATCGTTATTTGGGCCAACGCAGGTTTCGCAATGACACTTCTTTCGGCAGCTGTGAAGGCTGTTCCAGAAGAGACCATCGAAGCCGCAGCGATTGACGGCGCAACCGGCGCTCAGGCGTTCTTCCGCGTTGTGCTTCCTCAGATTTGGGGAACCGTCATCTCGGTTTTCATCACCGTGCTCATCAGCTCGATGAAGATCTTCGACGTCATTTGGGGTATGACCGGCGGTAACTTCCGTACGAACGTGCTCGGTGTCGACTTCTTCCTCCAGTACTTCATCTATCTCGATACAGGTAAGGCCTCGGCCATTGTCATGCTGCTCATGGTTGCGATTATTCCGGTGATGATTTACCAGATTCGCAGCTACCGCAAGCAGGAGGAAATCCGATGAAAAACATGTCTTTCCTAGGCCGACTTCGCAGCTGGAAGATTGGCACCACCCTGACCATGCTGGTCGTCGTAACCATCTGGTTGCTTCCGACTCTCGGCCTTCTGGTTACCGCATTCCGCACCAAGACCGCATCGGTTGAGAGCGGCTGGTGGACCGCAATCTTCGATCCGTTCAACACCGAATGGACCGTGTCGGCGTTCAAGGACGTCCTGTTCTCTGAGAACTGGAACCTCATCGATGCTTTCATGAACACCCTCGGTATTTCTGTTCCGGCAACCATCCTTCCGATCACCTTTGCCGCGTTCGCCGCATACGGATTCACCTTCCTGGACTTCAAGTTCAAGGAGGGCTGGTTTGCGGTAATCATCGGCATGATGATCGTCCCTCTGCAGGCAGTTATCGTTGCAGTCGTACAGATCTTCGGATCGATTGACGCATTCCTGGCTGGCATCCCGGGCAACGAGTACGGCGACCTAAAGCTGAGCGGAACCTATGCCGCCGGCTGGATTGTGCACAGCGCCTTCGCTATGCCGCTTGCCGTTTACATCCTCCGCAACTACATGATGACCTTGCCATCTGCTCTGATTGAGGCCGCTCGCATCGACGGCGCTAGCCACTTCCAGATCTTCTGGCGACTCATCATTCCTATGTCGGTTCCGGCACTGGCTTCGTTCGCGATCTTCCAGTTCCTTTGGGTTTGGAACGATTACTTCATCGCCTACCTATTCGTTGGCGAGAAGCCGGTTATGACCTATCAGATCCTGAGCATGCTCGGTCAGCACGGCGAAGGCTGGCAGATCGTCATGGCTGGTTCGCTGTTCTCGGTCCTCGTGCCGTTGACCGTGTTCTTCAGCCTGCAGCGTTACTTCGTCCGCGGCCTAACCGCCGGTTCGGTCAAGTAACCCGACTCGCAGGCATCGATAGAAACCCCTCTGTGCCAAGGCTCAGAGGGGTTTCTTCATGCCTCAATTTGGCCGACTCAGATAACCTTTATGGATGGCTGAATTCACGTTTCTAAAGGGCCCTGCCGACTGGTGGCGCCAAGCAGTTGTTTACCAGATCTACCCTCGCAGCTACGCCGACAACAACGGCGACGGCATCGGTGACCTCGTAGGCATCACCAAGAAGGTGCCATACCTGAAGCAGCTAGGTGTGGATGCGGTTTGGCTCAGCCCGTTCTACCCGTCGGAGCTTGCCGACGGCGGTTATGACGTTGCCGATTACCGCAACATCGACCCACGGATCGGCACCCTCGAAGAGTTCGATGTCTTGCTTGAAACCCTGCACGCAGCCGGCATCCGCATCTTCATCGACGTAGTGCCGAACCACTCATCCGACCAGCACGAATGGTTCCAGGCGGCGCTCAAGGCGGCTCCTGGTTCACCAGAGCGCGACCGCTACATCTTCCGTGATGGCAAGGGCGAGAGCGGCGAGATTCGCCCGTCGGAGCTGATCAGCCACTTCGGCCCGACTGCTTGGACTCGCATCACCGAGCCAGATGGCACCCCTGGCCAGTGGTACATGCACCTGTTCGCCAAGGAACAGCCTGACTTCAACTGGGACAACCAGGAGGTCCGTGACGACTTCATCAAGACCATGCGCTTCTGGTCAGACCGCGGTGTCGACGGCTACCGCATCGACGTTGCCCACGCGCTGGTCAAGGACCTCAAGGACGGCCACCTGCCAGAGCGCCAGTCGTATGACGTCAGCGTCATGAAGGACGACGGCACTGACGACCTGTTCGACCGCGACGAGGTTCACGAGATCTATGCCTCATGGCGCAAGGTTTACAACGAGTACGACCCACCGCGCGTAGCAGTTGCTGAGGCATGGGTTCACGCCAATCGTCGTGCCCGTTACGCGAGCACCGAGGGCCTCGGTCAGTCGTTCGCGTTCGACCTGCTTGGTACGCGTTGGAACGCGAAGAAATTCCACGACACCATCGCATACCAACTGAAGTCTGCCGAAGAAACCGGTTCGTCAACCACTTGGGTGTTCTCAAACCACGACGTTGTGCGTCACGCGACCCGTTTTGGTCTGCCTGACTCTGCTCTCGATAACCTACCGAAGTGGTTCCGTTCGGAAAACCGCGAGCAGGTAATCGACAAGAAGGTCGGCCTCGACCGCGCTCGTGCCGCGACCATGCTCGTGCTCGCGCTGCCTGGTTCGACCTATCTTTACCAGGGCGAAGAACTTGGTCTGCAAGAGCCACTCAACATTCCGAGCGAACAGATGCAGGACCCGCAGTGGTTCCGCAATGAGGGTTCGATCAGCCGTGACGGTTGCCGTGTTCCGATGCCATGGACCAAGACCGGCTCATCGTTCGGCTTCGGCCCTGGTGGTTCACACCTGCCACAGCCAGAGTGGTTCGGCGACTGGTCGGTTGAGGCGCAGGACGGCGTCGCCGGTTCGACCCTCGAGCTTTATCGCAAGGCTTTGCAGCTGCGCAAGGGTCTGATCGCTCCTGAGACTGTCACCTGGGTCAAGCACTGGCTCAACCCGAACGTGCTGCACTTTGTGCGCCCGAACGGCTGGACCTGCATCACCAACTTCGGCACCAAGCCGGTGAAGTTGCCAAAGGGCGAGCTGCTGCTAACCACCGCGGACCTCGTCGACGGCAAGCTGCCGGCCAACGCCACTGCCTGGCTCAAGGCTTAGTCGATGAGCGGACTTCGATCAAAGGCGATCGAGGCACGCACCAAGTTCAGTGAGCTCGGCGCGCCCTTCAACCGTCTTTGGAGTGCCTCGCTCGCGAGCCACATCGCCGACGGCGTGCTGGCAACGGCGGCGCCGCTACTAGCCGCCAGCCTCACGCATGACCCGGTTCTGATTTCTGGCCTCGCGGCCACCGTGATGTTGCCGTGGCTACTGTTTGGCATTCCGATTGGCGGGCTCATCGACCGACTCGACCGCCGACTCACGTTGGCGCTCGCGGGTTCGGTTCGATTGATTGCGGCATCCCTGATTTCGATTGCGATCTTCAATCAGACGATGACCATCTGGTGGCTATATCTAGCCGCGCTGGTCATTGGCACCTCCGAGGTGTTCAGCGACACCGCGACTCAATCACTAATGCCGCAGACCCTTCACAAAGACCACATCGAACGCGGAAACTCGCGCATGTCGGTTGCGCAGACGGTTTTGCAAAGCTTCATCGGTTCACCGCTGGGTGGCGCAATGTATGCGGTCGCCATCTGGATTCCGTTCGCGTTCAACAGCGCCGCGTATGCGGTTTCGGCCGTGCTGTTGCTTCTCGTGCCGTTGCACATCCGTCAGGCTTACAAGCGTCCTGAGGCTGACGCGAGCAAAGCCCCGAGCAGCTTTCTCGCCGACATCAAAGAGGGGCTCAAGTTTCTAGTTGGCCACAAGACCATCTGGCGCCTTGTAATCATCACCACCATCATCGGCTTCGCTTTCTCGGCGGCGACCTCGACCATGGTTCTCTATCTGCTCAAGGTGCAGCACGTGCCGGTGGTTTGGTTCGGTGTACTCATGACCGTTCAAGGCTTGGCCGGAGTCTTCGGTGGCCTGCAGGCGCCTTACTGGTCGGCCAAATTCGGTCGCAGTTCGACGCTGGCGCTGTCGATTCTGGCTTCGATCACCTGCACGTTCCTCACCGGTTTCGCGCCAGAAATCGTTTCGTTCCTGTTGCTAGGCATGATCGGAAACTACATGATTTCAATCTGGAACGTCCTACTGATGTCGAACTACCACGAGCTGATTCCGAATGAACTATTCGGACGCGTCCACGGAGCGCGACGCACCCTCGTCTGGGGCATGATGCCTATCGGTTCGTTGGTCGGCGGTTGGATTGCGACCTTCGACCTGCGCGCCCCGTTTTGGATCATGGGTGGTTTCGGCGTGGTTGTCGCAGTGCTTTCGCTGCGCTTCCTGCGTCGCCTCGGCGCCTAGTTCACAGTGTGTTTTGGCAACGTTTTCGCAAATAGCCGCGGATTCGCTTGTTAGCCCGGGTATTGCGTGACAAACTTGCTTCACCACACAACATGGGGGCACAAAATGAAGAAACTACTTTCAGCAATCGCCATCGTCGGCATGCTTTCACTCGGCTCGGCCGCATCGGCAAGCCCAGCTCTTACAAAGCTTCCTAAGACCGCAAAGGCTCAGGACTTTTCTTGGACATTCAAGAAGCTAACCTGTGGCGCGACCAAGATTGGCGACCAGTACCTCAACTCAAAGGCCGATGGCATGTACTGCCAGCTCGATGCCTCTGCCAAGAACCTGACCAAGAAGTCAAGCTACCTGCCATCAAGCGATGTCCTGCTCATCGACTCAAAGGGCAACGAGTATGAGAACAGCAGCGGCCTTTCGCTCTACAAGTCTTGTGTCTTCTTTCTAGACAAGGTCAGTGCCGGCAACACCAAGACCGGTTGCATGATTTATGACGTTCCAAAGGGCACCAAGATCACCAAGATCGTGATTTCGGGTGGCCTCTTCGGCGACGACACCACCATCGTTATCTAAGGGTTTATAAGTGTCAGATTCTGGTCCTGAAATCAAAAAGGACGAAGTTTGGGTTTCGCCTACCTCGGCTAAAGCAAAGAAGCCTTGGTACAAGTCGAAGACCGCAATCGTCATTGGTGCAATCATCCTTTTGAGCGCCATCGGTAACGCGATGAACAAGGAACCGCAAACCGCGGCTCCGACTGTTACGGTTACTGCCGATTCAAGTGCTGTTGAGCCAGCGGCTGAGGCTACGCCTGAGGAATCCACCGCGGTTGAAGAAACACCAGCTGCAGAAGAAACCCCGGCCGAAGCAGTCGCCGAGACCTTCAAGATGCCGTCGGTTGTAGGCATGAACCTTCAGGACGCCCAGGACCTGCTCCAGTCACTTGGCAGCTACGTCATGGATCAAGAGGATGCTTCGGGCCGAGGACGCCTCCAGCTGCTTGACCGCAACTGGAAGGTCTGCACGCAGGACCCAGGTGCCGGCAAGTCGGTTGATATCAGCGCCGTTGTGACGCTGGGCTCTGTGAAGCTCGGCGAATCCTGCCCATAACCGATGACTGACCTTCAAGTCGTCGAAGCGCTTGCGCATAGGCATTTTGCCGACGAGAAGCTAACTCACGTCTTTTTTCCAAAAGCCGGCGTGAATGCCTTGGCATTGACCGAGCAGCGAATCTTCGGCGTATCAGGCGCTGTCGTTGAGTTCTCAGTCCCATTCGACAAACTGACAAGCGTTGGCGTGTCAAAACAGGGCGACGTGGCAATCTTTGCTGCCGGGCAGAGAATCTCATCCGCGCTTCTTGCTGTTGATTCGGATGTGCCCGCCCTAAACGAGGTCTTGACGAGCAAGTCGGTGCAGATCTTTGAACTGCAACCGGTGGCTCCAGAAGCCAGCGCGCCGGCAAAGCAGAATCCGCGTCTGACTACTTTCGAGCAGCGGTTCCCGAACACGCAGTTTTTCGGCACTGCTCCGCGCGAAGCACTGCTCCAAGCAATGGAGAAGACCAGCATGGGTGGCGATTCGCCGTGGCTGTTGATCAACAGTGGCGGCGGTGCGGGTGCGCTGTATGCCTACGAGGACCGCCTGGTGATTGCCAAAGTCGGCGCTCTAACGAGTTTCATGGCCGACTCATTCGGTGCCGGTCGAGTGAGCACGTTGCCGTTCAATCAAATAACCGGCATCGAATACAACGGCGGCATGGTCTCAGGCGTGCTCGAGGTTTTGACCCCTAGTTATCAGGGCACCAAGAACCAGGACTACTGGCGAGGCACCGGCGGTAAGCGCAACACTGACCGCAACAGCCCGTGGACTCTTTCGAACACGCTTCCGCTCGGGGTTTCGGAATACAAGAACGCCGAAGCTGCAATCAATGAATTGCGAGCCAAAATCATCGCTTATCAGCGGCCATCGGTGACCGTCAACGCGCCAGTGGCGCCAGCAAACGACCTCGCTACCCAGATTTCAAATCTGAAGCAACTGCTCGACCAGGGTGCTCTCACTCAAGCGGAGTTCGAGAAGGCCAAGCAGAAACTGCTAGGCGCTTAGTAAGCGGCGAATTCCTCGACCGAGCAGAACTCGCGAACGCCCGTGGCCGATGAAGCCTTGATGCAGATTGCCGGTGCGTCAACCGAGGTAGTGATCTCAAGCGAGACGAACTCGTCGTCGTTGTCCCAGCGCAGCTCGATGCTGTTGCTGCCGGTGACTGCCCACGAGAACAGACCCTCAAACGCAGAGTGTTTGCGCAGGCGAGCAAGAGCGATGATCGCGCGAGGCACTGGCTGCTCGAGCGCATCCTGAATCTCGGCCACGGTGTAGTTGTGACGGTTGGTGTCGCGGCCCTGGCCCGACTTCGCGAACAGCTCGCGGTCGTCCATGCCGTTGAACAGGCCAACGTAGTAAACCTGAGGCTCGCCAGGCAAGAAGAACTGCACGGCACGCATTCCGAAGTATGCGGTGTCGTTGGCGACGATGTTTGGCAAGGTCGCGTTGATCTGGTGAGGCAGGGTGAACCACTGCGGCACAACCGAAGCGATCTTCGAGTGGCCGCCGGTGTTCTTCTCGGCAACGTCAAAGATGTACGCCATCTCATCCTGAGTAATTAGACCAGGCTTGCCGTTGATTGGGCCACCGTCGATTACGCCGTAGCCGTCATGGGTGTCGAGCACGTTGAGGCAGTTGGTCGGGCGAATCTGGAACCACTTGTCGAGGCGGTCGACGGTTCCGGTGAAGTACGAGTGCAGCAGCAGCGGCGCAGTCTGGAAGTCATAGATCAGGTCGACCAGCGGCGCGATGTCGAGTTGCTGGGTGTAGTGAGCGTGCACCTCAACCAAGACGCGCATGCCGTATGAGTGAATCAGCTCGGTGATCTCTTCAACGAACTCGAGGGTCTCTGGAGTCATGAACGAGTCGGTGCCCGGAGTCTTCACGGCATAGCCGACCGCGTCGAGGCGAACGACCTTGACGCCACCCGACTTGAGAGCCTCGAGGACGCTCTTCAGGTAGTCCTGGCCTTTTTCATGCTTGATGTCGATGTCGACCTGCGAAGGCATGAAGGTGGTCCAGACGAGGCGGCGCTTGCCGGCGACCTCGTACGCGGTAAACGGCATGCCAGGGCGTGGGCGATAGAACGAGGTGATGCCCTCTTCGGTGCCGCCGTTAGGGAACACGGTGTCAAAGGTCAGGAACATGCCCGCATACTCGCTGGCATCGCCCTTTTCTTGCCAGTCGATGAATTCAGGCGACAGGTATGAGGCGTGGTTAACGATCAGGTCTGCGGTCAGCTCGTGGGTCTGGCTGATGCGCTTGAAGTCTGCCCAGGTGCCTAGACGAGGGTCGACAATCTTGTGGTCGATCGGGTCAAAACCGGCGTCGTCACCGTCATACGGGTGAAAGAACGGGAGCACGTGAACGCCGTCGAAGTCCTTCAATGGACCCTGTAGCAGCTTCTCGATTTCGCCTAGATTTCCGCCGACTCGCTCCGCGTAAACAAGGATGCTGGTGCCTGACATATTGCCCTCTCTGGTGCCTCCCAAAAGGCTACCTGAAATTCATGTAAGCGTTTACATTTTGCAGAGGTATCTGCATTTTTGGTAGGCGAAAGTTACCTAGCTTGACTCGAATAACTGCCACTAAAAAAGTGGCTTTTTTCGAACATGTATCTATGCTTAGTAGACGGAGCCAGAGAGAGGAGGTTCGGCTGTCGTGAGCTCATCAAGATTTAGCCGACTACTTTCTCTAGTCACCTCAATTGCCATAATCTTCTCCGGGATAGTCTCTTTTGACATTGTGGGCGTAGGGAACATTTCGCCTGCGGCTGCGGCCGCTGGCGTGACTTGCTCATCCACCATGACTGAGCAAAATAACCTCAGAATCACTCCATCTCATGGATCGGTCTTCTACATAGACTCCGGTGTTACCCCAAAAGTTGATTCGGCCTATGTGGCCTACAAGATTGACAATTCTCTCTCTAGTGCGCGATCGAACATTTGGGTTTCACTAGGCTCATTCGCTGGATCAAACGTTTCCTTGGCTAACCCGGCTGACGCCTACCAGCAAATATCGGTGCCTGCCAATGGCACATACTCGGCCTTCTTCCTGTTGAAGGCCACGGGAGCAACTACGTCCGCTCAAAGCCATGTTGTCTCTATTTACGACCGAAGGCCTGACGTTAATGGCGCGACCGCTCTCGCGCAGTGTGACTTCAAGTTCGTCAAGGTTGTCGAAACGATTAAGGCCAGCGCCAACAAAATCAATACGGTTACCGGAACTTTATCGCCTACTACGGCAACCCTGGGCGGAACCTACACAATCGTAGTTAACGGTCAGACCGGTAAAGTCGGAAACGGCTCGAGCCCGGACATGTCGGCAATTTGGGCTTCGCCTACCGCTTATTCCAGTTGGCCAACTAGGTCTCTGAGGCTCGAGTCAACGGAAATCAAGATTTGCGTTGGCTCGAACGGAAATTCGCCCAACTCCATAACGCTGACGAACCAATTGCTTTACAAGCCCGCCACGTTGCCGACCTGTTTAAACGGGTCTGGTGACTATTGGAAAGGCACATACACTTTTCGAATCATCGGCACCGGTCCAGCTGCTCTTTCTCCATCTCCTGTTGCAATTATCTCTTCCGGAACGCAGTACAAACATTCGGATGTTGCCGGCATTACTTCGAATCAAACAGTAAATCTGAGCACTGTCGCCTCGTCCAACATATCCGTTCGAGTAAACGCATCCGGGACAGTAGTTGCCTCAACATCAAGCTCTGTCACGATCAGGTATCTCGCTTCAATCTCGACGACCTCAACCGTGGCGCTTTCCGTGGACGAACTTGTTGACACCCACGATGCTGGAACTTCCTTTGTGTCGGGATCTGCGAAAGCCGGAACTAATAGCTCCGCGCTATCATCCATCCCGAATCCCTCAGTCCTAACCGCGGATGTCGGCAAAACTCCTCCGCCCTACCACTTCATCGGGCCCTACTCCACCATTTCGGGCACACCGTATTACATTCAGTACGACTTCGTAATTCCATGTTCTTCGACTACCACAACTTACGGCACAAAGGTTGTGGCTTACACGGGTGATGTCCAAATTGGTTCGGATGCCACCAGTATCTCTGTTAGCAGTGTTACTACTAGCACTTCTGTCGGATGTGCAACGCCAACGGTGAGCAACACTTCGGTTTCGATGACTCCCAGTGCAGCGACTTCTCCTGCTGATCCAGTAGCTTCCACCTCAGCCACGCTAAATGGTTGGGCTTATCCAGTAGGCGCAACTGGTGTTCAGTATCGATTTGCGTATTCAACAGATCCAAACCTGGTCAGCGGCGTTACTTACAGTACTTATACATCTGTTACAGGATCGTCTGCCGTAGCGATTTCAGAGCTGGCAACAGGGCTGACTTCTAACACCGTTTATTACTTCCAAGCCTCCGTTAAGGATCAGGCGGGCACAGTCTACAAAGGCGCGATTCTCTCGTTCCAAACACTCCCGCAAGCGGCGGCTGTGGCAATCACTACAGGAGCTGCAACTGGAATTGCGGGAGCGTCAGCCACATTGGCGGGTTCTATTAACCCGAACCTAAACGCTCTGTCGCTGGTCTATTTCAGGGTTTGTACCAGCTCGAATCTAGGTTCTGGATGTCTAACCGATATCCCCGTTGTAACCGATGACGGTTCGGGCACACAGGTAAACCTCACGTTTGCTTCCACCTCAGCTGGTAACTACAGCGTTACCTCAGATTCGATCCTAGGTGCGCAGCGTGTCACTTCTCTAAGCCTTGGTACGACGTACTACTACCGACTTTCCGCGACATGTGCGGCAACCACAACATATTGCACGGCCGGGGCTGCAGTGGATGGCGGTATTCGAACTTTCACTGCTGGTGCACCAAGCGCTCTTACGTCTGATGCCACTAACGTTGGCTCAGTCTCGGCAACGCTTAATGGAACCGTGAACGCGAACGGCAACTCAACCTCGGTTTCTTTCTGCTGGACAACCAGCTCGGCAGCGACCAACGGCATTCTTGCGGCCGCGAACTGCACCTACGCCACGGCGACGCCGTCAACAGCAACCGGTACAAGTGACACTCAAGCGAGTGCGAATATCGCTGGGCTGACCTCTGGAACCCTCTACTACTTCCAGACTCGTGCAGTGGTGGCTAGCCCCGCTTATACAACCTACGGCTCGATTTTTAGCTTCCGAACTCTTCAAATAACCAGCGTTGGTGCGCAGGCTCAGGTAAACGCGGGCGACCCTTACAGCTACAGTTTCGCCGGAATCGGTGGTTCAGGCAGTTATACCTGGTCCACAACCAGCACGCTCCCTGACGGAATGACACTAAGCCCATCGGGACTCTTATCTGGAACACCAACGTCGTCGGGAACCTACAACATTGTTGTGAGAATGACTGACCCGGCTAGTGGCCAGTACATTGAGACCACATACCAGCTGGTAGTTATAAATCCAGTAAACATCGTTGCCACCGCGTCCTCTTTTACGTCAGGTGTTGGAGCAACAGTCCCAACTTTCTCTGGAACCGCTACTCCGAGTGCCGGAATTTCAGGAGCTCTGAGCTGTCTTGTCTATTCCAGTAGTGACACAGCTTTCAGTACTCCATTAACGATCACTTCGAACAGCCCGGCCGGGACATACACAATTCACTGCACCGGAACGCTTGCATCAGGATATACGGCAGGCACGAACACGGATGCCGTTCTCACAATTGCGAGCCCAAGCTCGGTGACAATTTCCGCGGCAAGCAGTTCATTCACTAGAGGTATCGGCGCAACTGTTCCTGCGCTTATTGCGACTGTTACGCCTTCAAATGGTTTGACTGGGCCTGCGAGCTGTTCTGCATATGCGCTATCGGACACATCATTCATTAGCCCACTCGCATTGACTTCGAACACAGCTGCGGGAACATACATCATCCGCTGTACTGGCACACCAGCTACGAATTACCAGATCACGAGCAACACCACTGGAATTTTGACCGTGAACGAGCCGGTTACCATCACCGCAACAGCACAGAGTTTCACAACTGGTGTTGGAGCAACCGTCCCAGGTTTTGTGGGAACCGTGAGCCCTTCCAGCGGTATTTCTGGTTCGCTCGATTGTCGCGTTTACAGCCAGAGCGATTCAGGTTTTTCAACCCCGCTCACCATAACTTCTAACTCACCCGCAGGTACTTACGCGATCCACTGCACCGCGACAATTGCAGCGGGTTATCAGCTAGTTTCGACAACGGACTCGACGCTGACGATTAATAACCCCATTTCGGTTTCAGTCACCACAGCATCCTCTTCATACGTCACAGGAACAGGTGCCAGTATCCCTAGCCTTTCTGGCACAGCAACTCCTTCATCTGGAGTCACGGCCTGGAACTGCCAGGCATTCACGAACAACACATTCCAAACACCATTGACTCTCGCGTCAAATACCCCGGCGGGAACCTACCCGATTCGATGCTCGGTTACCTTGGCGGCCAACCATCTCTTAGTCAGTAACACAGACGGTGTGCTAACAATTTTCGACCCGGTATCGATTACCGCTTCGTCCACAACTTACATTTCAGGTATGGGCAACGCCGCTCCGACAATAGCCGGAAATGCGTCTCCAAGCTCGGGACTGTCGGGTTCACTAAATTGCGCGGTTTACGCTTCTTCAGACACGACTTATTTGCACCCAATTGCAATCACAAACTCAATGGCCGCGGGAATTTATGTCATCCACTGTTCCGGTGTTGTGGCAAGCGGTTATCAGTTGACTGGAAACACAGACGCAACCCTTGTGGTCAATGCTGCTGTAACGGTCACTTTTAAGCCCAATTTCAATACCAGCACCCCAGATGTCGTTCAGACCAATTTTGGCCAGAACGCCCTTTTGCCGAACGCGTTCAGCCGTACCGGGTACACCTTTGTCGGATGGTCTACAACAGCCCTAGGTTCTGCAACATTGCAAGATCAGGCTAACTTCAACTTCACTTCATCGACCAATTTATACGCTGTTTGGCTGGGCGACACCTACCAAATTAGTTATTCAACCAACACCGGTTCTGGGGCGCCTGCAAGGTTGTCCGATACGTTCCAGGTAGGAACCACCAGCCCGATTATCTTGCCTTCATCGATTGGCATGTCTAAAACCGTCAACTCCGTCAACTACACCTTTGGTGGGTGGAGTGAGCAGGCTGGTACTGCGGGAGCCGGCGGCAGCACAGTTTCAGACCCTTACACACCCACAGCCGATGTCACGCTTTACGCAATCTGGATTGCACCTGGCTCAAAGACGGTAACTTTTTATAGCAACTACCCAGTGGGTTCTGGTTTGAATGCAGCAACCGCCACTCAGCTTTCGGCAGTTGCCAGCACTCTCTCTACCAACACGTGGTCTCTAACTGGCTATTCGTTTGTTGGTTGGGACACATCGCCATCAGGTGGAAGCGGTTTGCCAGCCTACCTAGACGGGGCAACATATGGCTTCACTGCTAACGCAAGTTTGTACGCTCGTTGGACTCCAGATCAATACACGGTGATTTGGAACACCAGTACTAATGGTGGTTCGTCGAATGTAACTTCGACGTTCACCTATGGTGGTTCGGCTTTGTCGATTCCGGTTCCGTCTGCGCGCACTGGTTATGACTTCTTGGGTTGGTATTCGCAGGCTTCTGGTGGTTCGGCGTTGGCTACTTATTCGAATGGTC
>JACCDQ010692378.1_pt1 | contig 19273 bp, 24 predicted proteins | sample 7446031 | NCBI WGS metagenome assembly JACCDQ01 (sample SAMN15323442, study PRJNA562643) | freshwater metagenome | isolation source: river surface water | place: USA:Blue River Watershed | collected 2017-08-17
GACAATTTGGATCGCGTCGTCCGACGGGGTTCCAACTTCCTTGAGTGCGTTGTAGCGTTTTCGGATTTGATTGCAAATGGTTTCAGTGAGATATTTAGGTGTAGCGTTCTCACTGAGAACACAGTGTTTGAATTGAACAGTCAAAAAGTCATGAACGGATGCGGTGTGGTAGAACGCGAGCAGTTCATCCCTTGTCCAAATTTCATATTGAACTGGTTGATTTTCTCCCGCGAACAGTCGGCAATATTGAACAGTTCGAGGGTGTGTCAGGGTCGCGATTTTGGACGAGAAAAGAAGCGCTTCAAAAGCTTCTTGAATTTTGACCGTACTGTTAAAGATTTTAACTTCTGTCAAAACCCTCATCTCACCGGTTTTATGTAGATCGAAGTCGATCAAGTCACTTTCATCCACAAATGGAGCGATCTTTGTCAGATCCAATTCGTCGGATGGGTTTTTCAGACGAAATTCGAATCCAGTCTTTGCGACAGGGTTGACACTGAACACTGTTTGTGGGAATAGCGTTGGTCTGTTCATCAGTAAACCGTTGATAGGTGTTTCAGAATTATTCACACTAACACCCTTGGAAGCGTCGTAAGCCATCATCAGCTTTCGACTGATCTTGCCAGCCTTCTTCTTGGCTTCTTTCTTGAGTTGTTTCTTTTGTTGTTTGCTGAGAGCTGCGTTGAGACTGTCAAGTAAAGTGACTTTGTTCTTTTTCATGATGGTTCTTTCTTAGAGAAAAACACACCCGCAGGACGCGAGTGTGTTGCTTAGTAGTTAATCCTCAGAAAACGTGGCGAAAACCAGTTACACCAGTTTTACTCCGACGAATTTCTTCTGACGTAGTGTCGATCACCCACTCCCAGTCGGTTTCTGTGGTCTTGGTCATTGTTTCTGTGAGAACGACTTCAACCACTTCTTCGTACTGAGGTTGTTGATATGGATACAGTCCCATATCCGCACGCGGAAACCCAGGATTACCAATACCCAAAAGACCGTAGTTTGCATAAGGGTCGGCGAACGGATAAAGAGACGGACCATCATTCATATTCAACGGAGGCGTCCGCTGAGTTGTTTGATTAAATTGCTGCATTTTCTCCGCGTACGCTTTGAACTGACTAAGAGCTTCCGGGGAAAGCGTTTGCAACTCAGGATGACTTTTCACAAAATCATCAAACCAGTCTTCCGGAGAAACCATCTTTTCACTGACGGTAATCCGGTAAGTTGTGATTTTAAAATTGGTTCCGACGGGAAAGGTCGAAATCATAGTTTCAAGATTTGGACCGGGAATCGGAAGCTGGGCGGTGGGTTGACCGTTGCATTCGCATTTGACGGTCTGGGAAATCCGCTCGTTCCTTGATCCAGTCCAAACAAGCTGGTTCTGTGTCTGAAATTGAAATGAAGCAGAAAGAATCTTGCTGACAATAGCCGGATGGGTGATGATGTTCTTGGTGATGTTGGTTGTGTTGGTAGACATGATGTATTTCCTTTGTAATCTCAGCTCTGAGGAAGTTCAGTTTACTGGAGATCGGTTAGTATATATGGAACCTTACTGGATTCCGATACAGATGATTGACGCTAATAGGTTACTGACTGATATATTTCCATTTAACCCGACTGTATGTTAGTCTCATCAACTCGACGTTGTACTGCATTTCTTTTTTCTGCTCAAGAGAAAGTCCCATTGCTACGGGGTGGTTGAGAACTTCTTGTTCTACACAATCCGCGAACACTAAAGTAGACATTATAGGGCGATTACGATGTGTCGTAATAAAGTAGTCGTGTAGCCAAAACTTAAGTTCTAAATTACCGTCTACAATAATTGCCACTTCTTTAAACATTCAGTTACCTTTCATTGAAATTTGGTTTCTTCAAGAACAACATCGAAGTCACCGTTCATGAACTTGGCGTACTTCTTGATAAAGACATCTGCGGCATTCAGTGACGCACGGAAATCGTTCACAAGAGCAAGAGCTTCACCTCGCTTTAACTTCTTAGACCTTACATTTGCGTACTTATGAAATATTCGCCGGCATCATTCACAAACGAGTAATACTGCTTGAGAATTCGGTCGACTTGCTGTGCAGTGTACGCCGTTACTAAAGACGACAGCGCTTTAGCGGAAACAGACGCTATCGCCAAAAGAACGCCATCATAAGCAATCTGAGCAACAGGATAGCTCCTAACGATATTTTTAAACGCTACGTAGGTGGCTTCAAACGTTACAGATTTAGGATACATCCCTTCATGGCGAGGAGCCAGAAAGTGTTCAATAGGTTCGATGTATTGTTTAACGATGGGTGTGATGATTCCTTTATGCAGTGTGAGGTTGGTCAGTGAGTGCGGCGATACGTGGTGGTCATTTCGTAAGATCCATTGTCGACCTGACTGAGCACAATCACAAAGCGACCAAAGTCGCCTGACGATGTCCCCAGTTCCAGTTGAATGTGGAACGAGTTGTAGAGTTTGATCATCTCCCAGAAGTTATCCCGGTTCAACTTTTGCAAATCACCGACGACGTTGTGGAATTCAACCAAGCGGTTAAAGTAGATGCGCAAGTAATCGAGCACATCAAGTACTTCGGCTTCCGACACCAAATGAATGACCTTGAACTTGGTCAACAGTTGAAGCCGTTTCACCAACGCTTCATCCGAGGTTCCGAACACAAAACCTCCCAACACGTCCCAGACAAATTGAGAGTTGTTACGATCCAGGTGATACAATCCCTGAGCAGCGCGTTCTACTTCCTCGTCCTCTACATCAGGAAGTTGTTTGGTCCCTGCTACGAAGCGACAAACATTCCAATGATGGAACGGAGGGATCAAGGCGTTATGGGTCATGTTAATCAAATTCACAGTGGCTTCCTTTACACCATTGCTCTGAATCATTCAGGGTACAAGATGTCAATAAGTATATATGGAACTGAAAAGCTTTCTAATGCAGACAGGTGTACTGAGTACACCTGTCTGTTAAGTGAAACAATCAGAAAGCTGTAAAGGCTACAGGATGATCCTGGTTACCGTTATCGCGGTTTTCCTCGATAAAGCCAATGGTTTCTCTGGCCAGATAAAACGCTTGTTCTTTGGAGAAGTAAGTAGACAACGCGTCTTCATACTTGTCAGCAGAAGTAACACGGATTAACTCCGTGGCGTAATCAGGATGGCTTACGTCTACGATTTTGGCGTAACAGTCGTGTCCTTCGACCACAGCAAAAACAATGCCTGTGGCAGACGCACCCAACACCGAAGCAAGACGTGTGTCGTGAGGTTTGTCGATGTCTGTCGTGGTCAGCGTGAAAAGTCGACCTGCGATTCGGATGTACTTGCGCTGTGGGATTTTTGATGTAGTCATATACTTGTTATCAAACGAGGATTTTGGAAGCGTGTGAAAGACTTCGTTGGCGCAAAAGAAAACGTCAGCTCGATTGAGAGCGTGTTGAAAGGGAGGATCAGAAAAAACAGCCATGGCTACATAGGAATGTTTCGACGATTAAAAGACTGTTGTTTCCAGTACTTTATCTCTTGTTCCATTTTGCGCGTCCTTTGGTAGGTGGTGTAAATGAACCCCATCACGGCAAGCACCAGAAATCCCAACACCATATAAAGCAAAAACTCAGTCACGTTAAGCCTTTGTATCAGGGAAACCGTTTTCAAGAGCTTTGACAAACTCATTTTCTTCTACTTTATCCGACTTCTTAAAATGCTCCGGATCACCGGCACAAATACCAGAAAGATAGTCGATATAAATGTTCAACATTTCTCGAATCATTGCTACCCGAATAAGACCAGCGCCCTTGGCGAGTTGATCGATTGTCTCAAGAGTTTTCTTGTCCAATCGAAGTTGAACCAACTCCAAATCGAGAGCCTCGTCTACAGCAACGGAAACCTCAGGTTCAGCAGAAGCCACATAAGCTTCATCCTTACCCAAAGGTCCTTCTTCCCAGGCTTCAGGAGTGCTTTCAATCTTTTCTTCAGGAACCGAGTCATTTACCTCACGAGTTCCTGCCAAAAACTCCAAAGCGGCTTTGATGTGGTGTTTGGCAAGCACTCCGTCTTTGTACTGGTCCTTTAAGGCGGTGATGTGAAGCATAGCGAGATGTAACAGTGCCTCAGGATTGAGTACAATGTCAGGGATGGTGGCGACTTGGGATTGGGTTGGGATGTCCATGTTGTTCTTTCACGGTCGACTATGACCACGGAATGAAGTCGTCAGTTATTTTTCCAACAACGCATAAAACAACCACCTATCCCTTGGGATAGGTGGTGTTCAGGGTTCACGGTAAGTGAAATCAGTCGTCCAAGTCTTCTTCAAGACTGACAGAAATGGCGTGTACTGCTAAAACAACCAACACGACCAGGAGTAAACAAAGTACCCCGACAATGATATCCAGAATGGTCATTATGTTTGATGGGTGCCTTCCACACCACGTTGCATCCGCTTCAGGGTGCGAGACTTCAGCGCGTTCATTGCACTGCGCACATGATCAAGGGCTTCTTGGTTTTCCGCACAAGCGTATTGGCTGCTTTGGAAACATTCCAAGCGATGCTCCACAATTGCCAGCAACACTTCGCCGGTCAGACCGTTGACACCAAACTCCTTGATCGGACCGTGCTGAAAAGCGATCGTGTCCGAATAGGTGTGCGGAAAAACCGTCACGTTGTCTTCTGTCTTGATCGGTTCCTGAACCACGTTCCGGACACGGTAGACATGATGAGCGTTGCCAAAGCTGGGCTTGCCCAAAGCTTCCAGGAGAAGCTCACAGGCTTGACCGGGGACTTCGTGGTTGGTGAGACGAACCGGTTGGTGGTCGTTATGGTCGAGTTCGGACATGGTGCACCTTTTTATTGAGGAGAGGTCGAGCGACAGGCTCAGTACATTCCGGACTATTAGAAAAATACAATCACTTTTCCTCAAAAAAAAAAACGCCCGTTAAAATTCAAACGAGCGTTCTCTAAACAGAACTTGATTCAGTCCTTGTATATGAGGTAAGTTTTTCAGTTTTATTTCACAGTGGTCTAAGTCGTGTCTTTGGTAAAGGAAGTTGGGATTGCTCATTCTTCCCAGTTGTATCTTCCACAATTCTCCTCGGTCTTCTTTGACGACCAAGTAAGTCTCATCTGTTAGCAGTATATCGGTGTTGATCAGAGACGCGTTAACCGTGGCTCTGATGTTGTTGTAAACGTATACCAATTGGGATTTGAGTTCACCGTCTAGTTTTTGCGTGGCGATAAACTCGGACAACAATGACATCGGCATAGAACGCCGGTAACCTATTCCTATATAACAGCGCCACAAAGATACTTGGGCTCTGGGCAAGTATTTAACCTTCTGCGGTTGACTGGCTATAATCTTGTCTAATAGATCTACTTCGCTACGGATATCTAAGTACCTTCCCAGTTTGTAGAATTCACTGCGGAAAGTCTGTGAGGTATTTCTGAAAAACAGTGGGTCGTCTTTCAGTCGAGTGAAATCAAATCCATCGACCATAATCGATCCACCAATTACCGTTGGGGCACTTCATGCTTCCACGATCAGGACCTACAGTCCCGTATTTCTCTATCACTATTTCTTCTCCTTTGTGTAACAGGTGGTAGTAGCTGTTGCTACTGTAACCAGATTCATTAATCAGACAGTTTGTCGCGACGTGCTTTAAGTTGTCAATCATCGTAACCAACGATTGATCTTGAGCGCCATGGTCAATGAATGCCTTCAGGAATGTTTTTCCATTCCGAGTGTAGAAGTGGTTAGATATATCAGGGTTTTGATTGATTTCATCAAACAAACGGTACAAGGTGTTAATGGTACGCATACAATCCCTCCAGATTAAGAAGAACACTTCAGGAGGTATATATGTAACCATAGAAAATTCAGTCACAGGAAAAAAGAAAAACAGACAGACTCCTAGAGTCTGTCTGTTCTCTATTCTCCAAGACGGATAAATTGATCGTAATCGTCGTAAGCTTCTACCAACTCAGCGTCGCGGATATCAAACAACACTTTTAAATGAGTTTGCGAAGAGGCGATTCTGTTTCGGGGGTTTTTACTTCGTCGGAGTTTTGGTAAGAAAAAGTGACCAAGAAAGCTTTAATTCTACCGTGTTCCGGTGTGTTGACTTGATTGGATTCAATTTCAATCGTCATGGTTTCTGCTGGATTTTCAAGATTGATCAAGAAAATTTTTTCATAACCAATACACCAGTCAGGATCACTTTTCATGCGATTTATGGTTAACGGGTTAACCGCAAGACTGACCGTTCTGAATTCGTTGCGTTCTTTCAACGTGCTGATGTCGTCCAGAAACGCAATCAACGCGGTACGGGTAAGGAGCTTAGGCTCCATGGTCATTTGTTTGATGATGGACATGAAATTTACAGACACGACTTTATTAGAGTCGTGTCTTAACAAGTTAAGAATTATTCTTCGTCGACCGGATCAAACCCAGGAACGTATGTAAAAATAACGACGCGTTCTTCGCCGTCTTCTTTTGCGGTCACCAAGTCCATACCGATAGACACAATATCCATGCTTCCGTCTGGTGCAGTAATGTTGATCTGGATGCGGATTTTCTGCTCTTGACGCAAAGTTTCCAACAACGTAGGACCCGTAAAGACATTGTCAATGTCTCCTTTCACACCGGTCATTTTGGCGAGATTTTCCAGTTCGGTCACAGCAAAGAAGAATCCATCCAAGTCGGTTGTTTTGGTCTGGATACCGGCAACCATTATCCATCGACTGACATTGACAAGAGACTCGGCGTCCGCGTTTCCGTTGCTTATATAAGGAATTTTGTTGATAAAGTTAACGATCTGGTAGAAGTCCATGAACTCTACGTTTTTACCACCGAATTGAATCTTCTTGCCAGTGTGTCTGGGATGACTCGTGCTGCGAATCATTGCAAGGAAGACGTTTTCAGTGACAGGGAGTTTAAACTCGTACAGCGGATGAGGTTTGAAAATTTCACTCCAGTTGACTGTGTTTTCCATTTTGATTTCCTTTCAGGGTTTAGTGGTGGGCTATCAGGTGTTCCGCAATTCCAATCAGGTACGGATTGATCAAAAAAGCATTCTGACTGTCACGTGAGTTCTGTCGCGCAATGGCAAAGGTGATGTATTCAACTCGTAGCCAGTCGTCGAATATCTCAATTTCAATGAAGACTGGTTTTTCAGAACTGTTAAGTAGCTGTTGAAAAACGTCGTAATTTAACAGCGAGGTGTCTCCTTGCAAATTGTTGATAGCGATCTGAACTTTGAGACTCAAAAGAGTTTCGTTCAAATCAACCTCATTTGCTTCAGACGGAACTGCTCTAGCGATAGCAAGCCAGCGAGAAATTGTAGAGATGGACTGCGCCATTCTGCTTTGATCTAGGAGAGGCATTTTCCTGATCACGTCCAAAACTTCGTGAAATTCGAGTTCACCGTCTAACTCGTTGGTTCCGTAATTGATTCGATGTTGACTGTATTCTGGAAACACTGGGTCACTCCGTAGAAGCTCCAATGCCTCGACAGTTACATTCAGCGTAAACTTAAGCACAGTAGCATCAGGAAAGTGTGTAGAAACGCTGACACTTTTTTGTTGGGAAGGCATTTTGATTTCCTTAATTAAGCAAGAACGTGGTTGACGATGACGGTCATGACTTTCTTTTCAGAGTCATAGTTTCTGACGAGTGCGATGTGAGCGTACTCTACGCGGTTGAGGTTGTCGTAGAACATAAACTGGTAAACAACAGGGCGTCGTTCGATGTCCAGGATGTTCCAAACCCGTCGACCAGGGAAAGGTTCCCGACTTTCAAACCGTGTCTCACTGAACAACCAAAACAGGTTGTTGGTGAATTTAAAGAACTCAGGCATGGTGACTGCCTTGGGTTCAAGAAGAGCAATCGCGAACCAAGCAAAGACGATTCGGTCAGGGGCGTCTTTGGGGATGTTTCCGATCAAGTGGTCTAGCGCATCTCCGGGTTGATCCAGGTACTCGGTTCGTTTGGACTGAATGACGTTTGTCAGCATTGGATCGTTGCGGAGTTCATCCATGATCGAAAGACTGACACGGCGTTTGAATTTGAAATAACGGGCCTTGGGAAAGCGAGCGGAGAGATCGGAGGTGGACATGATGATGAGTATCCGGTCTTTCAACCGGATATTTGGTTGGTTGTTTAGAAATAATGTTTGTGGTTGAACTCAGGAGACAGGAACTCTGTCAACGGCGCACTATAACACACTGCTTTGTTAAACCACAATGGAGCCCCTTGATAGAATTCATACAACATGACCTCGTTTCTGGGCGCGCTGATGTAGACCATTGTCGAGTCAGGACGGATCTCAATCTTGATGTACCTGTTCCTATATAGGATAGGTGACGTGTCAAAGTTAAGATTGCGCGGGACGATGCAACCTTTACGCTTCAACAGTGTCTTCAATTTAGAGTAAGACATGTCTGGACGGGTGGTTTGTTTTAACCACCAACGAGGGTTGCTCCATAACTTAAGCTTTTCTGAATCAAAAACATTTGGATAAAGGTTCAGTTCATCAAAAACACCGAAGTCAGTTTCGTTAACCAGAAACTCTCCGAAGTCAAGCATGTCTTTCATAGCGGTAAAGATTTTGCTTGCGGAAGACTCTGGGTCACCAGGGTGGTTTGGGTAAAGTTCGGATATGTCGAGATTCGCACCTTTATCCAGAATACTGTTAAGAATCTCGGGGTTGGGTTCTTTGGTCAAATCAGTGTTAAACATAACTCGTGGGTCGATTGAAGTGTAACGAGGAAATGCGTCGATCGTTCCTGAGTCTAACAGGTTCAACAACAAGTTCATGTTTATTCCTTAGGCGTTGGCTTTAGTGAATGCGATCTTCGCGGCTTTCTTCTGAATAGCTTCTTCAATAGCTGCATCCAGTTTTTCATTGAACATTGCGTCGACTTTCTCGTTGATGGCTTTTTGGATACGGTCTCCCAGAATGACTTCGGTGAGCTTTTCATTCAGCATCTTGCGACACAAACCCAAGTCACTTTTAGGAAGATCGTTATAAAAGGAGTGATGGTGTGTAAACGACTCGTGGTGTTCGTCAAAAAACAGCCAGTTAATGTGACGGTTGATTTCAGAGTCAATCCGACCCTTCAAGTTTTTGGTGAATGCCGGTTCAAGTTCTTTCAGAAGTTTGTTGGTGATGTCAGTGACAGCGTGGTTGTTGAACAAGTTCATGTTTATTCCTTTTCGATATAGAGTTCCAGGAAATCTGGGTTACCGGTATATCAGTAGTTATATATGAAATCATACTAAATTCTGATGCAGCTATAACCCAATGACATTTCTCTTGGTATGAAAATGAGCATTGTTTCAATGAGATCGATCTTGCCAAGCATGGTCGTTCTTGATACTTTCAAAGAACGCCTTGGATCGTTTTGCAGACCCACAGTACCAGAGCTTGTCATTGAAGCCAGGTATCTCTACAATACTGCTCACTAGCCGCGTACCAACCTTGTTTCTTCGGTGTTCTGGTTTGACATAGACGTTTAGGTATAGAAAAGATACCATCGCTATCCCGACAGGTTCATCGGTATCGCTGTAGGCTAAAGCAATAACCGTTCTGAGTCTGGTGTGTTTGACTTTTGACCGGGTGTAGTGTATTGTCTTATGAGGCTCCTTACTGTCAGACTCGATGAGTTTGGTCAACAGTTTAACCAAACTGTAACCTGGTATGTAGAGTTTGGCGTTCAAAGCCTCCTTAGCCATGGATTGAACTGTAAGTGGGGTTGACGTGATAATTTTCATGTTTAGTGATCGCGAGGTGTGTTCAGTCCATTCGTCTGTGTTTTAGAAAAAGAAAACCCTCCACTACACCGAAGTGTAGTGGAGTGGTTCTCAGTTTCTTTGCTTCTTGGCGAGGAAGTCAAGAGCCCTGTTACGGGCTTCTTGTAATGTTTCTTCCGCGTCATGTGACGCGTGGTATTCACAGTCCGGATCGTCTGTAAACAACCCCAGGGGGTCTTTGATGTAGGAGCCGGTTTCCCACACCACGACTCCACCTTGGTCACCCCAAAGTGAAACACCACGCAAATCCTGAGCAGCAATAAACGTGTAACGATTGGCAGAGGAAACGATAGAATTGATGGTAGCCATTTTTGTTCTCCGGGGAGGTAGGCAATTGCTGGAACGGATATTGTTCAGACCAATTGCAATGATGTCAGTCTGTATATATGTAACTGTAATTAATTCAAACACATCTCCTTTCTCATCAAGTCATCGTAAATCCATTCATAATTCTTCGACTCAAGAGTACGTACATTTTTGGAATTGAACCGCCGGAGTTCTGGGTGAGAGTTTGCGCCTTGTGCCAGCATAGTCCCAATGGTCTCAAAAGACGCCCTGTAGTTGCTGAACAATTGAGACGTCCATTCTGGGCAGAACTCTTTGCCATCGTTCCGTGTCGCAGCTCGAACTTTCAGTGTCTGAACCACTTGAGCAACATCCAGCAATCCTCCGTTCACGTCTTTCATATCCAGATTGATGACTTTAATCTGGATGTCTCCGTCAGCAGCAACTTGTTGTAAAGCAAACACATATTCAGCCAGGTACTTGTCTTTGGCGTAAGCCATCGCTTGAAATTCAGCTCTTTGTACAGGAGTCAATGTCGTGTTACTCTGAAGCAGACGCGTCATGTCGGGATAGACGTTGTAGCACAACCAAGAAAGAATGTAGCGGCTGATAATACAGACACCCGGTTTATCAGGCGTGCTGTGGTATTTACGCAGGGTTTTGACCGCGCCAGATAAGATACCCATGTGGGAACGAGCGATGGTGTCGCGTCGGTCGTAGTCTGTCTCGTAATGGGAGTACGACCGAACCGGGGACAGGTCTTGCTTGGGGTCTACAATACTCGACGCTTTGATCACGTCAACAGTGACCTCAGGAGAGCGTTGGTTGAATGTTGCTTTCAGGTTGTCGATGAAGTAGTCCTTGCCCACATTGTTCGGACCATCGACGAGGAGGAGAGCGGGTTTTTGCATGTTATTATGAAAAGCAGGAGGAGGAAAGAAAAAAGAGAGGCTAGCCTCTCTTAGAGCGTGCGCCGAGACTGCCGGTGCGTGATAGTGGCCACACGCTCCTGAAACAGATCGACACGACGATTATGGTACTCTCTTTGTTTCCGTACATTGTTGGCATACAGATAACAAAACTTCACGTCACGGTCCGGTAGCTTTCGCAACCGCCCCAGTGACTGGATATTTGCCGCAGGAGACGAGACGGATACCGTTTGGATCACCACCCTCAAGTTAGGAATATCCAAAGCCGTCCCAGCGGAGATCAGCGTCGATACCGTGATGTCGGACTCTAAGATATTTTCATAGGGGTCTTGTTCACAGTACCGACTGACTTTCTTTTCTGGGTACATAGTTGCCAGTGTCTTGCTCAACACAGTCGCAAAGTTCACCGTCGACACAAAGATCAACAATTTGTCTTTCTCTTGGTAGTCCGGGATGTAGAACTCTTCAATCGTGTCGGTGATCATTCGAACATAACGTTCCAACAAATAGGGTTTTGTAGTAACGCTTTGCTCGTAGGTGACGTGGGAGTACGTGTTAGAACCGTACGCGGTGGTTCGGATAAACCGATAGTGGGGTTCAGAGACGGTGTAACTGATCGCAAACACGTCGATGTACTTCCGGATCATCCGGTCACCGTACGTGCGCTTGCTGGGGTATACGACGCGATGGGCACGAGTCACCACAGGGTCGTCTGACAGTAACGTTGCTGATAACCCAATCTCAAACTTCACGTTCGAATAGACGATGATCTTGAACATCGAGTTGAAGTGTTGGTGAGTCTCATCAATCAACATCACCCCCACACCCAACAACGGCATCAGATCAATCGGTGTCGCTCCATACCGTTCTTCGCAGAACTCAGGGTCTTCTTCGTAAGCACTGATAAAGTCTTGCAGTGTTTTGTTGCTGAAGATCACGTAAGGGTGTTTGAACTGGTTGGTCTTCGCCATTTGAATGACGCTGGCCAACGCTTTAGACCCCTGGATCACCATCACATCTTTGGCTTTTGCTTTGTGGATGGTGGTGATGTCACTGACCCATTTGTCGATATAGACTGGAAGAATCACAATCGCCAGGCGTTGTTTAATCTCCGTCATCGTCAACAGAGCGATGCTGGTTTTACCAGTACCTGTGGCAATCGGAACCAACGCTGAACCAGTTTGGTCACTCAAGATAAACTGACTGACTGGAATCTGTTCATCACGCAGTTTCCAAGGCGGTGCTGCTTCATAGTTAACTGTTTCAATTCGATAGTCTCGGCGATCAATCCGTTCCACAGGACCGATGCTCGTACCCAACTCTTTCAGGTAATGAAAAAAGTGAATGAACTGCAGGTTGTGGAGTTGGTAGTTGGCTCGGTCTTTCAACTTGCCATAGAAAGTTTGAAGCTGCTCTGCTTGGTTAGGCTGATTGCCTTTCGGTTTGACTGTGTAATATTGATCGAGGAAAGTTTCCAAATGGTGTTTCAGGTTGAAATCTGTCGTCGTGATGTTCGCTGACAGATTGTACACCGTTAAGACTGTCGACACATTAACTCCTTGTTTGTTGTCTCAAACTCCAAGACATTCGATTGAACGGTAAAAAGAGACCACAAGGAACCCCTTGTGGTCTCGGTGGTGATTTAGCTCACAAGCTTATCCGGAACAAACAACACATCCATGGGGTATCCCATGCGTTTCTTGTTGCTGAAGAAGACTGGTGCTTGAGGGATGAGTTCTTTCATCTGTTCCTCAAAGACTAGCAGTTGAGACGCTGAGCGGTGACGGAACAATACCCCACGGTTTTCACAACGCGCGTGGGTGCTGTTGCGGCTCAGACGGTAATCGCCGTTGAAGGCGTTGTAGGACGTCGTGGCATAGACAATCGTTTCAATCACCGAGATGTTGCATTTGAATTGATCGATCACGGCATCAAAAATGTTGGTGAGTTTGTTAACGGGGTCAGTGATCTTGTCCTTGTTGGTTTCGATCATCGACGCCACGCGGTTCACGAAGCTGATGATGTTGGTTTCTTTCAACGGGTTGTTGAAGACGGGTTGGGTGATATCGAACCCATCCATCGGGATGACGAAGTTGCCGCGTGCGTCGGACTCGATCTTCGGGATGTTGGGGTTCTTGTGGTTACCAGCGGTGTTGTTGCCTTCAGCCGCCAGCCAGCTTGTGCTGATGGTTTTGATGTAGCGAAGGAACTCTGGAGTGAGAATAGAGTTGCGGTCCTTGTAGCTGATATTGAGTTGTTCAATAAAACCTGCCTTGCCTTTGCTGTCTTTATACCCAATGGTCTCCAACTCACCGATCTTCGTCATCGAAATGTTGGTATGACGCAGATTCAGCACGTCGATCAGCTTGCTGACACGGTTGTTCGGGAGGATCAGTGAAACCCCTTTCAGGTTGGTGCCTGGGTTGAAATAGATGTCGTTTTCTTCATCGGTGTAAAAGTACTTGTTGACATCCCCTGTCAGTTTAATAAGGGCTTTTTTGACCGAGTGAGTTAAGTGTTTGGTCGACAAAATGGCCTGAGACATCATTTCCATCAGGAAGGCCACCATCGCATAACCGACGTTGGTGTTCTCCTTGAAGTTCAGACTGATGCGGCCCAGGCACGTTGAGCAGACGTGTTGAGGGTTGTCGAGTTTGCATCCAAAGATGGTACGCAGTTTCACGACACTGTTGATCAGGTGTGTCTCGTCACCCTTGATGAACTTGAGTTTTTGATCTGCTTCATCGAAGTAATACTTCCCACGCATGTTCTCAAACCGCGCAGGGGTCACAAAGAAGTCAATGTACTCCGTGCTTCCACAATCCCCAGCGATCGCGTTGGTGATCACCATACTCAGCAACTGGATACGACGAGATGCATACTCCGATGTGCTGATATGAGACTCGTTAGCGTTCAACGACTTGGCGGCCGTACGAGACTCAGTCATCAGTTCGTACAACGTCGCCATACCCCGAATAAAACCATTTAGGATAGGCTGACGGAACACGGTCCGGTCCAAGTCAGTTACAAAGCCTCGTGGTCCGATACACTGGTTGGCTTGGTTGTCGTTGATGGCTTTCGAACGATACGCCGCAGCGAACTGGTTGCTTGTAGGGGTGTTGTTGATGTACGCTTTAATGCTCTTGTAGGCTTTGTCGATAGATTCTGGAGTAGGTTTCAGGTTGATGTGGATGTCAGCGATCTCTGGGTCTTTGATCAGCTTGACATAGTCAGTTGCGTCGATGGTGGCCACGTGACCGGACACGCGATGAACGATACTGTTCAGGATATCGTTGCAAGCCATTTGAACAGCCAACAACAACGGTTCCTTCATGTAGTAAGCTTCCAGTCCATTGTGCTTACAGATGTGACGGAAGGTCTGTTCCAACAACAGCTTGTGGGTGTCTCCGTTGAAATTCCCGTTACCGATCACATGAGTCGCTGTACAGGTCGATACAATCGGGGTGTTCGGGTAACAGAAGAAAGGACGCCAGCAATGGCGGTTGAAGATGATTTCCTTTTGACGTGTCGGAACGGTTACCCCGTCGTCGTACGCTACGGAGAACACAGTGTCTTGGAGTTGGTGTACGTCCTCCAAGCTCATGCCGAGAATTTGTTGTGCGGTGAGTGCAAAGCTCATCAAAGTTCCTCGTTGGTGGGTTGATAGTCGATGTCAAAACCAAAGGCGTTGTACATATGCCTCAGTATCATCAAAGACTTGGTTTGACCGTAGGGGATGTTCTTACGGTCAATGTTGTACTCTGGATCAAACGCTTTGTCGCTTTCCAGAGTAGAACGGATCAGTTGCTTGTGGGTCACGGGGTTCAAAGCCAGATCGTACATGTCCGCGACAGCTTCCTGTGATCCGTGGCTGACCAAGATACGGGTTTCGGTTTCACCCATAATCTTGCCAGGGGTTTGGCTGTGTGGGTAGCGCTTCTTGTCTACGTTAGTTCCCTTCACAGGGAACCCGAAGTTATTCACCTTGGCGGAAGAGACAGCGGAGTAATCCATCGCCACCTTCTCCAGCATAATGAAGTAACTGTTACCAATCCGCACGTTGTCTTTGGTGGTAACTCGGCGACCAAATTCATCAACGTAAGAAACCTTGCCGATGTGGGGTTTGTACGGGCTGGCTTCAATCAAGTCAATCACTTCTGTGATATTGCGATCGTCGTCGGTGGGGTAGTAAATGTCAAGTTGTTTGTTCAGAATCGTCAACAGGTGGTGATGGATTTCTTCATGACTCATCATGTCCAGACATTCAACCATGTCCAGATTGATGAGATCATAAAGTCCTCGCAGGTGGTTCTTGAAGTACATCAGGTCTTGTTCCGATACGCCGTGGTTGTACGACTTGTTCGGATATCGTGCATCGAAATACGCCAGCCAACGATGGCGCTCATCCCGACTGGTAGCACCCAGATAAGCATGATAAGCTCGACCCAGATTCATTCGAGAGGTAGTGGACGGAGAGTCGGTAATGATGTCAGCCCGAACACCGTTCTCATCAACGGGCATGTGTTCGTCAGGCAACACTCGGCAAGCCACGCCTTTGGCTGCGTGGATGTCTGAGAGTTTATAACCCAAATCGGGTTGGAGTACCGACAGGGTGGTGATTTCGATGCGGTATTGGTCAATAGGCAGTTTGCGATAGCAGAGTTTGTTTTTGCCGCTGGTGGCGGTGTTGACTTTGATCTTGCAGTCGGTGATAAACCGATGCATACGGGGTGTCAGCCTGATACCCGACGAATCACCGTACATGACCTTCTTTTCCTGCATCAAGCGTTCAAAGCTGGTATCTACCTTGCGGTAGTAGTTGGTCAGCATGTCGGCATACTGATCCAGTTGTTGAGACATCTTGTCGGTGTACTCATTCTTCCCATAGTTTCCTCGAACCACATTCACGTCCAACACGACAGAGTTGGTGTTGACGTAGTGCGGGATGTCAAAGGTGGGGTCAGGTTCTGACAGGTTCGTGGTGTTCATGTCTGACACACTGAACCAGTCGTTGCGTTGACGCAAGACGCACAGTAGTCCGTCGGGACGAACTTTCTCACCGATGTTCGGAATGAACTTGAAGGTTTGGTTGTCTCCGTAAAGGTTGATAGGGATATGGTCCTTGGTGATATTTACCACCGTCTTGACGATCGACGTGAACTGTGCACGCTTTGCAAAGCTTTCACTGATCACATAACCGTCGTCAGAGCACGACGGATGGGTCATGAACGCCACATTGGCTTGAAGTCCATACCGATACGAGCCATCGTCCGATAAACTTGCTGTTTTAGACAACACCGTACCTTTGGGGATACTGGAGTTGTATGTCAGTTCATTGAACTCATCGGTCGGTGACAGCAGGTAACCGAACACGCCATGCGTGCTGCGATGTGTGTCTACGTCGATATAGTCCAAATAGACTTGGTCGTTTTCTTCATATTCCACCAAGATCGTATAGACCGGTGGATTGCTGATCCCGTACTCTTGGTACTTGCCGATAATGGCTTTGACCGTGTAGTCGTGCTCAGCACGAGCATCATTGATGGTTTTACCCAGCTCAAACTCGATACCGGTCTTTACCATCACGTCGTCCGGGGAGATCAGTGGTGGGATTTGAGTGATATGGGAACTGTCCATCACCATACGCGGTGAGGAGTTGTTGGGGACGAACGGGTTGATACCCGACATCCCTAGGAATTCCAGTTTGATTTCAGTCTTTTGACGAATGCTCATGAGCAATCTCCTTTGGGGTTAATGACATTCAGGGTAATGTCAAGTACTATATATGTCACTGTTTGTGACTCAGTTGCAATCTGTGTACATTACAGTCCAAGCAATGGTGTGTTTTGTGAGTTTTAATAGAATCTTACACAGCTACCTGATGGGTAGCTGTGTAAGATCAGATGGATCGGAGAATGAACTCAGGTTTCAGGAAGTTCTCCAGCGGAACCTGTTCGACAATGCTGTCGCTAAAACGGTTGACATGGCGCTTGGCGGTGGTGATTTCCACGATTACGTCATCCGAGAGAAAGGACAGACGACAATACCTGTTCTTGTACTCAAAGACGGTAAAGGCCAGCTTACCAAACCGACGAGTGACTTTACATCCCTTACGTTTCAATACGGTTTTCAGTCGAGAGAACGACATGGGGTGTTGATGAGGGTTCATCCGTTCACCCATCAGTTGTTTGAGTCGGGCTTTGTTGGTTTTAAATTCTTGCATCCGTTCCGGGAAGAATTCGCACATTTTCATGGTGTGATTCCTTTTTTACAGGGTTGAGGGTATGCTGAGCCAATTGATGACCAACGACTATTCTTTTTTATCCAACCAGAAGTTGATTGACAACTTACAATACCTGGACCACTTCAACAACAACTACCAGTTCAAGACGGTCACGGTCTTACCGTCTGACGCATACAAGTATCAAGGTAATTTGTTTGGGTTGTTCAAAATGATGAACATCGAAACATCGTTGTACGTGTTCACGATGTACTTGAACGGTTACAACCATCCTGTTGATTTTGATGGAAGCAAGTACATCTTTAAACTGGCAATCAAACCACCTATTCCGTTTCTGTGAAAAGAAAAACATCCATCACCCTTGGAGCAATCCAAGGGTGATGGTGTCTTGTTAATGTCTACCTGTCCTCAAGCGTTGGTTCGCGTGAGCTTCGGCACACTTGTTGTTACAGAACAAACGGGCATCGCCTTCATCGAACTCTTCGTAGCAATGTTGACAATAACCCGTTGGTTCTAATTTCTCCTGGACGCGGTTCATTTTAGAAAGACGTAGACATTCTTGAATGTTCGTCTCTGTTTGTTGGTCAGCAATGTCAGCCACGTCCATGATCTCAATACCTTATTGTTGGTTAGTTGGAAAATTCCAGATTATTTCTTAACGGAACGCTGCACTGCTGCCTGCGTTGTTAAGGAACATCGGATTGATTTGCATACCGCCATATTGCGGTTGTTGTGGTTGCTGTATGGGCATTTGGAAACCCTGTTGCGGATACATCATAGGTTGCTGAGGCGCCATCATCTGCTGTTGCGGATATTGCGCTTGAGGTTGTTGCTGCGTCATGGCAGCGTATTGTTGTTGTGACATCAGACCGTATGGGGTCTGAATCATGTTGTTGTATTGAGGTTGTTGCTGAGGTTGTGCGTTCTTCATCATCTCCTGTTGCATCCAGAGAGGTACTTGTTGCATCGGTGGTTGCTGAGGCACCATCGGCATCATCTGCTGTGGGTACATCATCATGGGCTGTTGCATCATGATGGGTTGACCAGTAGGCATCACGTTTCCACGAAGAATTTCTTCCGGCGTGGGGGTGTGAGGTTGAACTGGCGCAGGTTGCGGTTGCGGTACTGGTTGTTGCTGTTGCATCATGGCTGGGTTAAAGCCAGGTTGCTGTTGCGGTACCGGCTGTGGAGCCGGTGGTTGGTACTGTGACTGTTGTACAGGTGCTGGAGCGGGTGCAGGTTGCTGAACCGGTACGTTCTTGGCTTTAGACTCATCGACCTTCAGGCGACTGCCTTCGACCGATGGGTTGGTTTGATTCGGGATCAACCGAATCTCTCCTCCCATACCGTAGAGCTTCTCCAAATGCTTGGTCCACTCATGGTCCGATTCTACGCAGTCTGCACTGATGTACTCGTCTTTGAGATCACCGATCAACGCCGCGATTTCGTTCATCCGGGAGCTGACCAGATACCCCATCTTCAACAGGATGTTGAGGTAACGGAAGATCTTGTTGTCAGTTCCGTCCGTGAAGCTGTCCGGTGAATCGATCTGGGGAAAGACCACGTTGAACAGCGTCTTGAACGCAAGCAGGTCTTTCTTACGGACCTTGGTTCCAAACACCCGGTATTCTGAACCTTTCTCTTCCAAGGCTTTGACCACCTCGGTGTACAGAATGAAGTTCAGCTTACCGATAGCCGAGTAAGGTACGCCACGGACTTCCCCGTTCTTCTTCAAGAATATCTCGAAGATAGCGCCCTTGTTGCCGTGTTTCATGCTGGCTTTGAACGCGTGGGTCAGCGCTTCAGCCATCGACATGTCAACCTCACCCAACGCACTGATCAATTCAATCAGCTCAGGTGAGCGGATCTTCTGTTGCAGTTGAATGTCCGACCCGATACGGATCAGTGTGATGAACAAGCTGAAGAGACGGAAGTTCAGTTCAGCTTGCAGACGCTCACGGTACACGTTGAAGACCGTGGTCTCCGGCATCGCGTAGTTTTCATTGAGCGGATGGAA
>JACCDQ011441233.1_pt1 | contig 19261 bp, 16 predicted proteins | sample 7446031 | NCBI WGS metagenome assembly JACCDQ01 (sample SAMN15323442, study PRJNA562643) | freshwater metagenome | isolation source: river surface water | place: USA:Blue River Watershed | collected 2017-08-17
GGGCGAGGAGGGCGCGATCCAGGTGTTCCGCCCGGTCGCCGGCACCGTGCTGCTGCTGGGCGCGGTGGGCCAGCTGCAGTTTGAAGTCGTGCAGCACCGCCTCAAGGCCGAATACGACTGCGATGTGCGTCTCGAAGGCTGCCAGTACACCGGCGCGCGCTGGATCACCGCGGACACCCCGGCCGAGCTGCGCGAGTTCACCAACGCCTACCCGCAGCGCCTGGCGCTCGACGCCGCAGGCACGCTGGCCTACCTGTGTACCAGCCCGTACGACGTGCGACTGGCGCAAGAACGCTTCCCCAAGATCCACTTCCACCCGCTGCGCGAGCATGCGGGTCTGGCGCTGGGATCGGCCCACTGATCCCATGCATCCTCTGGTCAACTGGCGTCCAGGCAAGATCGTCGGCGTTTTCACCGACATCGACGACACGCTGACAACCGAAGGCGCCATCACGCCCGATGCGCTGCAGGCCCTGGCCGACCTCAAGGCCGCAGGCCTGCACGTGGTGCCCATCACCGGGCGACCCGTGGGCTGGAGCGAACCTTTTGCACAACAGTGGCCGGTCGATGCCATCGTGGCAGAAAATGGTTCGGTGGCACTGGTGCACCAGAACGGTCAGCCCCTGCGCAAGCTCTACCAGCAGGACTCCGCCACACGCGAGCTCCATTTCGCTCGCATGCAGCAGGTTCTGGCAAGAATCGAACGCGAAGTGGATGGTGCCCGCAGATCACAGGACAGCGCTGGGCGCGAGACCGACATCGCCATCGACCACAGCGAATTCACGCACCTGTCACAAGCAGGCATCGATGCCGTGGTGCAGCTCATGCAGTTCGAAGGCATGACCGCCACCGTCAGCAGCATCCACATCAACGGCTGGTATGGCCAGCACGACAAGCTGTCTGGCGCGCGCTGGATCGTGCGCGAACTGTGGGGTCGCGATCTGGATGCCGAAATGGACCAATGGGTTTATGTGGGGGACTCGACCAACGATCAGGTGATGTTTCGTCACTTCAGGCACAGCGTGGGGGTGGCCAACATCAGACGCTTTGAATCGCAGCTCAAGTATCCCCCTGGCTACATCACACAGGCAGAACGCGGCGCGGGTTTTGCCGAACTCGTCAACCACTTGCTCATGAAGCAAAAAAGCCCTTGAACACTGCGCTCAAGGGCTTTTCCAAATCAAAAGAGTGAGGGTCAGGGCTCGAAAGCGGAGGCCACCTCGGCAATGGCTTGATCCGGTTCCATGCCGGACAAGGCATACAGGCGCAAACGCGACACCAGCGCCACGTAGCGGGCCTGCATCAAATCGCGTGAGGCCGTCGCCAGTTGCTGCTCGGCATTGAGCACATCGAGCGTTGTGCGTGCACCCGCCTGCCTGGATCGCTGCGTCGACAACAGCAATTGCTCTGCAGATCGAACCGCCTGCTCCAGGGCCTTGACCTTGAGCTCCCCCTCCGTCATGCCGCGGTACTCCTTGTGCACCCTCAAGCCCAGGTCACGGCGCGTGGCCTCCAGGGCTTCATCGGCGCGCGTCTTTTCAGCCACCGCTTGCCTGACTTGCGAACTGACATACCCGCCCTGATACAGCGGGACCACCAGCTGCACCCCGATCGCAGAATTGACGAAGCGCGAGTTCAGGCGTGTCACGTTCTCATTGCCACTGTCAGACCATTGCAGCACACCGTCCAGGGTCGGCGCGTGCCCAGACTGGGCTTTGGCAATCTCTTTATCGGCGGCATCCCTGCGGGCAAGCAAAGAACGGATTTCAGGGCTCCTGTCGAGTGCAAGGGTCACCCACTCGTCGAGTGAAGTCAGATTTTTGGGCAGCTTGGACATGCGCTCAATGTCCAGCAAGGACAAGCGGCTCACCTGCTCGTTGATCAGGATTTCAAGTTGTCTGCGGGTGTAGTCAACATTCTGCTTGGCTTCAAGTTCTGAAGCGACGGCCATGTCCAGGCGAGCCTGGGCATCGTCAATGTCGGTACGGGTGCCAGAGCCGGCGGCCAGAGCCTTGCGCGCCGCATCCACCATGGCGGTGTACTGCTGTTTCTGGCTTTGCACCAGACGCAGCTGGTCCCGGGTCAGCAAGGCTTCCATGTAAGCACCACCGACACGCACCACCAACTCCTGAAGATTGCGCTGATGTGTGGCCTGTGCGTCCAGGACCAGGTCTTTCGCCTGTTCATATTGGAAGTAACGCTGCAAGTTGAACAAGGGCTGGCGAAGCGTGACCGCATTACCAAAGCTGGTGTACTTGCTGTTGGTTGTGGTCTCTTGCCCGAGAAAATTCGGTGCCGTCGTGTCCAGGTCATTGCGGTTGCGGCTCATGCTGGCCTGCACCTGGGGCAAAAGCTGCGACCGTGCCTGCGGCAGGCGCTCCAGGCCAGACTCCAGCGCGGCACGTGAGGCCCGGATCGTTGCATCCTGCTCCAGTGCCTTCTGGAAAACCTCTTGCAAATTCATGGCCGAAGCCGCCTGGCCAAGCATGGCCAGGGCCAGGGTGAGGGCGCTCTTGCGGAAGTGGAATCGCATCACTCCTCCTTCATCGAGCTGGCCAGACGTTTGACCAGCGGATAGAGCAAGTACTTGAGCAACGATCGCTCACCGGTTTTGATCACCACCTCGGCTGGCATGCCCGGCTGCATTTGACGATGTGCCAGCGACTTCATCCCCTCCGGGGTGACTTCCAGTCGTGCCAGGAAATAACTGATTTGCGGATTCTGCGGGTCCGTCAGCAAGTCACCTGAAACCGACAGCACCTTGCCCTGCACCACCAGCTGGGGCGAATGCGCGAACGTGTTGAAACGGATATCGGCCGACAGGCCCGCATGGACCTTGTCAATCAGGTGCGGCGCCACACGGGTTTCCAGCAACAAGGCCTGCTCGTCAGGCACCACATCCATCAGCTTCTGGCCGGGTTGAACCACGGCGCCCACCGTCTGTACCGTCAGGCCCACCACCTGACCGGCAGAAGGCGAACGAATTTCCACACGCTGCAAATTGGCCTTTTCAGCCACAAACTTTTCAGCATCTGCCTGCACCTCCCGGGCCACATCGGCCAACTGGGACTCGACTTCCTTGCGGTATTCGGCCTTGCGCGACTGAGCGCGCTGGGTCAATTCAGCAATCGAGCGTTCAGCACGCGTCGCATTGCCGGTCAGGTCGGCAATCGAGGCCTGAATGTCGGCAGACATGCGCTCGAGCTCAAGCTGCCGGTTACGTGGGGCATAGCCATCCTTGACCAGCTCGCGTGTATTGGCCAGCTCTTCCTTGAGCAAGGCCAGCTGCTGCTGTCGCTGCGCCAGCATCAGTCGCGCCGCATCACGTTGCGCCTTGACACCCTCCATGGCTTCCTGCAAACCCTGCAGATCAGACTGCAAGCCCGCACGGCGCGTCTCGAACAACTGCTTCTGGTTGTTCACCTGCTGCGCGACATAGGTGTCGGCAGCGGCCGCCTCCACCACGTCTTTCTCGAAAACCAACTTGCTCGAACCTGTTTGTTCGGCCCGCAAACGGCTTTGCATGGCACTGAGGCCCAAGTAACGCTGGCGAATCGACTCGTAGTTGGCGCGTGTCACGGCTTCGTCCAAGCGCAGCAGGACCTGGCCTTCCTTGACCTGCTCGCCTTCACGCACCAGCACCTCCTTGACAATGCCACCCATCAGGTGCTGCACCGTCTTGCGCTTGGTGTCGATGGTCACCATGCCGGGTGTGGGCACACCTTCGTCCAGTGGCGCCAGAGCGGCCCAGAGCAAAAACCCCCCAAAGCCAATGCCCAAAGCCCACAGCGCTTTGCGGGCGATGCTCGACGTATCGGCAGACACGCGCAAAGCCTCTTCATCGCCCAGGTGCTTGACCTTGGCGTCTTCAATCGCTGGCACCGCCTGCAAAGACAATTTCTGATTCGACATCTTGCAACCTCAATTCAATAAACAGTGTTTCCCGTCTGAGCTCAGACGGCAGGCAGCGCCCCATCGGTGGCACTCGGTTCCTTCAGTTACTGCAAAGCAGCCAGCACGCCATCGCGCGGACCACTGGCCACCAAACGGCCGTCCTGCAAAATCACAAGACGGTCGGCCACCTGGATCACCCCCGGACGATGGCTGATCAGCACCACCGTCTTGCCCTGTTGGCGCAAGCGCTGAACCGACTGCATCAAGGCGGCTTCGCCCTCGTCGTCCAGGTTGGCGTTCGGCTCGTCCAGCAACACCAGCATCGGTTGGCCATACAGGGCCCGCGCCAGGCCTATGCGCTGACGTTGGCCGCCAGACAGAAACGAACCGCCCTGACCGACCCGCGTGTCATAGCCATTGGCAAAACGCAGGATCATCTGGTGCAGGCCTGCCGCCTGGGCGGCTTCGATCACCTTTTCTGAATCCACTTCGCCAATCCTGGCAATGTTCTCCGCGATCGTGCCGTCAAACAATTCAATGTCCTGCGGCAGATAACCCAGGTGCACCCCCAGACTCTCACGCGTCCACTGCCCGATCGCTTGGTCATCCAGCAGGATTTGTCCTTCGTGCCCGGGCCAGATGCCCAACATGGCGCGCGCCAGCGTGGACTTGCCGGACCCCGAGGGACCCAGAACCACGGTCACCGTACCAGGCAAGGCTTCGAAACTGACGTCATCCAGCACCGGTTTATCGCGGCCTGACACACGCACAGTCAGGTTCTGCACCTTGAGTTGGCCCAGTGGCGCCTGGGTCATGGTCTTCTCACGCCCGGCATGCTCGAACGAGAGCAGATCGCGCAAGCGCTCGAACGCCTCTTTGCTCGACAAAAACTGCGGCCAGGTGGCCACCAGCAAGTCGATGGGTGCCAGCGCGCGGGTCATCATCACGTTGGCGGCAATCATGGCGCCCGGGCTGATTTCGCCGCGGATCACCAGCCACGCGCCAACGCCCAGGCTCATGGACTGCTGCACATAGCGCACGAACTTGCTCACTGCAGCCACTTTGCCGTTTTGCTGCTGAGCCTGGCCCGAAAGCAAAAGGGCCTTGTGCTGCCTAGTCTTCCAGCGCTCAAACAAGCTGCCCAACATGCCCATGGCACTGAGCACCTCCACATTGCGCAGCTTGCTTTGCAGAAAATTCTGCGCCTGTGTTTGCGCCTGGCTCGCCTCAGACTGCGCCTGCTTGCTCACACGATGCCCCAAGAGCGCAATACCGCCTTCAACGAGTGCGAACCAAATGGCCACCACCCCCAGCCAGGGATGCAGCAAAAACAGCACCCCCAGGTAAATGGGAATCCAGGGCATGTCAAAGAAAGCGAACACCCCGTTGCCAGTCATGAACTGGCGCAACACCGTCAAATCGGTAAAGGCACGGGCGGGTGCCGTATCGGCCGGGTTCAGGTAAGACAGAAAGCTCGACTTGAACACCCGTTGACTCAGGGCCTGGTCCAGCCGCACACCCGTACGCACCAGCAATATCGAGCGCGCCCACTCGGCAAACGCCATCACGCCAAACAAAAATACCGTCAGCAAAGACACCACCACCAGGGTCGTGACACTGTGGCTCATCAGCACTCGGTCAAAGACCTGCAGCATGTAGAGGGTAGGCGTGAGCATCAACAGGTTCACCACCATGCTGAACACACCCACCACGATAAATTCGCGCCGGAAAGACCACAGCACCTGCAGCAGCCCTTTGCGTTGCACAGGCTCCATTGTTTTCATGATTGTTTTCATCTTCTTCACGCCCCTTGAGGCACAGGAGCCGCTGCAGGCGCAGCCACAGGCGTTGCCGCTGCAGGCATCAGCTTCTGCAACACTTCAGCCGTAGGCCCGTACATTTGTTGCGTGCCATCGCGCAACACCAGCAAACGGTCGGTGACCGACAGCACACTGGTGCGGTGGGTGATGACCACAAACGTCGTGCCGCGCGATTTGAGCACCTGAATGGCCTGCAGCAACGCGGCATCTCCGGCCTCGTCCAGACTCGAATTGGGCTCATCGAGCACCACGAACACCGGGTTTCCATACAACGCACGGGCCAAGGCCACGCGCTGTCGCTGCCCGCCCGACAGCAAGCCACCATCACGCCCCACGGGCGTGTCGTAGCCCTGCGGGAGCGACAAGATGAACTCGTGCAGCCCCACCAGACGTGCCGCCTCTTCGATGCGTGCCATGTCCAGTTCGCCAAAGCGGGAAATGTTTTCGGCGAGCGTCCCCTCGATCAGCTCAACCCCCTGGGGCAGATAACCCACATGCGGACCCAACTCTTCCTTGTTCCAGATATGAACGTCTGCACCGTCGAGTCGGACCTTGCCCGCCAGAGGGTGCCAGATGCCCATGAGCAAGCGCGCCAGCGACGTCTTGCCCGAAGCCGATGGACCAACCACCCCCAGCACACAGCCCGGGGGCAAGCCAAACTGCACCCCGCGCAAAATGGGCTGGGTCTGGCCCGGTGCCGTCGCCGTCAGTGCCTCCACAATCAGCTCGCCTTTGGGCGAAGGCAGCTTCATGTTGTCAGGCCGGGCAGGCACCTGCTGCAAGAGCGTTTCAAGCCGCGACCATGCCGCCGACACACTGACCAGGGCACCCCACTGTTGCACCACCTGGGTCAACGGCGAAAGCAAACGCCCCGCCAGCACCGAGCTGATGATCATCATCGTCGAGCCACCATGCAGCGAGTTGTCCAGCAGCAGCCAGGCCCCCAACCCCAGCAAGACAGAACCCATGAGCTGCTGCAGCAGCTTGGAGACGGCATTGAGGCTACCTGCAGCCTCCGAAGCGCGGGCCTGAAAAGTCAGAAAAGCCGTTTGCTTTTTCTGCCACTGCGCCATCACTGCAGGCATCATGCCCATGGACTCCATGACCTGGGTGTTGCGCAGCGATGCCTCTGCATAGACCTGCGCTTCCTGGGATCGGCGTTGGGCTTCGAGCAACGGCTTGCGCGAAGCCCGCTGAATCAGCCAGGCGACAAAAGTCTGCATCACGGCACCCAGCAAGGCTGCCCAGCCCAGCAAAGGGTTGATCAGAAAAATCAGCACGATGGACAGCTTGGCCACCGGCACTTCAAACATGGCACTCAAGGCGGGGTTGTTGAAAAACTCGCGCACGGTGCGAAAGTCGTTTTGCACCAGCAATGCATTGCCCATTTGCTTTTTGAGCAAGCCATCGAACATCGCCTCATAGATGCGGCTGGCCATCTTCAGCTCAAACTGCACCCCCAGGCTCCAGAGCATTTGCGAGCGGATCTTCTCCAGCACCTCCATCACGGCGTAAGCGCCAAAGGCCACCAGGGTAATCATCATCAGCGTCGTCACGTTGCGGCTGTTGACCACCCGGTCGTAGACCTCCAGCATGTACACCGTCGAGGTGAAGCCCAGCAAGCCCACCACTGCGCTGATACCGATGGCCCAAAGCCAGATTGGTCTGAAAGCCAGCAGCGCCAAACGCAACTCGGTCATGGTTGAATCGGGCTTCATGAAGCATCCTCTACAGAAACATATTCGGGAATCGGCGCCACCACAGCCTCCTGGGACAGCAAGGGCTCGTCTGTGACTTCGGCGTCCGGCTGCGTCGGCGTGTCCAACGACTCCAGGTAAAACGACAACTCAAAGGCATGGTCAGGGCGCTCATTGAGCACCACCTCGCGCAGTCGCGCCTTGTCAAACAGCGCCAGCTTTTCGGCGTCAAGGGCCAGTTCGAAGCGCATGCGGCCATCCATGGTGTACAAGGACAACTGCCCCGGCTTGATGCTCATGGTGTGCCGGTCAAAGTAGACCGGGCAACTCTCGGCAAAGCGCAGCAAAGGCAGGGCTTGACCATTGCGGCGCGTCAGGTTGTAGGGGCTGGCCGGGTGCTGGTAAATGAGCCGCGCCATCTTTGACACGGCATAAATGGCGTTGCACACCATCTGCGAGCCCAGTTCCGGAAACTTCTCGCGCAGGGCACGGTAATGCAGGTGATGCAAAGCCACCCGGTTCCACACCCGGGACTGCTGCACCTGTGGCGCCAACTCATTGCACACGCGGGCAAACACGGCCCGCAACTCGCACAATCGTGCGTGTTGCTCAGGGCTGGTGTTGAGGGGAACGCGAAGCTGAAAATTCATATAGGAGACGGATTATGCCACCTCCTATATGAATTTTTGGGCGCAACTGAAAAAGCAGCCCAATGCACCATTGGCAGACAAGCAGGCTTACTTGACCGTGACGCTCACAAACGATTCCTGACTGCGAACGGAAAGCGCGTCTTCCACCACCAGGCTGAATACATAAAGACCCACCATGTCAGGCACAAAGACCGGCTTGGGTGATGTGGTTGACAACAAATCGGCCGTACTTTCATTGTTCTGGCTGTCTTTGGGCCAGTACACCCGCTTCCACAAATACTTCAGCGTATCCCCATTGGCATCGGTGCTTCCAGAGCCGTCCAGCGCCACGGTCACCCCTACCGCACCGGTCAAGTCCTTGCCTGCATACGCCACGGGTGCCACATTGCCATTGGTCACCGCAACAGTCACCGTGGCCGCCGCGCTGTTAAGCAGGCCATCATTGACCACCAGCGTGACCACGTATGTACCGAGCCTGTCAGGAATGAAAGAGGATTTGACCCCCGAAGGTGCCTGCAAAGTGACTGCGGTGTTCGTCGGGTCAACAACACGCCACCTGTAGGTCAGCGAATCACCATTGCCCACCGTGCTGCCCGAACCATCGAGCGTGACCAATTGCACAGGCACTGCACCCGTGAGCACCACACTGGCGGGATTTGCCTGAACCACCGCGACCGGCGGCACGCTTGAAACAGCCGCCACCACCGACACCAGCGATACACGGCTGTCCTGGACACCGTCATTCACCGTCAGCTCGAACACGTATTCACCCGCCTGCAAGGGCCTGAAAGAGGGCCTTGCCGTGTCAGCCCCCGCCAGCGTTGACAGCAAGGCCGGGTTGCTTGCATAGGGCTGGCTCTGGATGCGCCAGGCGTAACGCAAGGCCTGCCCCTCAGGATCGCGGCTGTCCAGGCCATTGAGCATCACATCGCGCCCCACAATGACCGTGCTGGTCACGGTGCCCGCACTGGCGACCGGTGGCAAATTGACCGGTGGCGGGGTCGAGGATCTATCGCAATTCGACAAAGCGCCCAAAGCAGCATCACAGCCCCCACCGCCCCCACAGGCGGCCAAGGCCATCGTCAAAGCGCACACCAACCCCAATCTCATCAGTGCCATATTGAAGCCCTCAATAAACATCGCAGGAGGGATAACGAACATCGATGCTCGCGGGATAAGCCACTCCCCTGCCCGTGCCCAGATCAACCGCCGCACCCACCAAGCCACCCAGCAACACATTGCCAGCCATTGCCCCCTGCACTGCGGCAGGCACATTGACCGTGTGTTGATCCACCAGCACCGACCGGCACGTCACGCGCAGTGCGTACAAGTCCTTCGGAATCACCAGATCGCGAGGTGCCTGAAAACTCCAGCGCCCGCGGGAATTTTCGGCCACGCATGTGGCAGGAACGCTTTGGGCGCCGCACATGGCGCGCACAGAGACCACCTGCCGGTCATCGTTGATGACACTGGCGCACGCAGACAACAAGAAAATGAATGCCAATGAAGTAAGGGTCCGAAGCATGTCTTGTACTCAGGTCACAGAATCTGTGATCTAGACATCGGAGCGAACCTGAAAAACTTGACCTCACACTGTCCGAATCGAATGCGCAACAAGACACAAAGCACTGCTGCTGAACATCGGCATTGGACTTCCAGCCTGTTTCAGCCCCCTGACTGGTTCGTTCAGCGGGCGCCACCCAAAGGGCACTTCACATCATCATCCCAGGGAATGGTCTTGCGCTGAGCTGAGCACCCCCCATCAGGGCATGAGGCTGCAGACTCCTGAAACTCCAGGCGAAGCTCCACACGCCTGCTTTTTTCGGGCTGGTTGAGCACAGGCGAGTTGAACGACGAGCCCCCCACCAGAAACAATTCGCGCACGGCCTGCCTGTCCTCGCGGCGCAAGGCATCGGGGGAAGCGGTGTCCAGCAGCACACACAAAAACCGCTGCGAGCGCTCCAGACTCAAATTCAGGTTGTAAAGGTACGACCCCTCAGGGCTCGCATAGCCTTCCACCACAAAGCGCTTGAGCCAGGTCTGGCAGCCCGGCGTGCGCGCCAGCGCCAACACCTGCGGCACAAAAGCACGTACAAAACGCGCCCGATCGGGTGAAAGCGTGTTGTCACCCTTGTCAAACTCTGCCAGGGGGCCAAACTCCAAGGTCTGCCCGCGCAAACGGACCCCTGCGAACTGCGGCTGCTGCGTGATGGCCTGCAGATCAGCCAGACAGGTCTGTATCGCTTGCTGCCTTCCCTTGCGCGCATCGTCGAGCTTGCGCAGGCTTTGCGTCATGCCCAGCAGTGCCACGGCCATCGCCACCAGAAAAAGCACCATGAGCGCCGTCATCAGGTCCGAAAATGAAATCCAGAACGGCTTTTCTGCCTCGTCAACAGGACGCCTGTGGCGGCGGTGCTGCAAGAGCATGGTGCACTCAGGGGCGCGCACTGCGCTGCGCGCGCAACTCGGCCAGCAACTTGAAGGAAAGCGCCGTCTGCATCTCGGCCGCCTGTGTCAGCCGCTCGATCTGCTCTGTGCCGCCCCGGGGCCAGAACAAGGCATCGAGCAAATGCTGAAGCTGCTCCACCTGTCGGTAGCGTGCACTGAGCACGGATTTTTCAACCCAGGTGAACACCATCGCCAGCGCAATGGCCACTGCCGACACCATGAAGGCCTGCCCCACCGACTGCAGCAGCAGACTCAGCTGCGCCTGCACCTGCTCCGGGTCTGACACATCAAACTGCAGCAAGCCCATGATCAGGCCCAAAAAAGTGCCGATGATGCCCACCCCCGTCAGCATGCCCGGAACATGCCGGAAAAAATCGGCACGCAAGGTGGAATCCACCACCAGCTGCTCCGGGAAGAAATGCTCGGCCGCAGAAGTGGCCTGCCAGGCCCGCGCCACCGCCTGCGTGCCGGACTCCAGCCGCCCCAGCACCTCCAGCGCCTGGTTGTACTCGGCCCACAGACGGGCCATGTCGGCATCCTTTTCGATCACACGCTCCACAGTGGCCAGGTCCACACGGTCTTGCCCGGTGACAGCATTGACGCCCGAGAAAAACACCCTGGAGAGCCGATTGGCATTGGCTCGGGCCGCGCCCAGCGCCGCATCGTCGGGCGCGGCGGTCGCCAGCTGCAAAGTGCGTGCATAGCGCACCCACAAAGGCGCCAGGGTCCCCAACAGGGCGCTCTCTCGTTCCAGCGCCGCCTTGGCACCGACCGAATCCTGACCCTGCAGCTGCACCAGCAACGCAATGGCCTCATCGAGCTCGCGCCTCAGGCGCAACGAAGGCCATACAAACTGTCGCAGGTAAACGACCACCATGGCGGCAATGACCATGCCCACCAGCCAAAGGTGTGCGTGTGCCAGGACTGGGAAAAATTGCATGCGTTAATTGTGATGTCAGCACACCACCAGCAGTACGGCCTGGCCGACCAAGGTGATGTCCGGCTGGCCTACCACGGTGACAGTAGCGGCATCCGGGTCGCCCGCATGCAGCCAGGCGCCCGCCTCCAGCGGCTGCCAACCCATGGCTTCGGCCTCGATCTCGCGCAGTTCGCGCCAGAAATCGGCCTCAATGCTCTGCAGGTCGTTCATGGTGTTGAATGGTTCACCGGATTTGAGTGGCGCGGTTGATGGTCACGTCGGTCAGCGGAACATCGCTGTAACCGCCAACATCACCCGTCGGTTGTTTGGCTATGGCATCGACCACATCCAGCCCCGCCACCACCTTGCCAAACACGGCATAACCAGGGTTGGCTGCATCCTTGTAGTCCAGACTGATATTGTCCACCAGGTTCACAAAGAACTGCGACGTGGCTGAATCAGCCGCCGCTGTGCGGGCCATCGCCACTGTGCCGCGCAGGTTCGACAAGCCATTGTTGCTTTCAAGCGCAATCGGGGCACTCAGGCCAGACTTGAGCGCCATGCCGCTGGTAAAGCCACCACCCTGCACCACAAAGCCACTGATCACCCGATGGAAAAGCGTATTGGCATAAAAACCTGAGCGCACATAAGACAGGAAATTGTTCACCGACAGCGGCGCCTTCAGCGGGTCCAGCTCCAGCGTGATGTTGCCCTGGCTGGTACTCAGCTGCACCTGCGGGTTGGGCACATTCAGGGTGGTCTGGTAGAGCAACTCACCATTGGCTGAGCGCAGCGTCAGCGGCAAGTCGCCCACAGTCGTCACCGTGCAATTGAGCACCGCCAGTGACGGCGTGCTGCTGCTGGCAAACACAGGCGATGTGCAACCCGGACCCAGGTCTGCCTGCATGGTGCTGCGCAAATCGTTGCCCCCAACCTGAACCGTGGCGGTGCGCCCGTACTGCAAGGTCACAGCACGCACACCAGTCACTGTGGGCTCAAACCCCGAGCCGCCACATGCCGACAACCACAATATGACAAAAACTGACGCACACAGTCTCCAACTACATACCAGCCAGTTCATCCGATTTACTTTTCAAAAACGATGGTGTGACTTTACAACAAGGGGAGTGCCGCAACTAATCACTGATACAGCTGAGCCAACGGATTGAAGTTCATCCGGCAAAAGGGATGTACGCGGCTCCTGTCGTCATGAGTCCTGTCAATTCAATGTTCACTTTGTTCAATTCGGTTTCTGCCGCCAGCCAGCCCAAACCCGCCACGCTGTAAGCCCCTGCATCAAGCAGGCCCACGAAATATTGCAGTGTGGCGTCATCTGGTGCATGCCCTACTACGTTGGTGTAGAGCAGATCCACCACTTCTGCATGGCTTGCGCTGCTGCCCAGCCGCACATCCAGCGCCATCTGCATCAGCGCGCTCTCAGTCCACCCAAGCTGATCAAGAAAATACAGGCCAATCCCCACATACTCTTTGTTAAGCACCGAATGCTTGCCAAAGACGGCGCCCAGAGTCTTGGCGACCACGCCGGCTCGTGACTGCAGGTCCAATGCCAGGGCATCTTCAGCGAACTCAAGACGCTCGACCGACACCAGCATGTCCCGTCCATCACGACCTGTCTGATCCTGCACCCACCATGCGCCCTCGGAATAGCCAATCTCGTACTGCCCGCGAGGCGCCGTCCATACTGCCGTGTCAAGACCAGATCCTCCATCGAGCCAGTCATTGCCACCAGCTCCCTGCATCCGATCATCTCCACCCTGACCATGAATCTGGTCTTCACCACGTGTACCGGTGAGCGATTCGCTCGCCTCACGCTCGGGGAAAGACATGGTCTGAATATTCACCTTAGTGCGAGGATCGCTGTGAGACCATGCACTTTCAGTGACCAGGTAGCGCAGATGATCAGGCCCCTGTACCACCAACGCCTGCCCCCCTCCAGGCTCCACGGTGCCTGTCAAGACGCTGCGCGCTGTATCAACAAACGTATGATCCTGCGCTTGCAGCAACAGTGTGGTGGACCTGTAGACAGGCATCCAGTCGGGCATGCTCATGAACAAATCCAGCCGTCCATCCAAGTCCACATCCAGCACCTGGGGCGTGTAGCCCACATAGCCACTCACGTCATAACCTACACGGTAGGTTTCGGTCACGTCCGAAAACAATCCCTGCCCCTTGTTCATCAAGAACTGAACCTCGCTGCGATGCGTAAAGTCATCCGGCATGCCAAATCCATAGCCCATGGTGATGACGTCCAAGAGACCATCGTCATTGAAATCGATGGGCACCGCGCGGATATCGTGACTGCTTGAAGAAGGCGTTGCTGACTCCAGTCGGGGGCCAGGCAATTAACTGATCAGCTGTGTATTTACCATCCCCTGCGTGTTGAAATCCAAGGCGTACAAAAACGTGTCACTCAGGCCATTGCCGGCATCCACAAACACCACACTGGATTTACCCGTATTCATGAAATCGCCGATGGCCAGACCAGATCCACCGGTAAACCCTGAGTACTTGACCAACCCAGTGGCAGAGCCCATGTACCGCGGCATGTCCGCGTAACCCGTCGGTATCACATCGTCATAGCCGTCCTGATTGATGTCTGCACTGCGCACGGAGTGCATCCAAGTCTGCAAACCCAGCGATACACGATTGAAGCCACCACCTGTGTTGTAGAGCACATAGGCGTTGACCGGATGATTCATGTCAGTGTAGGCCGACAGAAACACATCTTCATGACCATCGGCATTGAAGTCGCCGAAGGCCACATCACCGACCCCCTCGACTTCATTGCTTCTGTTACTGAACCACTGCGAAGTCAGATCCTGAAACAGACCTTGCGACCATCCGAACAAATGCACCGACGTGTTGCTGTACTGATCGGGGGTATTCGGCTGCGTCTCGAACGAAACGAACAAGACCTCATCTACCCCATCTCCGTCAAGGTCGTGGGCATACATGTACGACACCGCATTGCTGCGACTGCCATCCCTGTAGTACGAAAAAGTACCGGCAAGTGTCTTTGAGCCAAGTTTCATTTGGATATTTTTTTGTTAACTTCAAGAGAAAAAGACTTGTCAAACGTCATTTGTCTATGACAAACTATCATTAAGAATAAATTTGACTAGATTTATCAATTTTTGATCCATTCAAAGAGCCTAACCCATGTCCGTTACCCTGAAAAGCCTGACCCCACAGAGCCCCATCTTCAACATTCCCTCTCCGCCTGTCCCGGGTGGCCTGCAAAAAGAAGACTTCAAGATCACAAGCGCGACCAGCCAAACCCTGTCTGGCTCAGCCAGCATTGAAGGCTACCTGCTTGAAGTCAAACTCGAAGGCAGCTTTCAATACCCCAACGGGCAGCCCCGAACCGGCGCCGACATGGATGGCGTGGTCTACACCATCAGCAAGCAGGAAAAATACTTCAACGGCAACCTGGTCGAGCAGCTGATTTACAACCCCGCCGTGGATGGACACACGCAATTTGATGCAGACACCGAACTGGCGGCGGCACAAACCATCTACAGCGGCCACGACACCTTTATCGGTGCCACGGGCGCAGACAAAGACAAGGAAGGCGATGTGATTGACGGCTATGCCGGCAACGATGTCTTTTTTGGCAATGGCGCGGTCAAGTACGATGACATCTTTTACGGTGGCTCAGGCGTGGACACCTCCGTATATCGGGGCAAGTACGCCAACTACACCATCACCGCCGGCACCGTGTGGAACGACTACTCCCAGAAAGTCGAATTGCCCGGCTACATCGTCACCGACAAAACCAGCCAGGACGGTCGCCAGCAACTGCACGCCGTAGAGCGTCTGCAATTTACCGACGGGACAGTAGCGCTGGACTTCAGCCGTGGCGAAAACGGTTACAAGGCCGCCATGATGATCGGTGCGGCCTTCGGCGAGGAGAAGATCAAGGAATACTTTGCCCCGGCAATTCAGCTCTTCGACCAAGGCATGAGCTCTCTTGCCGTGGCCCAGCTGGTGGTGGACCTTCAGCTGATCGAGAACACCATTGGCTCCAGCAGCCATAAGGCATTTGTCAACGAGATTTACGAAAACGTGGTCGGTGTGAAGCCCGACGCGCTCTCAGAAGCCCTCTACACCAACTACCTTGACACGGGCGCCATGACCAAAGCCCAACTCCTGAACCTGGCTGCGGGTGTTGATCTTCTCGAAAACCAGATCAACCTCACCGGCCTCCAAAGCCAGGGCGTGTTCTACACAGCCTTCCTCTGAGACCTGTTGCCCCGAAAGCCAAGCCATGTCCGATCTTGTCATGCCCCAGCCAGGCACTGCTGCCTACGAGCAACTTCTGCGTGAGACCGACGGCGCAGCAGCCAACCCAGGCTTCAATTACGCGGCCCATGTGGCTGCAACAGGAGGCAGCAGCCAGCCTGCACCTGCACCTAACCCGCCCCAGCCCACCTACGACAGCCGGTTTACCTCGCTGGACGACGCCCTCGCCTACGCCGAAAGCCACGGTCAAGGCCAGCTCACCATCGCTGCTGACGGCACCATCACCAACCGCTTTGGTGAAGTCATGGTCTACGACTCCGATGGCAACCTCGCCCCCAAACCCGGCTCCATGCCCGGCAGCACGCCGACCGCGCCCACAGCGCCTGTGCCCCCATCAACCACAACACCGGCCATTTACAACAGCCGGTTCAACACACTCGAAGACGCGATAGCCTACGCTGAAAGTCATGGCCAAGGGCAACTCACCATCGCCAGCGACGGCACCATCACCAACCGCTTTGGCGAAGTCATGGTCTACGACTCTGACGGCAACCTCGCGCCCAAACCCGGCTCCATGCCCACAGCCAATCCGGGCACCAATGTGGCGCCCACATCTCCAGTCACCAATCCAGGCAATGGGCAAACAGGCAATCCTGGCAGCCAGGGGTATGTACCTCTGCCAGAATTCGGTTCCGCTGCGTACAAGGCCTTGCTGCTTGAAACTGGCCGATCCGATCTGATCGGATTCAACTACGCCGCTCACCTGGCCGTAAAGACTGAAGCCAGTCTTCCCAACTTCGAGCAATACTTCAATGCCGCCAGCGGCAGCGATCTGGTCACGCTGCTGGGGTCGGTAGACGTCAACCAGCTCATGGCCAAGGCCAGCTCCACTCAAGTCCAGCAACTGGTGAGCAAGTTCTCCAACGATCCTGCGTTCGCCCGTTACCTGGACATCAAAACTGAAGTGCAAATACCTGCGGCAGGATCGGCAGCCTATGACAACCTGCTGCGACAGACCGGACGCACCGACCTCAACAACTTCGACTACTCCGCCCACATCCGGGCCATCACCCAGGCAGAAGAGTCGGTCCGCAAAATCGGTCTTGGCCAGCAGTTCAGTGAAGCCCAAATTCGCTACGCCAACGCGCTCAACGTCACCCCAAAAGGAGGCGACACCCCTGAGACCACAACGACTTCAGCACAGGATTCGCTGGTCATCATCGGCTCTGATCAGGACGATGTGATTATTGGAACCAGCGGAAAGGATGTACTGATCGCGGGCAGAGGCAACGATGAGCTCAACGGCGGCTCCGGCGTGGATCATGCCGTCCTTGAGACCACCGGCGCTGCAGCACAGCTGATCCGGGCCAACAATGACCAATGGCAGATCACCGCAGGCACTGAAACCAAACAGCTCGTTGACGTGGAACGGGTCCACTTCAACAACGAAAGCCTGGCGCTTGATCTGGGCATGAACGAACCTGCGGGCCAGACCGTGTTGCTCATTGGTGCCGTCTTTGGCGCCCCTCAGGTCGACAACGCCAGCTACGTAGGCATTGGACTCAATCTGCTGGACGGGGGCACCAGCTACGCCGACCTCGCCGACCTCGCCGTCAGGGCTGCAGGCCTCTCCACGCCACAGCAGCTGGTCGGCACACTTTGGCAAAACGTGGTGGGCAGCCCTGCCTCTGCGGCAGACATGGCTCCCTTCATCGCCATGCTCGAAAATGGCATGCCCGTCCATCAACTCGTGGCCTTGGCCGCCGAAACCGACCTCAATCAAACCAAGGTGGATTTGACCGGACTGTCAGCAACAGGGATCGATTACGTTGCCCCGTAAGACACCACGCAAATCGCGCATCCCAGCCATTTAGCTGAGATGCGCCCTTGGGTCATCAGGACAGATCCACTATCAGGAACCCGCCAGACACCGTCTGACCAGACAAGCCGGTCAGCGTTACCTTGGCAGTGTTAACGCCGGAATTGATTGCAATGACAAATTGCTCAATGCCAGTCAATTGGTCCGTACCCAGTGACGTTCCGTTGTTGAACCCCCGAATCTGACTCGCGTGTTCTGACAAGGTCCACACGGCATCCCCACCACCATTAACGGACTTGGTCAACTCCAACAACTTCACATCATTACCAGCTTGAGTCTGTGTGAAGACAATGGACGTATCGGTCTTCGCAACCTTAAGTGTTGCAGTGTTATTGGTCGTGTCTGGCGCCCAGTACGCAAGTGCTCTGTCGCTGGCACCTTGCCCCCCGTTGAGTACATCGTTTCCGCCGGAAAGGTAGAACAAATCATTGCCGTTCGATCCGGAAACAACATCGTCTCCACCCAGGTCCGTGAACTTGACCCCCATTCCATCAGCGATCACTGAAGCGTTCAAACCTGTCAGTACAGTCTGCAAATTGATGGTGTCAGCGAACGACGTCCCATTGGCTACGGCCGTGTACGACTTGCCAGCCGTGCTTGCATATGCCTGATCACCCGCTTCCAGAACAGTGAAGTTGGGCTTGAGCTCAAGACTCAGTGCAGCACTAGAGGTGACCTCCCCCCAATAGCCAGCGGTTCCTCCGCCTTGTCGCCCATCGCCATTCACATCGTTCCAGAAACGCCACTCTAGGCGTTCAATGTTCTTGAGCAAATCCATGCCCAATACCTTCCTGTCCTCCCCGACACCAGTGGTCTTTACCAGGAGGAAATCGGAGCTGTTGGCAGGATCACTGCCAAGCTGCGTAGCCAGGATATCGCTGACGCTCTCTATCCAATCTGTTTCTACCGAACCAAGTTCTCGCTGGTTCAACACATCTTGCACAACAACAGGATTTCCAGCTGCCAGAACACCCGTTTGCGATTTGACCCAGTCAGAAACCTTGATCAGCGAATACTTTGCCGAGACAAATGTCGCCGTGTTCAGATCACTGGTTTCTTCTGTAATCCGGACCGAGTCACGGGCAGCCAGCGTAGAGCCCGTCGCCGTGTTCAGAGGGTATTTGTAATAGCCTTGATTGGCTCCGCCATCGATCACATTGGAACCATTCGCCCCGACCACGAAGAAGTCGTTGTATGCCGTTCCAGTGATCTGATGGCTGCCGGAGCCTGCATTCATAAACACGCCATAGGAACTGTTGTAGTCAATCACCTTGCTTAAATCAAAGCTTGCAGGCAAATCCAGTGTCACTTTGTCTGCAGAAAGCACAGGGTATGCCTTCTTGTTCGCAATGAACCGATCAATCAGTGCCGGAGCGTTGATGGTGGTGACATACTGGCTTGCCGTGATGTCAAAGTAGTAGGCTCCCACATCAGGAGCGCCAATGTCACCCGAGCGCCAATTGATGATGGCGTCGTCGATCGGCGTGTATGCGTGGTTAGTCACCTCACCGGCATCTCTTCGCTGGTTGCTGTTGGCATCAACCCAGATGCGCTTGCCGACATACTCGACGTTCTTGATGTAATTCACGGAGTCACCGTTCACTGAGTCCTGGTAAACCACCTTCGTGGTGTAACCCTCGGCAATGGCCTTGTTATCCGCTGCATTCCTTGTGTCTAACGGAATACCAGAC
>JACCDQ010406660.1_pt1 | contig 19244 bp, 13 predicted proteins | sample 7446031 | NCBI WGS metagenome assembly JACCDQ01 (sample SAMN15323442, study PRJNA562643) | freshwater metagenome | isolation source: river surface water | place: USA:Blue River Watershed | collected 2017-08-17
CCAGGCGGTCTCCTCGTCGTCGTCGTAGGCGAGGGCGATCTTGTCGTCGTTGCCGCCGGACTTGGCGGAGACGATGGCGACGGGCGTGCGGGTGACGCGATAGCTCGGCGTGGCGGGCGGGGCGGGGCGGATGAAGGCGGGCTTGGCGCCGGACGCGGGGAGGCGGGGATAGACGCCGGCGGAGACGGCGGCGGGCACGGCGACGGTCTCGAGCACGAGCTCGGCGGGCTTCAGTTTTCCGGACGCGGCGCGGACGACGATCTTGCCGGGCGTGGGGGTGGAGCGGAGGAAGGCGCGGTTGACGCCGCACTCGACGGGGAGGCTCTTGGAGAGGATGTAGTTTTCGGGGCCTTGGGCGATGCCGCCGCGCCACTCGGCGGGGCCTTCGACGGTGAACTCGACCATGTCGAGCGCGGTGGGCACGCGTCGGCCTTGGGCGTCGACGACCTCGAATTCGAGGAGGGCGAGGTCGGCGCCGTCGGCCTTGAAACCGAGCTCGTCGGGTGCGACGCGGGACTTGAGGCGGAGGGCGACGCCGGGGCCGGTGGTCTCGCGGCGATCACGGCACAGTTCCTTGCCGGTCTTGTCGTAGCCGATGGCCTCGAGCACGCCGGGCTCCCACTTCACGCCGGGGAAGCTGAAGAGGAATCGATACTCGGGCTTGTCGTTGCGACCGAGGCTGCGGCCGTTGAGGCGGAGCTCGACGACCTCCGCGCTGGAGACGACGTGGACGGGTTTGGTCACCTCGGGGGCGTAGTTCCAATGGCCGATGAGGTGGGCGCGGGTGCGCTCCACGTCGACCCAGCCGTCCCACATGACCTGGTGGGCGAAGAAGCCGTCCTTGGGGATGCGCATGGCGTCGACCTCGCCGGAGCGGCGGTAGTTCTCGGCGCCGCGGTAGTGGGTGTTGGAGTCGGAGAAGATGATGTTCACGCCGCCGCTGCTGACGCGGGAGCCGGTGCCGGGGCGCTCGCGCCAGTAGTCATGCCAACGGCGGACATCCTCGATGGCGTGGGAGTCCTGGTTGTGGTTGTAGGAGGGGGCGGGGGCGTCGCGGTAGAGCGGGCCGTCGCCGTTTTTGTGATACGGCGGGGAGAACTCGTCCCAATATTTGCGGAGGCCCTCGTCGCGGGAGTATTCCATGGACCAGAAGGGTTTTCCGGCGCTCTTGTTGATGTAGAGCATCTCGCCGCCGTATTCGGCGACCTTGCTGCCGAGCATGTCGCGGGAGCCGGCGGCGCGGCCGCCGTGGGGATCGTAGCGGTCGCGGACGGCGCGCATCTCGGCCATGTGCTCCTCGGAGATGCCGTTGTTGCCGCTCTCGTAGAAGAGGATGGAGGGATTGTTGCGGTAGGAGATGATGGAGGCGCGCATGACCTCGACGCGCTGCTCCCAGCGGCGGCCCTCGACGTCTTTCTCGGAATCGCCGGCGGGCATGGCCTGGATGAGACCGACGCGGTCGCAGGACTCGACGTCCTGGCGCCAGGGGGCGATGTGCATCCAGCGGACGAGATTGCCGCCGCTCTCGACCATGAGGCCGTTGGAGAGATCGCTGACCCAGGGCGGGACGGACATGCCGAGGGCGGGCCACTCGTTGGAAGTGCGCTGGGCGTAGCCCTTCATCTGGAGAACGCGACCGTTGAGCTCGACCATGCCGTTCGCGAACTTGGTCTGGCGGAAACCGGTGCGGGTGCGGACGGAGTCGACGGGTTTGCCGTCGACGAAAAGTCGGGTGGTGACGTCGTAGAGATTGCCGCGGCCCCAGGTCCACCATTGCAGGCCGGAGACGCGGGCGGCGGCGGAGACGGTGGCGGTGGCGCCGGCGGCGAGGGTCACGGGTTTTTCGGCGCGGAAGGTGGAGAGCACCTTGCCGGCGAGGTCGGCGACCTCGACCTCGTAGCCGAAGCTGCGCGGGGCGGAGTGGTCGTTGCGAACCTCGGCGTCGGCGTGAAGGGTGGCGGCGCCGGCGGGGAGATCGAAGTCCTGGGCGTAGACATAGACGCCGACGGTGCCGAGGCCGTTCCAGAGCGGGAGCGTCTGGTGGAGGCGGTCGACGACGTGGAGGCGGACGTTTTTGGGGATGCCGCCGTAGTTGGCGTTGAAATTTTTATCGTTCCACTGGTAGCGGCCCTTGGTGGCGCGCTCGCGGTAGTCCCAGGCGTTGTCGGTGCGGACGGCGAGGACGTTGACGGCGGGGGCGGCTTTGGCGGCCTCGGTGATGTCGAAGCCGACGCCGGTGATGCCGTCCTCGTGGAGGCCGATGGATTTGCCGTTGAGGAAAAACTCCGCGCCTTGGCGGACGCCCTCGAACTCGAGGTAGACCTTTTTGCCTTCCGAGCCGGGAGGCAGGACGAAGCTCTTGCGATACCAGGCGATGCCGGTGGGGTGCTTGTCGATGGCGACGCGGAAGGCGTCGTCCTCGTTCCATGCGCGTGGCAGGGTGACTTGTTTCCACGCGGCGTCGTCGAAGGCGGGGGAGGAGGCGGCCGGTTCATCGCCTAAGGAGAGGCGCCAGCCGGGGTTGAAGTCGTAGGCCGCGCGCTGGGCTTGGAGGCGCGGGATGGCGAGGTGAACGAGGGCGAGCAGGACGAAGAGTCCGGCCCGGAGGGGGAAACGTGGGGACATGGCGCAAAAAAGTAGACGGAAGAACGGCGGGGCCAAGCCGCCCGGTTTGTTACGATAACAATACGGCGACGCGCGGGGGCGGGAGAATTTTGGAAGCGGCCTCAGCGCGGCTCGGTCCAGCGGCCGTTGACGAGGATGCCGATGGGCGAGGCGCGGTCGCTCTTTTCACCGCGGGCGACGAGGCTGGCGAGCAGGTCGACGGCGTTGCGTCCGATCTGCTCGCGCCGTTCGTCCACACCGGGGAAGCGCGTCGTGTCCGGGTCCACGTTGGTGCAGGCGAGGAAAGGGCGGGGCGCGTCTGAGGCGGCGATGTGTTCGGCGACGAAGGCGGCGGCTTCCGGGCTGTGAGCGATGACGCCGTCGGGTTTTTCGCGGGCGAGCCAGGCGAGAAGCTCGCCTCGCGAAGGGAGTCGCGACGACGCGATGAGCGGGGCGGGGGGCGGGGCGGGGGCGCGCAGGTTGTGCCAGGCCGTGGTGACGCGGAAAGCGTCGTCGGTGCGCACGCAAAAGGTCTCGGTGGCGACGAAGCCGATCCGGGCGCAGCCGCGGCGCGCGAGTTCGGCGCAGAGCAGCCGGGCGTTTTGGTAGTAGTTGGCGCCGACCTGCGGGAAGGCGTGGTGGATGACGCTGGGCGAGGCGGCGACGACGGAGAATTTTTCCCAGTCGAGCAGGGCGCCGACGTCGGAGGGGTAGGTCATCTGCAGGAGGAGGACGCCTTCTATGCCGCGATTGACCAAGGTGCGTTGCAGCTGGCGATTGAACTCGGTCGGGGTCTTTGGGCGGAACAGTTCGAGCCGATAGCCCAGCTCCTCGGCGCGCGTCTGGGCGCTGGTCCAGGTCGTGAGCAAGGTGCGGGGTTCCATGCCCTCCTCGACCGAGCTGATCGCGGCCAAGGTGGCGACGTAGGAGGATTTTTTGTTCCGGCGCAGGCGCTTCATCAGCCTGGCCAGTTCGGGGTCGGGTCGGTAGCCGAGTTTTTGCGCGGTCTTTTTGATCCGCTCGCGGAGCGGCTCGGTGACCAGGGGGCTGTCCCGGAGCGCGCGGGAAACGGTCATCACGCTCACGCCGGTCCGGGCGGCGATCTGCCGCAGGGTGGGCCGGGGGGAGTCGGATTCGGGGCGGCTCATGGCGGCTGTTACCGTAACAGCCTGGGGCGGGTCCGTGTCGACGACGGAAGCGGGGCCGTGACGCCCGAGGGATGGCGCGGATGATCAGCCGGCGAGGCGTTTTTCCAGCGCGGCGCGCATGCCGGAGCCGAGGATGGCGGCGAGGTCGGAGGCGAGCGCGGCGGGGAGGCCGGGCAGGGTCGTGAGATCCTGTCCGCCCCAGAGGGCGGTGTTGCCCAGGACGGCCTTGGCGACGGCGGCGGGCGAGGTGTCGGCGGCGGACCAGACCGCGCGGAAGAAGGCGAGGACCTCGGGGTTGTCCTTGATGAGGTATTCGTCTCCGGATGGGCGTCGGCCGACGAGCGCGCCGTCGCGAAGTTCGGTGCCGCGGTAGAAGGCGATGAGCGCGGCGAGGGAGAAGACGAGGCAGGGCGGGAGCGAGCCGCGGCGCGCGAGGTAGGTCTGGAGCGAGGGGAGGACGCGCGCGGTGAACTTGCTCGTGGAGTTGAGCGAGATGCTGAGCAGCGCGTGTTTCACGAAGGGATTGGCGAAGCGCTCGAGCACGGCGGCGGCGAAGGCGTCGAGGTCGGGGCGCGGCAGGTCGAGGGTGGGGATGATCTCCTCGTTGAGCGCGCGGCGGAGGAAGCCGGCGAAGAGCGGGTCGTCGAGCATCTGCTTGACGAGGTCGTGGCCGGCGAGGTGGGCGGCTAGCACGGTGGAGGTGTGGGCGCCGTTGAGGATGCGGACCTTGCGGTCGCGGTAGGGTTTGTAGTCGGAAGTGAATACGACCTCGAGGCCGGCCTTGGCGAAGGGGAGTTCGTTCGCGATCGAGGCGGGGCCCTCGATGACCCAGGCGTGGAAGAGCTCGCAGGTGTTGAGCAGCGCGTCCTCGTAGCCGAGGCGGGCGCAGAGGGCGGCGGCCTCGTCGCGCGGGTAGCCGGTGACGATGCGGTCGACGAGGGTGTTGCAGAACACGACGTGTTTCTCGACCCAGGCGACGAAGGCGGCGTCGAGCGCCCACTTCGCGGCGGTCTCGAGGACGCAGCGGCGGAGGTTGGTGCCGTTGAACTCGATCAGCTCGCAGGGGAGGACGACGAGCCCGCTTTCGGCGGAGCCGCCGAAGGCGCGGAAACGCTCGAGGAGGAGGCGGACGAGCTTGGCGGGGAAGGAGACGGGAGGCTCGGCGTCGACGCGGTCGTCGGGGTGGCAGGCGATGCCGGCCTCGGTGGTGTTGGAGACGATGAAACGCAGGTCGGGATTGCACGCGCAGGCGAGGTAGCCGGCGAAGTCGGCGTAGGGGTTGAGACCGCGACGGATGGAGCGCACGATCTCGATCTCCTCGCGCACCTCGCCGCCGACGACGCCGCGCTGCACGAGGGTGAAGAGACCGTTCTGGCGGTTGAGCTCGTCGACGAGCCCGGTGGCGAGCGGCTGCACGACGACTACGCTGCCCTCGAAGAGCCCGCGCTGGTTGAGCCGGTGGATCATCCAGTCGACGAAGCCGCGGAGGAAGCCGCCTTCGCCGAACTGGAGGATGCGCTCGGGGCGGTGGTTGGTCGCGGCGCCGAGGGCGGCGGCGGTGAGCTTCGGAAGCGCGGCGGGGGTGGTGGACATGGGGATGAAGGAGGCGGCGGAGAGAGGGGCGGAGCGACAGAACGAGAGAGCGACAGAACGACGGAACGACAGAGTGGCGGATCGGGGGAACGGAAGAGCGGCGGATGGGAGGACGGAGAGGCGGCGGGTAGGGCGCGGAGGACGACGGCGGGTCAGAGGGTCACGCCATCTTTCCAGATGGCGATTTCGCGGTGGCCGCGGAGTTCGTTGCGGGTGCGCTCGGTGCCGGAGGCGATCGCGAGGAGCTGTTTCCAGAGCGCGTCGGTGAGCTCTTCGAAGCCGGCGGTGCCGTCGGCGATGGCGCCGGCGTTGAAGTCGATCCACTGCGGTTTGCGGGTGGCGAGGTCGGTGTTGCTGGCGACCTTCACGGTCGGCGCGGGGAAGCCCATGGGGTTGCCGCGACCGGTGGTGAAAAAGAGCAGGTGGGCGCCGGCGATGGTCATGGCGGTGCCGGAGACGCCGTCGTTGCCCGGGCCCTGGATGAGGGCGAGGCCGCCGAGGCCGGTGCGGGCGGTGGCGCCGTAGGGGAGGACCTGGGCGACGGGGGCCTGGCCGCCTTTTTGCACGCAGCCGAGGGACTTGTCGGCGAGGGTGGTGATGCCGCCGGCCTTGTTGCCCGGTGAGGGGTTTTCGTCGATGGGCTCGTTGTGCTTTTGAAAGTAGGCGCGGAAGTCGTTCACGAGGTCGATGACGCCGCGGAAGACCGACTCGTCGACGGCGCGTTCGAGGAGCATGCGCTCGGCGCCGAACATCTCGGGGACCTCGGTGAGGAGGACGGTGCCGCCGGCGGCGGCGTGGCGGTCGGCGATGCGGCCGACGAGGGGATTGGCGGTGATGCCGGAGAACCCGTCGGAGCCGCCGCATTTCATGCCGAGGATGAGCTCGGAGGCGGGGATGGGTTCGCGTTGGAAGCGGCGCGCGTAGGCGGCGAGTTCGCGCACGGCCTCGAGGCCGGACTCGATCTCGTCGGAGACCTGCTGGGCGTTGAACCAGCGGACGCGCTCGGCGGCCTGGGGGCCGACGATCTCGAGGAAATCCTTCATCTGATTGTTTTCGCAGCCGAGGCCGAGGATGAGGACGGCGGCGGCGTTGGGATGGCGGACGAGGCCGGCGAGGACTTTTTGGGTGTGCTTGAGGTCGTCGCCGAGCTGCGAGCAGCCGAAGGGGTGGGGAAAGGCGTAGACTCCGTCTATGCCGGAGCCGGGCGCGGCGAGTTCGGCGTGGGCGGCGGCGGCGATCTTTTCCGAGGCGATGTTCACGCAGCCGACGGTGTTCACGATCCAGATCTCGTTGCGCGTGGCGGCGCGACCGTCGGGGCGGCGGTAGCCGAGAAACGTGTCGCCGGAGCGGTCGCGCGGGCGCGGGGCGGAGGGCGAGGCGGTGGCTGAGCCGGGGCGGGCGGCGACGACTTCGGCGAAACGCAGATCGGAGAGCTTTTCCGGCAGGTTGCCGCGGACGTTGTGGCTGTGGACGTGGGCGCCGGCGGCGATGGGGGCGGTGGAGACGCCGATGGGGTAGCCGTATTTGATGACGGGCTCGCCGGCGGCGATGGGGCGGAGGGCGAGTTTGTGGCCGCCGGGGATGGGCTCGGTGGCGGCGACGCCCTCGAAGGTGGCGCCGGGCTCGACGGCGCGGAGGGTGACGGCGACGTTGTCCGTGGGGTGGATGCGGAGGAAGAGCGGGGCGGGCATGGGGTCGCCCGGGACGATAACCGAAGCGGTCGGGACGCGGATACGGGCAACTTGGCGGGAACGCGCCATATTTTGGCGGGTTTTCGCAGGCCATTCGCCTTTGCGGCTTTGGGCCGTCCGATGGGCGAAAACAGTTGGATAGGGAAAATTGAGTTGGCTGCGCCCAAGTCCTGCGGACCGACCTGCGGTCGCCCCATCTTCGCTGCGCTTCGTCAAACCCTTGGGTTCTCATCCCACAGTGCTTTGAGCGGGGGCGGCCTTGGCGTTTTTCGGCGGCCGGGGGGAGAAACTGGCGGAGAGGGTGGGATTCGAACCCACGTTAGCCTTTCAGCTAAACCGCATTTCGAGTGCGGCGCGATCGACCACTCTGCCACCTCTCCGGTTGCAGGACGGCAGACCGTAGGGTCGGAACGGCCGAACGGAAGCAGAAAGTTTGGGCTTCTCTCGAATGAGCCGGGAAACCGAAAAAAGAAAACGCGAGGCCCGGGCGGGGCCTCGCGTGGTTCGCGGGGATGTTTTGATCGGGAGCGCGGCCGGATCAGACGCCGCTCGCGCCGGTTTTGCCGGAGCCGGAGGGCTTGGCGCCGGTCGGCTTGGCGGCGGGCTTGGGAGGCGGCGGGGCGAATTCCTTGGGCGTGAGCTGGCCGTCGGCGTTCTTGTCGAGCGTGGCGATCGCGGCGGGGGCGGCGGCGATTTCCTCGGCGGAGAGGGAGCCGTCCTTGTCGGCGTCGAGCGCGACCATCAGGGGCGGGGGCGGAGGGCTGGGTTTCTTGGCCCCGGTGGAGGCGGATCCGGACGGAGCCTTTGTGGCGTTGGCGGGCTTGGTGGCGGCGCCCGTCGACGAAGGGGCGGGCGGGGGCGGCGGGGTGATGATCAGCTCGTCGGGGGTGAGCCGGCCGTCGTCGTTGAGGTCGAGGTCGAGCAGGCTGACGGGGGCGGCGGCGATCTCGGCGGCGGAGATCAGGCGGTCGTCATCGGTGTCGAGTGCGAGCACCAGCGAATCCGGCGGCGGAGGAGGCGGCGGGGTCTGGCCGGAGGCGGAGCCGGACGCGGATTTGGAAGCGGAGGCGGCCCAGAGGGCGGGGGTGGCGAAGGCGAGGGCGAGCAGGAGTTTCGAGTTCATCGGCGTGGGGGACTTGCCTGGTTCTTTGGCCTCGTCGCGCATCGCCGTCTTGGCGGGGCGGCTGGGAGGTGCCGGCGGGGCCTCGAACCGTGGCGTGAGTAAACCAGACCCGGGTAAAGCGCGTGTGTGGGGGCGCCGGGAAAATTGTTAAGGCCGGGTTAAGACTTCGCCGGGAGAGGTTCCCGGGGCGTGGACGCCGTATTTTTGGGGTTGGTCTGCCCCGTCCGAAACGCAAACGTGGCGACTTATGAAAGTCGTCCATGCGGCGAGCGAACTCTTCCCTTACGTCAAAACCGGCGGTCTGGCCGACGCGGTGGCCTCGTTGGCGGGCGCGCTGGCCGGGCGGGGGCACGAGATCTCGGTTTTCCTCCCCGGCTACCGCGGCGTGGTGGAGCATCCGGACGCGGCCGAGGCGGAGACCTTGCTGCGGCCGAAGATCGAGATGGGCGACGTCTTCATGAGCGGCGAGATCCGGGCCTTTTCGCCGCGCGAGGGGCTGACGGTGTATTTGGTTTGTCGTGACGAGTTCTTCGACCGTCGCAACCCCTACGGCACGGGCGAGCGGGACTTCGAGGACAACCACCATCGCTTCATTTTCTTCTGCAAGGGCGTGGTCGAGACGATGCGTCTGCTGCGCATGAACGCGGACGCGGTGCATTGCCACGACTGGCAGACGGGCCTGCTGCCCCTGCTCCTGCGTCACGCGGAGCAGCGCCACGGCGACATCCTCGCGATGCGCACGGTGTTCACGATCCACAATCTGGCCTTCCAGGGCGTGTTTCCGATGCGGTCCTTCTACCGCACGAACCTGCCCGAGGAGCTAATGGGCATCGATGGCGTCGAGTTCTACGGGCAGATGAGCATGATGAAGGCCGGCATCCTCTTCTCGGATCGCGTGACGACGGTGAGCCCGACCTACGCGCAGGAGATCCAGACTCCGGAGTTCGGCTGCGGGCTCGAGGGCGTGGTGGCGGCGCGCGCGGACGATCTGCGCGGACTGCTCAACGGCGTCGACAAGACGATCTGGAACCCGGCCAAGGACGAGTTGCTGCCGTCGACCTACACGATCGACAAGCTGAAGGGCAAGTGGACCTGCCGCGAGGAGCTGCTGCGGCGGCATGGGTTCAACCCCGATTTCAGCGGGCCGGTCTTCGGCATGGTGTGCCGTCTCACGGCGCAGAAGGGCGTGGATCTGGTGCTGGCCAACCGCGAGTTTTTCAAGCGGGAGGACGCGCGTCTGATCGTGCTCGGGCGCGGCGAGCCGGAGTTGGAGAAGGGCTTGCGCGAGCTGGCCCAGGCGATGCCGAAGCGCGTCGCGCTTTGCACCAAGCTCGACGAGACGATGAGCCACCTCGTGACCGCGGGCAGCGACTTTTTCCTCATGCCTTCGCGCTTCGAACCCTGCGGCCTGAGCCAGATGTATTCCCAGATCTACGGCACGATCCCGATCGTGACGCGGGTGGGCGGGCTGGCCGACACGGTGGTCGATTTCGACGAGGATCCGAAGCACGGCACCGGTATCCAGGTTCCGGTGACGCCGGAAGGTTTGTTGTCCGGCCTGGAGCGGGCGCTGCGCCTGCATCGAAACGTGAAAAAGCTGGTCGAGATCCAGCTGCGCGGCATGCGTCGCGACTTCGGCTGGGGCGAGACCGTGCGCGCCTACGAGGCGCTCTACGCGGACGAGGAGTGAGCGGAGGCGGGGCGGTCCGTGCGGCCGGCGTCGTGTTTCGAGCGAACGTGGACGCGGCCGGGCGGGAGGGACAGGACCCCGTGTCGTCAGGACTGGGGCTTCCGCGAGGCGTCCTCGTGGTCGCTGAACTTGCTGGTCACGGTCTGCTCGAAGTCGCGGACCCAGAACCGTTTTCCGCGCACGGTCATGGTCGATTCGAGGGGGAGGGCGGGGAGGGCGCCGGCGGGCGGGGCGTAGACGAGGGTGGTGCGGGCCTCGGTGATGGTGAGGCTGCTGGCGGGCTTGAAGGGGCGGAAGTTGAACAACTCCACGCGCACGATCGCTCCGGTGGGCTGGTCGAGCGTCACGCGTGCGCGCATGTGGGCGGCGGCGGTGTCGGTCTCGGAGGCGGGTTTGAGGGCGAATTCGTAGGTGGAGGACTTGTCGTCCTGGGAAACGAGCGCGGCGCGGGCGCGGTCGAACTGGGAGGCGAGGTTGGAGGCGGAGTCGTAGCTCGGGCGCGTGTCGCGGTAGCGCTGTTGCTCGGCCTCGGTGGGCGCGGCGCCCTTCTCGGAAATCAGGGTCCAGCGGGCGGAGCCGCGCTGGCGCGGATCGAAGCGTTCGACGCGCTCCTTGCCGCCGCCGGAGGTGCTTTGGGTGAAGGCCCAGCCTTTGGGACCCTCGGCGCGGAAGTGATCGAGCGCGGTCGTCAGTTCGGTCGGAAGGGAGGCGAGGACGGGCCCGAAGTTTTCCGCGGCGGGATCGGATTTGGGCGCGCAGGCGGGGAGCGCGACGAGGAGCGCGAAGGCGGAGAGGAGGAGGGCGAGGCGGCGGCGGAGCATCGGGCGGGACGTGAAGCGGCGCATCTCACACGGTCGTTTGGGTGAAGGGCAGCAGAATCTCTACTCCGTCTATTCCGCCGGCTGCGGGACGGAGACGAGGCGCGAGACGTCGATGCCTTTGGCGCGGAGCTCGGCGAGGGCGCGGTCGTGGTCGGCCGGGGCGAGCTGGCGATCGCGGGCGAGGAGCCAGAGCAGACCGGCGTCCTCGGTGCCGACGGCGGCCCAGCGGTAACCCGGGTCGAGGGCGTAGATCTTGTAGGTGACCGAGAAGGGCCAGAGGAAGCGGACCTTCCAGGTGGCGTTGGTCTCGGTGTCTGTCACCCAGGCGACGCCTTCCCAAGTCTTCTCGGGGCCGTCGACGGAGCCTTCGCGGAAGGTGAAATTGTTGACCAGGCGCCCGTCGGGGCGACGCGCGTAGAAGTCGGACGAGGCGACTTTGCCGCGCTCGAGAAAGTAGGGCACGTGGCTGATCACGAACCAGCGTCCCAGGTAACGATCGAGGTCGACCCGGGCGACGGTGGTCGGGCGCGGCGCGGAGGCGCAGCCGGCGAGCGCGAGGGCGGAGACGAGGGCGATGAAGCAGCGGCGCATGCGGCAAAAGGCCCGCGCGGCGCGAAACTTCAAATCGGGCGCAATGTTCGTATTACGAACATTGGCCGGGGGGCCGGGTCAGGCCAGGCCGGCGAGGCGCGGGGCGGGGGCGCCTTTGCGCGGGGGAGGGAGGAGGTCGCCGACGGCGCGGCCGAGGAGGGCGCGGCCGATGGGGGAGGAGGGGGTGACAACGGTGATCTCGCGCGCGGGGTCGTCGGGCGCGGGGACGACGAGGCCGCCGCTGGTGGGGCCGAGGAGGAGGAGATCCTGGCGTTTGCCTTGGGCGAGGGTGACGAGGCTGCCGAGCTGGGCGCGATCGTGGCCGGAGGCGGGAAACTGGAGGGCGCGCCAGGCGGCGAGGGCGGCGGCGAGCTCGGTGGCGAGGCGGGCCTGGCCTTCGGCGAGGTAGGCGGCCTCCTGGGCGTGGGTGTCGTATTTGTTTTCGGCGCGGCTTTCCTCGCTGATCGACTCGTCGCGGGCGTCGAGCGCGGCGTGGGTCTGGCGGGCGAGTTCGGCCTCGAGGGCGGCGAGCACGGCGGCGCGGAGGGGCTCCTTTGACATAAGGGGCGGATTCTCCGTGGGAAGGGCCGGGGTGGGCAAGCCGCGCCTGGGCGCGGTCGTCAGGCGTCCGGCGTGGACTCGAAGAGGACGGTGCGAGGCGCGCCGGCGCCGTCGAGCGTCTCGATCTTGCGCACGCGCAGGTGGGCGGTTTGCGAGGCGAGGAGCGTGGCGAGGGCGGCGAAGTCGGAGTGCGTCTCGACGACCTCGCGGTTGAACTGGAGGTAGGTGACGCGGTAGGCGGCCTCGCCGTCGGCGAGGCGGCGGAGCGTGTCGGCGGCGGACGGATTCTTTTCGGCCGCGAGGGGAGCGGGGGGCGGGGCGGCCGAGGCGAAGAATTCAGAAACGGAAGCGGGAGCGGCGGCGCCGGATTTGCGCTTGGATCGGCGATCGGAGGGAAGGGCGGGCTTGGTAAACGGGTAGGGGCCGCGGAGCAGGCGCGTGATCTCGGTCTCCGCCGCGTGGATACGCAGGAAGAGCTCCTCGCGCTGGAGGAGGAGTTCGTTGACGCGGATCTGCCGGTCGAGCTGCACGCGGGAGGGCGGCGGGCGAGGCGGGCTTATTCGGCCGGGGCGTCGTCGTCGGAGTCGTCCGATGAGTCTTCGTCGCCCGCGGGCTCGGGGGCGGGCGAGGCGGGGCGGCCGGCGCCGCGTTTGGGGGCGGTGGCGGCGCCGCCGGCGGCGAGGCGTTGCACGGTTTCGGCCTTGGGGTCGAGACCGGCGACGGGGAGCGGCGGGGCGGGGAAGGGGAAGACGCCGGGTTCGCCGATGACGTCCTCGACCTGGGTCTCGAGGGCGGCGATGCGCTCGTAGGCGGCCTGGCGCTCGGCGATGAGCTCGTCGATGCGCACGCGGGCCTCGAGCGCCTGGCGCAGCGTGTCGGCGTCGGAGCCGAGCACGAGGTCGCGGAAGGTGAGGGCGGTGAGGTTGGGTTTCTTGGCCATGTCGGAAAGGAGACGGGAAAAGGGGCGGAGGGAAAGGGAGCGGGAGGCGAAGGGCGAGCGCGGGCCGAGCCTAGCGGAAAAGGCGTTTCAATTTGCCGAGGAGGCCCTGGTCGGCCGCGGGCGTGGCGAAGGACGGAGTCGAGGGGCGGGCGAAGGAGACGGACACGGCCTCGGGCTGGGCGCGCGACTTGACGGGCGCGGCGGACGCGTGGCGTCGGGCGACCTCGGCGGCGCGAAGCTCTTCGGCGCGACGGGCCTCGGCGCGGGCGGTCCGGGCTTCGCGGGCGCCGGCGACGACCTCCTCGGCGGGATCGGCGAGGGCGTCGGCGAGGAGCTCGTCGGCGGCGTTCGGGTGGCGGACGGCCGCGAGTCTGACGCGGGCGACGGGATCGCGGAAGAAGTCGTAGAGGTCGGCGCGGCGCCAGGCGTGGCCGGCGACGCCGAGGGCGCGCACGCCGGGCAGGCGGTCGGCCACGAGGGTGCGGGCGGTCTCGGGGTCGAGGCCTTGGACCGGGCGTCCCTGCACGGCCCAGTGGCGGCGGAAAACAGGGCTGCGCGCGACGAGGAGCGCGGCGAGCTCCGGCTCAAGCGTCGCGCGGTAGGCGAGGGCGGCGAGGACGGCGGGGCGGCGGGTGGCGGCGACGCCTTGTATCAGGTCTTCGGAGACGGACGGGTTGGAGGCGAGGGAAAGGCAGGCGGCCTCGTCGGCGAGGTCGACGAAGTAGGCGGCGATGGCGGGGTCGAGATCGGGGTTGGCGGCGAGCGCGCCGCGCACGGGGGCGTCCTTGTCCTGGGCGAGAAGGCGTTGAAGCGGACGGGGCAGGCGGTGGCGGGCGGCGACCCAGCGGCGCTCCTCCATGTCGCCGGTGGCGGCGAAGTGGAGCAGGTCGATCTCGTCAGGCTCGATGGCTTCGCGGGCGGCGCGGCGGACGGAGGCGTGCGAGGATTGAAGGAGCAGGCGCTCGGCGGCCTCGGGGAGCTGGCGGCGGCGAAGGAGGGCGAGTTGCACGTCCTCCTCGTCGGTGGCGGCCCAGCCGGTGACGGTTTCGTCGTCGGCCGGCGCGGAGGCGACGGCGTGGAGGCGGACGACGGCGCTGTCGTCGATGGCGAGCACGAGGACGGCGGGCGCGGCGAGGGCGGACTGGCCGGCGAGGGCGGCGCGGACGGAGGGCTCGGTGTCGGTGGCGAGGCGGGCCTGCTGAGGGAGACGGAGCGAGGAGTTGGTCGCGAGGGAACGGCGGACGGCGGGCGCGGCGTCCTCGGCGAGGGCGAGGAGTTCGCGGGCGGGAAGTTGCGGGTGTTGCGCGGCCTGGGCTCGGACCTCGTCGGCGGGGTGGGCGGCGAGCTCGATCAGGAGATGCGGCGGCGTGCGCGGATTGGTCGCGAGGTGGGCGAGGAGGGCGGGCTCGGGGTGGCGCGCGGCGAGGCTTTCCAGCAGGTGGCTCGGCGCGAGCGGGTAGGCGGCGACGAAGAGGCGGGCCTCGGGGGCGTCCTCTGGCGGGAGATCGGCGAGGGCCTGGAGAAGCGGCGAAGGGAGCGGGGGCTTGCGCAGCGCCTGCGCGGTGCGTCGCACGCCGTCGCGCCGGATGCGGGCGAGGAGGGAGTCGGGCGTGTGGGTTTCGACGGCGGACATTTTTAAACCGCTAAAGGACGCTAAAAGACGCTAAAGGGACGGAGATCGCCTAGGGGCGCGAATGGGTTGTTATGGGAAAAGCGGGGAACGGAGGATTGGCCGCGAAAGAACGCAGGGAACGCAAAGAAAGGCAGGACGATTTTTTGGGCTCTTTGCGTTCTTTCGCGGCTAAATGGATGGGTGCTTTAATCGAGGTGGAGATCGCCCGGCTGGACGTAGATCTCGCGGGGGTTGTTGCCGACCTGGGGGCCGATGAAGCGGCGTTTTTCCATCTCGTCGATCAGGCTGGCGGCGCGGTTGTAGCCGATGCGCAGGCGGCGTTGCAGGTAGCTCGTGCTGGCGCGGCCGTTGGCGGCGAGGACCTCGAGCGCCTGCTTCATGAGCGGGTCGAGGCCGGCGTGTGTCTCTGAGTCGCCGAGGATGTCTTCGCCTCCGCCGGGGGCGTCCTCGGCGCGGAGCTCGACGCGGTAGCGCGGGGCGAGCTGGGACTTGAGCGAGGCGACGATCTGCTCGACCTCGGCGTCGTCGACGAAGGGGGCTTGCAGGCGTTGGAGGCGTCCGAGGCCGGGCGGGCAGTAGAGCATGTCGCCGCGACCCTGGAGCGCCTCGGCGCCCTTGCCGTCGAGGATGGTGCGCGAGTCGATCTGCGAGGAGACCTGGAAGGCGATGCGCGTGGGGAAGTTGGCCTTGATGACGCCGGTGATGACGTTCACCGAGGGGCGCTGGGTGGCGAGGATGACGTGGATGCCGACGGCGCGCGCCATCTGGGCGAGGCGGGCGATGGGCGTCTCGACCTCGTTGGAGGCGGTCATCATGAGGTCGGCGAGCTCGTCGATGATGAGGACGATGAACGGCATCTTCGCGGAACCCTCGGCGGCGGCCTTGGCGTTGTAGCCGGCGAGGTTGCGGACGTTTTTCTCGGAGAGGACCTGGTAGCGGCGCTCCATCTCGCGCACGAGCCACTTGAGGGCCTGGACGGCCTGCTTGGGGTCGGTGACGACGGGGTGGATGAGGTGCGGGAGATCGCGGTAGATGGCGAACTCGACGATCTTCGGATCGATGAGGACGAGCTCGAGCTCGTCGGGGCGGAACCGATACAGCAGCGAGAGGATGACGTTGCTGATGCATACGGATTTACCGGAGCCCGTGGCGCCGGCGATGAGCGCGTGTGGGGCCTTGGCGAGATCGCAGATGACCTGTTTGCCGGTGATATCGACGCCGAGGACGATGGGGAGGTCGGCCTTGGTGTCGGACCAGGCGGACGATTCGAAGGCGCCGCGGAGGGCGAGCGGGACGGAGCGGCGGTTGGGGATCTCGACGCCGACGAAGCTCTCGCCGGGGATGGGGGCCTGGATGCGGACGGCGTTGGCGGAAAGGGCGAGCGCGAGGTTTTTTTCGAGGCCGGCGATGGACTCGACGCGGACGCCGAAGCCGGGCTTCACGCGGAACTGGGTGACGCGCGGACCGACGATCGAGTCGTAGACGAAGGCGTCTACGGCGAAGCTATCGAGCGTGGTTTGGAGGAGTTTTTTGTTGGCCTCGATCTCGTCCGCGGGAACGAGCTCCTGCTCGGCGGCGCTCGGGGCGCGGAGGTGGTCGAGCGTGGGGAGACGGTAGCCGGCGACATCGTCGGCGGTGAAGGGCTCGACCGGCGGGGCGGCCGGGGGGACGGCGGACGGAGAACCGGAGGCCGGAGGACCGGAAGAGGGATCGGAATCGGACGCGGAGGCGTCGCCGATGGCGGCGATGTCGGCCTCGCGTTCGCTGGTGTTTTTCCGGACGGAATCGAGATGGTCGAGGGCGTCCTCGAGGCGGTCGCGGTGGCGGGCCTGGAGTTTGGTGCGTTCCTCGCGGCGGGCGGCCAGTTCCTCCTGCCAGGCGGCCAGCGTGGCGTGATCCTCGGCGAGGGCGGCGTCGAGTGCGCTCGCGTCGGCGGACGGCGCGGGATCGACGGGGGCGGGCGAGGATGTGGGCGTGCGGGCCGACATGAAGGGCGAAAAGCTGGGCGGTGGCGGCGCCGATACAAGCCTGAGCGGGTCATCCGAGGGCAGAAAATGAGCGACGCCGTCGTGAAGAAAGCGGGTCAGGGAAGCGGGGCGGGTCGAAGTTTGCCTGCGGGCCTGGATCGGGGCAGGTTTCACGGATGTGGCGCCGGCTTTTTCTTTTGGGAATCGGGATCTTTTGCGTGCGTGCGGCGGGTGCGACGTCGCCGGCGTCGGCGGGTTTGGCACGGGCGCAAGTCGAGCCGACGCTGGCCAGGCTGTGGAGCGAGCGGCGCGCGCAACTCCAGGCGGAGCGGACGACGGAGTTGGCGGCGCGGGAGATCCGGGCGGAGGGGCGGGTGTTGACGTTGAAGGAGACGGTCTTCGGCCGGGAACCGCCGGGCGGGCGCAGCCTTTGGATCTCGATGCACGGCGGAGGCAAAGCGCCGGCGGAGTTGAACGACGGTCAGTGGGAAAACCAGAGCCGGCTATACCGGTTGGACGAGGGGATCTACGTCGCGCCGCGGGCGCCGACCAACACCTGGAACCTGTGGCACGAACCGCACATCGATCCCTTGTTTGATCGGCTGATCGAGGACTATGTCGCGCTGCGCGGGGTGAATCCGAATCGCGTGTATCTGCTCGGCTACTCGGCGGGCGGCGACGGCGTGTATCAGCTCGCGCCGCGAATGGCGGATCGCTTCGCGGCGGCGGCGATGATGGCGGGGCATCCGAACGACGCGTCGCCGCTGGGTTTGCGGAACCTGCCCTTCGCGTTGTTCGTGGGCGAGCGGGACGGCGGCTACGGACGCAACGCGGTCGCGCGCGAGTGGCGCGAGAGGTTGGATCGGCTGGAACGGTTGGATCGCGAGGATGGGAACGGCGGCCGGGGATATCCCCACTTTGTGCGGATCGTGGCGGGCAAAGGTCACTGGATGGATCGCGAGGACGCGGCGGCGTTGCCGTGGATGGCGGAGCGGACGCGGGATCCCTGGCCGAAGCGGGTGGTGTGGGAGCAGGGGCACCGGGCGGGGCGGCGGTTCTATTGGCTGGCGTTGCCGGAGGGGGCGGGCGAGCCGGCGCCGACTCGCGGGGCGCTGGTGCGCGCGGAGGTCGTGGGGCAACAGATCACGCTCGCGACGCGGGATTATAAGCGGCTGGTGATGCGCTTGTCGGACTCGCTGCTCGATCTGGACCGGCCGGTGACGGTGGTGGCGAACGGCCGGACGGTTTTTTCCGGCAAGGTGACGCGGACGGCGGCGGCGCTGGCGGCCTCGTTGGCGGAGCGGGCGGATCCGAGCTCGGCGGCGAGCGCGTTGCTCGAGGTGGAGCTGTGACCGAGGCGAGGGGGCAGTTTGGGGGCGAGCCGACATGTCGGCTCGTCGAAGGCGGCGACGCGTCGCCGTAGTCCATGGGATGAGGGGAAAAGAAAACGCCCCGGCTTGAAGGCCGGGGCGTGGGGCGAGGATGCGGTGGCGACGGCGCGCCGCCCTCCGGGATGGTTAGGAAGCCTTGGGCGCGTCGGGCTTTTTCTCGGCTTTGACCGGGAGGGCGCGGGCGGCGATCTCGGACTTCACGCGGGCGAGGAAGTCGGCGAAGGGCAGGACGCCCTCGTCGCCCTTGGCGCGGGAGCGGACGGAGACGGCCTGCACCTCGGCTTCTTTTTGGCCGACGACGAGCATGTAGGGGATCTTGGCGAGCTCGGCGCGGCGGAGCTTGGCGCCGACCTTGTCGGCGTCGCCGTCGAGCGCGACACGCACGCCGGCCTCGCGGAGCTGGTCGTAGATCGCCTTCGCGTAGTCGGCGACCTTGTCGGAGATCGGGGCGATGCGGACCTGCTCGGGGGCCAGCCAGACGGGGAAGTCGCCGGCGAAGTGCTCGATGAGCACGCCGCAGAAACGCTCCATCGAGCCGAAGGGGGCGCGGTGGACCATGACCGGGCGGTGCTTCTGGCCGTCGGCGCCGATGTAGTGGAGGTCGAAGCGCACGGGCAGGACGTAGTCGACCTGCACGGTGCCGAGCTGCCACTCGCGGCCGATGACGTCCTTGATGACGAAGTCGATCTTGGGGCCGTAGAAGGCGGCTTCGCCGGGCTCCTCGGTGAAGGGAACGCCGAGGGTGGCGGCGGCCTGGCGGCAGGCGTTTTCGGCGATGTCCCACTTGGCGGGATCACCGGTGAACTTGTTGCCATCCGGATCGCGGAGACCGACGCGCACGCGGTAGTCGGCCATGCCGAGGGTGGTGAGCACGGTTTTCACGAGGCTGAGGCAGCCGAGGACTTCCTGGGCGACCTGGTCCTCGGTGCAGAAGAGGTGGGCGTCGTCCTGGGTGAAGCCGCGGACGCGGGTCATTCCGTTGAGTTCGCCGGACTGCTCCCAGCGGTAGACGGTGCCGAACTCGGCGAGACGCACGGGCAGGTCGCGGTAGGAGTGCGGCTGCGAGGCGAAGATCTTGATGTGGTGCGGGCAGTTCATCGGCTTCAGGAGGAAGCCGTCGAGCAGCGTAGTCGGATCCTTGATACGGTCTTCGCCGATCACGGTCTTGCCGGCGCGCTCGTTGATGCCGGCGGCGAAGGACGCGGAGACGGCCTCGAGGCGGGCGGTCATCTCGGCGCAGCCGCAGCCTTCGGAGCTGATCTGGGCGAGCTGGTCGGGCTCGATGATGGCGGGAAACTGGGCGTCCTTGTAGTAGGGGAAGTGGCCGGAGGTCTTGTAGAGCGCGAGCTTGCCGATGTGGGGCGTGAAGACCTGCGAGTAGCCCTGTTTGCGGAGCTCCTCGGAGATGAAGTTTTGCAGCTCCTGGCGGAGGATGGCGCCCTTCGGGGTCCAGAGGATGAGGCCCTGGCCGACGTCCTCGTCGATGTGGAA
>JACCDQ011291861.1_pt1 | contig 19242 bp, 8 predicted proteins | sample 7446031 | NCBI WGS metagenome assembly JACCDQ01 (sample SAMN15323442, study PRJNA562643) | freshwater metagenome | isolation source: river surface water | place: USA:Blue River Watershed | collected 2017-08-17
ATATTAGAAAAAGATATGTTTTGAACAGGCATCTCTGTTATTCCTCGAAGAGTTCCTGCTTTTTTCACATTAGAAGCTGTTACATTGCTTATATGAATATTTCTAAAAATGGGCGTGCGCTCAGAAACAGGTTCAACCGCATTGGACTTATCATAAAATAAATCCAAAATTATAGCCTCCTCTTTAATAGTATTCATCACAATATTATCTACTCGTATATCTTCTACAACACCTCCTCTACCTCTTGCTGATTTGATTCTAATTCCTCTATCAGTTCCATCAAACACACAGTTGGAGATGGTTATTTTTTTTATTCCGCCAGACATTTCGCTTCCGATAACTACTCCACCATGACCGCTCAGCATAGTACAATTGGTTATGGTTACATTTTCTGTTGGTCTTCCATATTTGCGTCCATCTTCATCTCTACCCGATTTAATAGTAATACAATCATCTCCAACACTAATATGACAATTAGAAATATGAACATTTTTACAAGAAGAAGGATTGATTCCGTCTGTATTGGGCGAATGAGGATTTGAAATTGTAATCCCAGTAATGGTGACATTATCACAAAATTCAGGATTGATTGTCCAAAAAGGCGAATTTTGAAAAGTTACCCCTTCAATTAAGATATTAGAACAATTATAAGCTTGAAAAAAAGACGGTCTGAAGAATTTTTTATCAATTGTTCTTTGATAATACGGCGAGTATACCAAACCTTTGTTTTGTTCCTCCCACATTTTTTGATACTTAGTCAATGGTAAGGGCTGTTTAGCTGTTTCTATTCGGTATACCTCATTCCACCATGCTTTCCCTTGTCCATCAATTACCCCTCGTCCTTTAATAGTAATATTCTGAGCCTCTTTGGCATAGAATAAAGGAGAAAAAGTTTGCATTACAATGCCTTCATAACGCATTGTGACATAAGGTAGGTAATCTTCAAAATCATCTGAAAATTTCAAAAGTGCTCCCGAATCTAAATAAATGCAAATATTACTTTTCAGTTTTAAAGCACCTGTAACATATTCGCCAGCAGGAAAAAAAATTGTTCCTCCACCACTTACAGCTGCTTTATCTATAGTTTTTTGAATGGCCTCGGTACATTTTATCCCCTTATTATTTCCGCCTTCATTTAATATATTTAACCAGCCATCATTACTTGAAAAAGCAGACGTTACTCCAGTTATAAAACAAACAAATGATACTATAATTCTGTTTTTGAAACTCATCTTATTTTTGTGATTTTAAAATTAAAACCCAGTCATTTCCATCTTCTTTTTTGCCATTAGGCTGAAATTCGTGAATGCCTTTATTAGGTAATTGACTAATCTTAGTTGTTGCACCATTTCTTGGATTATACCAACTTGCTATTACAGTAGCACCTGCAATTTTACCCATATTTACTGCAATTTTACTACCGTTATAAGTATAGATCAAAGCATAGTCTTTTCCCCTAGTAGCTACTAAATAATTATATTTTTCTCCTTGATTAGCAATTAAAGATTGGTCTGAAACTCTTTCGAAATAAGGAAAAGAAAGTAGTAATTTTTTAAGGTAAACCATTTGTCCGGCTCCTGGTGCTTTGATAGCATTATACCAAAAAACTTTATTCCCATAAGCGGGTTTATCTCCTTTTCGGAACATCTGCATTACAGCATTATGCCCATAAGTGTACCCTGCCGCTCCTGCAAATACAGACCAGTAGCCATAACGTCTTACATCATTATCTTTCCATAAGGGTTGCAAGGTATCATGTAATCCATGTGGAATTCCTTCATAAGAAGGTTCTCCATCAAGTGTCGGCTTAATGGGGTTTAAAGTTAAATCTCTTTGAACAAATTTGTAATTATCTTCTTTAAACGAACCTGGCAAGGTATCTTGATCATACCTACGATGACCCGATTGAAACATATTGAAATCTAACCAAGTTGCTGTATGATAATCATCTGAGGAATCCGTTCGTCCAAAAGGGTGAAATGTCACCAATTGATCGGGATTATTAGTTTTTAATGTGCTCCCAATAGCATTCCAAATAGCTTTAAATTCGTTACCATGTGTGTCTCCTCCATTCATCCAAATTATATTGGTTCTATCTTTAAAACGATTGGCCAAAAACTGTGCGTATTTTTGAGCTTGTTCCTTGCTTACTTTATCTCCTTTTGACACATTTGTACCCCAAACTGGGACCATGCCAACATAGATTCCATTTTTTTGAGCCACATCCAAAGCATAATCAATATGATCCCAATAATCATATTCTTCTTTATTATTAAAATTATTGCCTGGGGTTGTTATGGGTTTTGAAACATCCTCATTTACTAAAGCTTTAGCTCCATAAACGTTTACCGCATTAATGTTATGCAAAACCATTACTTGAATTACGTTAAATCCTTTTGTTTTTCGATCCTGAAAATACGTATTTATTCCTTCTCTATCCAATTTCCCAAAGGTTAACCAACCTGTATCACCTAACCAAAAAAATGGCTTTCCATCTTCTGTAACAAAATAATGCTGGTTCTTTGATACCTTAATTTTAGGTAACCTAGCTTGTGTAACTTGTGAAAATCCTTTTTGTAATACCAGAAAAAGGCTTATAATTAAAACATATTGATAGTTCAATTTCATTTTTGAAAGCATTTTAAATTATTTTTTAATAACGAATACTACTTTTTCTTTTACATCATTAGATGGAATAATGCAATTTTTTCCGCCAGTAATTGTTTGTATTTTAGTAACCAAACCAGTATCTTGATTGATACAATACACATCAAACTCTCCTTTGTAAGTAGAAAGATTGACACTAATATCTTCTAGTTTTTTAACATACACTAAATAACTTTTCCCTTTATTCTCTAGTTTCCATAAATTATCTGAATAATTATTTCCATCCACTAATTGCATGTAAGGCAGTGCGGTATAAAATTCTGGTAACGAAATTTTTGGTAACGAAGGAAGGGATCCTCCTCCAAATAAAACGGACCAACCAAAACGAGATGACGCATCTGTAGAATATAGAATTACTTTATTTGGATATTTTTCTCGGTATTCACGAACAGCTCTATACACTTGCTCCTCAGTTTCTTTTCCGGTTTTGAGTTTACGTGCGTGTTGTCTTGGCGCCAAATTTTTACCGCCTTCAGGCGCATAGGCAGTCCCATCTTCTTTATAGTACCAATACCTAATATCGATTAGATCAACTGTTTTATTTCTGTTCACATCTGCTAAAATTGCATCTTGAACATCTTTAGTGGCACTAAGTCCTATCAATCCTTTAGCAGAAGTTTGGTTTTTCCATTGTTGTACTTCGTCCAACCAAAATTGCATGAAATGAAGTGGACCAGTATATTCTGCGCTGGTTAACTGAATAACGTTGCTGTTATTTTGAAAATTTTCTAATGATTTTCGAATAAATTGTTGGTGAATTTTTTTTCTTATAGGATGAGTAATATCATAAAATTGCTCTGCCATAAAAATACGCTTGTCTCCAGCATATGGCGGAGGTTCAGGGAATCCTGTTTGATTTATATTATTGGCTGAACGCCAGGGAGAACTTGCCCAATGGGCTCCAGCTTCCAAAATATTATGCTGAAAATACTGTTGATTAATGAGTAATTGACCATTTTCTTCAGCTAATGTTGCAAATTGTGCTAACCGATCCCAATACCAGCTATTGTATTTGGTTAAATCGTATTTACTCAAATGATCCCAAGCCAATTCTTTTCCACTTCTAGCAAAGGGTTGCTCATAGAATGGCGGCCATACATCCGAATCAATACGACGAACACGTTCATGATCGTCCATTCGTCTATCGTACCAAAGTCCATAATTGTGTTCTAGCGCAATTATACCATTCAAATTAAAGTTGTCCACTACCTCGTTAATAACATCAGTAAATCCCCTTCCTGTTCTTCCAGGAACAAAGCGAGTAAGGTGTGGCGAAGCTTTTTTAGCATCATTTTCTAATAAACTCCCGCGCCACCACATGACATTAGATTGTTTTCCAACCATCAATTTTCCATCAAAAGATAGCCAACCGTTTTGAATAGCTACTTTAGTCGTAATTTTAGTTTTTGGTAATTCCAAAATAGCCAACTCATTTGCACTTTTAAGTCCATTAGGGTTTACAACTATAGGATTTAATTGTGCTATTTTTTCAATCCATTCTGGCAAACTCATCAAAGTACTTACCGAAGCCTTAGTCAATTCAGCAGCTTGTTCAATGGTTGGACTAGAGCTTGGTTCAGAACCAATAGAATATAAATACGGATTGTTAGGCAATTGCCCTAAGCGTTTCTCTAACTGAGTATAAAACAAACTTCTAGGCGAAATGTGTGCATTAACGTCCTTCCAATGTCCATTCCCTGAAAATTGTCCCCAAACACCGAAAGCCCAATTCTGAGCTGTTGGCGGATTATAACATTCTATTTTAGAAGCCGAAGATTCCCAAATCACACTATTCGCAGCAGTCCATCCAGCACCTCTCCCATTTTGTTCTCTGTTGTTATAACTCAACGCTTGCCCATCGATAGTAGCAACATCAAATAATACTCCTGTTGCCCAACTCCCAATTGCACCACTATTTTCAAAAGGCAAATGAGATTCACACTGTACAAAAGCATTCGGACCAGCAGTCCCAAAGCCTCCAACGGCAAAATCATGATAGCCATATTCGGAATAACAACGTTGAAATAAAGTTTGCTGCCCTTCAGTATAAAAAGTATGTCTTCTAAATGAAGCTATTTCAGATATTGGCTCTAATGCAATACAATCTTCTACAGTAATCTGTTGTGTCGATTGTAATAAGGATACTGCACCTCCTGCAAAATGTTTAAAATGGACTTGTTTTACCCAAGCATTTTTAACATTTTCCATACTAATGGCTAACCATCTATGTTGTTCATCTTTAAGATTAGACAAGTCATAATCCGATTGTAGAAGTAGATTCTCTATTCCTATATTCTCAATTCTTCCTGACCATGTGTATGATTGTACTTTAGCCTCTCCATAATTACTGTCCAAAGCCATCGTTAATGGTGCATTAAGTGTGACTTCATCACCATTAATTTTTGTGATAGTCCTGTTCCAAGTAACATCCCAATCGCCTTTTTTCCAGCCCACCCAGGCCGTTTCACCACCAAACTCTTCCATTTTGAGTTCCTTTATCCATTTTTCTGTTAAAGGGCGTGTTATGGCTATTTCATCATTTAACTTTAATTGGGAGGCGTTTTTTAATCGAAGTGTTTGGGTTCCAAGAGGTAAAAATGATGGAATAATAGCGTACGTATCTTTATACTGAATATCATTAATCCCAATGACTTTAATAACTGATTCTCTATTTAAACCAGTTCCTAATAATATAGTCCCATTTTGGGTATTCCCACTTCCTCTTACAACAACTCCAGATTTTTTTATATATAAAGTCCCACTAATTTTGAATACTCCTTTGTCTAAAAGAACTGCTCCTCGGTACCCAAATTTATTTGGCTTTAAATTGGACACATAATCAATAGCAGCTTGAATGATTCGGGTTGCATCTTGATCTTGTTTAGGCACCACTATTTTGTTATCAATAACCGGAATTGGTTTTTCTGAAGCCCCATACCCAGCATACGAAAAATCTGGAATTTGATTTCCTAAATCGTCTTTGGTATAGGTAATAGTCCCTTTGGCGTCTTTGATGATATCTGGAAAAGTACTCTGAGCTAACATAGTATTTCCCATAGTACAATAAATCCAACATGCAACACAAGTCATAACACGTTGAATTAATTCTCTTCTTTTAAATTGTAATTGGCTCACGAAAATGGTATTTTAAATTTCACTTTTTGCTAAAACTACTATTGTAGCAATCCGTCTGAAAGTTGAGACAAACTATCTTTATTATTTTCTAGTTTAGTCCAATCTATTGTTTTAGTTGGATCAATTCCGTTACAATATTTTTCAATATTAGTATATCCATCACCATTTAAATCTTTTATAGCATCAGAAGGATCCTTTGGGTTCAAACCATATTTCTTTTCCCAATTATCAGGCATCCCATCATTATCCGTGTCTTTATGAGATTTTCCCTTATACTCAGGATAACCTCCTACTTGATCTGGATGTGTAATAATCCCCTTTTTATACGAATTTGTAGGTAATCTTCTTTTTATAAATTCTATACCAATCGAATTTTCAAGACCATCCTTTGCTTCAATTTTACCAGTACGAACTTGTTTAATAATACGTTCATCTACAGCATCTCTTTTGGGCAATGTAGCACCAACGTTATTCAAAACATATTCATACGCTTCTTCGGCTTTCATTATCGTAATCGGAGGCATTGAAAACGGTTGTGATTGTTTGATTAAATCAAAATATTCTTTGGATTGTTCCATTGAAAAATCTTCTAATTGAACTCCTCCATTCCAGTTATCAGCTGTTACTTCTGGTGAACCATCAACAAAATTACCCGAAACATAAGCTCTGCCAAAAGTTTTTGGTTTCATATAACCTGATTCCGGTTTTAATATTCTATATCGTATAGGCTGATCGTTTGGTGTTATAGGACCTGGTTTATAATAATTATTGATAATGTTAAACAATGAACGATAATCTCCGCCATCTAGAGAACGGTTCCACCAGTTGAATATCACATTATTTATAAAATTGAAATCGCCATACATTCCTATCGAAGCACTTCTAGAAATATTATCTGCCCATAAATTTCTCATAAATGTACTGTTCAAACCTCCTATGGTACTTCCAAAAGCATGATTATAAGTATCTAAACCTTCTGATGAAATGGTATTTTGAATGGTAATATTACAAGCTGGTAATTTTTCCAATTGAGACTTTTCATTTGCCTTAAATTGGTGTCTATACAATGAAATATTTTCATCTAAGCCCCAACTTACTGAACAATGGTCTATAATAATATTCCCTATAGGATTACCACCTAAGGCATCATCTCTTCGGGTAACATCTGTTGCTCCTCTACGAAAACGCATGTGTCTAATTATAACATCATGGGTGTCGATTTCTAATGTTTCTCCTGCAATACAAATCCCATCACCTGGGGCAGTTTGTCCAGCAATAGTTACATAGGGGGCCCTCATACTAATTCGTTTTTTTAATTGAATAATGCCAGAGACATTGAAAACAATTACCCTAGCGCCAACTGCTTCGCAGGCTTCTCTGAACGTACCTTTCCCACTATCTTCTAAACTAGTGACTACAAATATTTTACCTCCTCGACCCCCTGGAGTAAACGCTCCTCCTCCTTCGGCACCAGGAAAAGCAGGAATTTTAGCTAGTACAAAATCTTTAGGATACGAAGCCCAAGGCAAATACGGACGTCCCTGTTTTGCTTCCTCTTTTATGATATCTGCATTGGTTAACCAGATTTCATTTAATCTTTTTTCTTCATCCGCTAAAAGAGCATCTGTTTTATCTTGAAGTGGTTTTGGAATTTCAGGATATTGAGCGTATAGTAAAGAAGGGCTAAAGGATAAAATACTGAATACCAACAACTGTTTTATTTGATTTTTCATTTTTTTGAAATTTTAATAATTAAAACGATTCTCGATACATTTTCCACTTCATTTCATTACGCAAAAAACACTCGAACTGACGTTTTTGATATTGTTACCCAAGAGTTATTGTTTTTTATTTTTTTCTCTCTCTTCTATTCGCTGGTGCCAATCAGCACTTTCTTTATTCAAATCGTATCCTTGGCTAGAAAGATAATTATTTATTCTTCCTTTGTATTTGCCAAACCAAGCATGTTTTTCTTTTGAAGAACCACCGTCAATCGCATGTTCTCTGGCTTCCACTAAACTTTTATAAATAAACTCTTTTTGCTCCTTCGTTAAATTAGGCAACATGTCTTGATAACCTGCATACGTAATGGGTAAAACTCCATAAGTCATGCCATCTTTTACTTCACTAACTTTAGTTTCATCTAATTCTGTAGCCAATTGGTTTAGGTATACCACATGCAATTCACTTATCAATTGATCGGCCTCGGCTTTTCGCTTATCTATTTGTGGGGTTTGTTCTTCTTTTGCTAGTCCGCTATTTTTAATTTTTTCAATTGCAGTATCTCTCTCATCTTGAATTTTAGTCAGATTTCTGAATTGTTGGGCAATGATAGTGGTTACTTTTTGCTCTTTTGCTGCATTTGCTAAAGCTAATTTAGTAACAATTTTTGAAGCACGTTCATTAGTAACTTTAATATATTCTGGATTTAGATATTGTTGAGCGCTCATCCCATAAGAAACAAGTACTAACAAAAAAACAAGTGTTTTTATTTTATTTAATGACATAGTGGTATTTTAAATTAATAAAGCATCCTTACTCCATTGTATTGTATAGTGAAGTAAGAATGCTTAGGTTTTGAAACATTATTACATTTTAATCCAATAATGGTTTAACCAAAGTCTCACGATTATTAGCTAAATCCTTCCAATTCACATTTTGAGTTGGATCAATTCCATTGATGTATTCCTCAATATTGGTATAACCATCATTATCGAAATCCAATCCTGCATCCGACGCATCTTTAGGATTTAATCCATATTTTTTCTCCCATTTATCTGGCATACCATCTTTATCTGTATCCATATAAGATTTACCTTTGTAAACAGGGTATCCACCTACTTGAGCAATATCTGTAATTATTCCTAATTTATAGGAATCAGCTGGCAAGCGACGGTGTTTAAATTGATAAAATGAATTAGGGTCTAAACCTTCTACATACTCAGGAACACCTGTTCTAACAGTTCGTAAAATTCGGGTATCCACTTTATCTCTGAGAGGAAAAATTGCTCCAACATTATTCAAAACGTGATCATATGTTTCAGTTGCCGACATGATTTTGTCAAACCAAGGCATTGGCATCGGTTGATTAACTCTCATTTTAGGGAAATAGGTAGATGCTTCTTCAAAACTCATAGATTCCCCTTTTTTGTTTTCCATTTGAACTCCTCCATCCCAATTGTCTTTAGATACTTTTTCGTTTCCTTCCACTACATTTCCATTTACGTAGGCTCTACCAAAAACCATATAGGGTAATTTACTTCTTCCTGATTCAGGCTTCAAAATACGATAACTTATAGGCTCATTCTTATTAGTAGCTGGACCTGGTTTAAAATAGTTATTAATGATGTTGTATTGTGCCGTGTAATCTCCTCCGTCAATAGAACGATTCACCCAGTTAAAAATAACATTATTAACAAAATTAAAGATCCCATTCCACCCGATTGAAGGGTTTCTACCCGTATTAGAAGACCATAAATTTCTCAAAAACGAACAATTTTCTCCACCTAAAGTACTACCAAAAGCATGATTGTAAGTATCTAAACCCTCAGCAAACAAACTATTTTGAATAGTAACATTGACTGTTGGAAATTTTTTATCCGGAACACCTGTTTCATCGTTGTACATATGTCTATAAAACGACATGTTTTCATCCAATCCCCAGGTAGCCGAAACGTGATCAATAATAACATTCCCTACAGGATTCCCTCCAATAGCATCGTCTCTACGGCCAACAAAAGTCTCTCCTCTACGGAAACGCATATGACGAATAACCACATCATGGGTATCAATCCAAATCGTTTCTCCTGCTACACAAATTCCATCGCCCGGAGCGGTTTGTCCTGCAATAGTCACATAAGGAGCGCGCACGATTAATGGACTCTTTAATTTAATGATTCCAGAAATATTAAAAACAATAATTCTTGCACCACCCTGTTCAAGTGCTTCACGCAAAGTTCCAGGCCCTCTATCTTCTAGACTACTCACTGTATACACTTTACCTCCATGTCCACCAAAACTATACATTCCTCCTCCTTCAGCACCTGGAAAAGCAGGAATAGTAGCTTGTGGTAAATCTGTGGGTCTTGAAGCCCATGGAATAAATGGTTTTCCTTCTCTGGCTTCTTGTTCAATAATAACTTTAGCTTTTTCCCAAGCTGCATCAGAAAGTTTTGCTGCTTCAGCCTTTATCTTCTCTTCACTCGCTTTTTCTTCAGCAGTAAGTGTTGGATATTGCGCATATCCGGTAACGATAGTTAATAATAGAACAGATAAGGTGAATTGTACTTTTTTCATTTTTTTAATTGTATAATTGTGAGCTACTTATAAAATCATTTGAAGCGTAGCTAGGTTGAGTCATGCTTTAAAAGAAATTACCTGTATTTAAACAAAATACAGGTAATTTATTATTTCAATTGAATTAACTGAATATTATTTAAGTGGATCAAAAATAGTTGCTCCTCCAGACCACCCTTGGGTTTGTCCCAAATAAGGTGCTGTATTTAAGGTTGCAGATGGAATCCCAAAGAAATAATATTGGTTGTACCATTTAAATGTCCAGTTTGAAGGAGATGTTGGTTCCAAATTATCTTTAACTTCTACTCGTATAAAGTTAGTATAAAAATAATCCAAGTACGCATCATAAGTCGTAATTCCTGTTGGGAAAACAGATGGATTTCTATCCGCCACTGGAGCTACTCCATTTACTGGCACGAATGGATCAGCTGAACCTACATAATTAGCACCATTTTTTATCGCTTTGAAATACAAACCTTGTCTTCTCATGCCGTCAATAGGTGTTTGACCTAAACGCGTACAAGTTCCAAAATCGTTATTGAATAACATCCAACGTCTCAAATCCCAAAAACGTTTGCTTTCATACGCAAATTCCACTTTTCTTTCATTAATTGCAGCTCCAAACAATTCATCTCTAGTCACTGCAGCTGCTAAACCAAAAGCACCATCAGAATTTGTAATTCCTGCTCTTTCTCTAATTTTTCCAATTAAGGTTTTTCCTTCCGCTAAATTGTTAATTCCAATTGCAGATTCAGCCAAGTTTAATACCACCTCAGCAAAACGCATTTCCATATAATCAGTACCACTGTATTGGAAGTTGGTATTGTTACTTGCTGCAGGGTTTACCGCTTTACACAAATACACTCCACTAGTATTAGCTCCTAAAGTTTCAGTAGATTTTAAAGTCGTACCTGAAGTAATCCAATTGTATGTATATTGTTTAAAGCTAGGATCTTCGGCATACGCACAAGGAGCACCATTATAAGTGAAAGTTTTGTAAAAACGTGGATCTCTATTTTTATAAAATGTTTGTAATGTATATGGATTAGCCGTTGAAACACCTGGCATTTTTCCATCTTTCATAGGGAAGGCATTCATCATTTGCAAAGTAGGAGATACAGAACCTCCTCCACCAGCAGTTTTAGAACGACAAGCTTTCTCCCAACCGTTGTTTTTCCATGTAGGAGTACTAATCACGTTATTAAATCCATACACTATAACTGCCTCTGGATTATCTGCTTCTTTAAACCACATATCTCCCCAAGCTTTACCATTAGCAAAACCACCAGTAGAAAACAATCCAAATCCGTTAGCTTCTAATAAGGTTTTAGCTTCTAAGTTGGCATTATACGCTGCTTGCCAACGTGCTACATCATCGTTACGGTTGAACAATGGACTCGCCCAAGTTAACAATACACGTCCTTTGAAAGCTGCAGCAGCACCACTGGTAATTCTACCCCAGTTAGCACTATCCCATTTTCCTGGCAACAAACTTTTAGCTTTATCTAAGTCAGACACAATCTGTGCAATACATTCAGAGGAAGAACTTCTTGGAATTTGTATATCAGCTGCAGCAGAAGATATTGAACTTTGAGCTGTTAGTACTAATGGAACTCCGCCGTACAAACGAACTAAATCAAAATACTGCCATGCTCTCCAAAAGTACAATTGTCCCTTTAATTTGTTTCTATCTGCCTCAGCCATTCCATATTTATCCACATTGTCCAAGAACAAATTGATCTGTCTCAAACGAGTATAAGGATTATTAGCAATACTTGATGAAAGTGCAGTACCAATATAGGTTAAACAATTGGCATCTGTATTGGTTCCAGGTGCGGACCAAACTTTATTCCAGTTGACCTCACCAGCTAATTCATCTGTAGCTTGAGAAAAGGTAGCATTCCCTCCTGCAGCTAAGTCCCAAGTCATAGCAACAGCATTATTAGCAGGAAGAAACGAAAAATAGATGTAATCTACATACGCTTTTCCTAAAATAGGATCTTGATATACTTCCTCATTAGCCCCAGTCAAATCTTGCTTTTCAGCAAGAAAATCATCATTACAGCTTCCTAACAATACCGTTGTTAAAACGCCTAATAGTATATTTCTCTTTATATTTTTCATTGTCATCAATTTAATTTTATTAGTATTTACTAGAAAGCTACGTTAAGTCCTAAAGAATATGTCTTCAAAGTAGGATAGATATCATACGATCCATTAGGATTTTTGTAATTAAACGGATTGTACAAAATGAATGGATTCAACGCTGTCAAGTTGAAACGACAACTACTAAGTCCAAGAGCTTTAGTATATTTCTCTGGCATTGCATACGCTAAATTAACATTATGCAATTGAATACTTGTTGATGAAACTCTCCAAAACTCCGAAGTCGGTGCTAAGTTCAAAGCCTCATTATAAGGATTTGGCATAGTTCCTTTTGGATTCAATACTGGATCGTATATGTTATTCCAAATAGAAGGCCTGTTGTCTTGAATAGAATTCAAATCATTCTTCATCGATTTTCTAGTCTGACTATCCATTTCGTTAAATCCTCCTCCAAAAGAAGCTGATACTACAGTTGTCAATGTAAATTGTTTGTAACCCAATTTAAAAGTAGTTCCCATACCGTATTTAGTTGACTTTCTCTTCGATAATTGGATTTGGTCATTCACATCAATAATACCATCAGGCGCAGCAAAAGTTCCTGTTACAGGGTCAAATGCACCTCTTACATCACGATAGTACAATGAACCTGGTTTCAAGTTAGCAGCAAGAACCCCAAATACTGATTTAATATTATACCCACTTACATACGCCGCTACTTCTGCAGCATCCTTAAACATACCTATACAATCGTATCCCCAAACTCCATTATCTGTGGATTCGCCTGGTTTAGCAACCCAAGGTTTCTTAATTTCAATTGGATTAAAATCTCCTGTAATCACTTTATTGTCTGCCCAACCAAAGTTCACATCCAAACCGTATTTGAAATCACCCACTTTATCATTCCATCCTGCAGAAATTTCATACCCAAAGAAATTTACTTCTCCGTAATTTTCAGAAGCAGTTGACCCACCCACAGTAAATGGTACATTAGCAGTTTTGTTCATTAAAATATCAGTTCCTTTGTTAAAGTAATACTCTGCATTAAGAGACAATCTACTATTTAAAAACTTCATCTCTACACCGTAATTGGTTTTCAAATCCTGACTCCATGTTACATCTGGATTAGGAGTAACCTCCATTTTCAAACCAGTTGATACTGCATTATTTCCAATTACAACTCCTTTGTCCACTTGATAGGTAAAACGTTGTCTCCACTGCCAAGCTTTAGTTTGATCACTACCTAATAACCCCACAGAGGCTCTTACTTTCAAATAATCAATTACTGACGATTTAAAGAAGGATTCTTTAGAAACTACCCAACCTCCTGAAAGCGAGTAGAAATTACCCCAATAATTAGCGGGTGCAAACTTAGTAGAAGCATCACTTCTATATAAGAATTCGGCCATATACTTATCATCATACACATAGTTCAAACGACCTACATAGCCCAAAGATCCAGCTTCATTCCCTGAAGTGGTTCCATCAACTGTACCAAATGCTGTATTCGAATACCCATTAGTAGATTGCAACGGTGAATCTTTGTAATATTGATCTTGTACATTGTTAGATTCCGATTTTTCAATAGTTACCAAACCTGACACAGCGTGTTTACCAAATTCACGACTATACGTCAAATTGATATTGGATTGCACTGATTTACCTGATTGATTATTCCATAATAATCGATTACCATTGCTATACGTATTGGCTTTCAAAATGGTATTATCTGCCAAAGCCACACCTTTGAATGTATCAGCAACAGGATGGAAGATATGTCCATTAGTCCCTACTCCTTTAAACTGATAAATTGTATATTGTGTACCTATTTGCGTTCCTCGCGAAGCAGATTGATTACGTGCATACGAAGCTCTCATTGTCAAACCTTTAATAAAAGGGATTTTATATTCTAAAAACGCATTTGCAGACATACTGTTTGCTGAATTGGTAGCAATATTACCTAATCGATTCATTTCTCCGTAATGGTATTGGTAATTTGCCTGTGTATTTACCTGTGCTGGCAATCCATTAATATACTGAGGCATGAATGGTGCCCAATTCAACAATCTTCTATAATCGTTCTCTTCATTTTCCCCTCCAATTTTACTGAAGGTTTTAGACTCATCATTAAAAAATCCTGATATCTGAATACCCGCTTTAAGATCATCTGAAATATTGAAATCAGCTCCAGATCTAAAGGTCCATTTGGAGTAATCTACATTACTTAAATTTCCTCCTTGAGTATAATACGAACCACCAGCAAAATAGGTTGCTTTTTCATTTCCTCCACTAATATTCAGAGCATGTTTTTGGTTAGAAGCAGCGTGCCACTCGTCATTCAATGGGTTGTATTTTAAATATTTAAAATATTCTTTTTCATCAGCAGAGAACAAGTATTGAGCTGTTCTTGCTGTATTGTATCCATTAGGCCCATTCATGATTTCGTAATAGTTTGCAAATTCCGAAGCACTTAACATTTTCGTACGATAGGTCTCATCCTCGATACCATACGACCCTTGATAAGTCAACTTCGCTGGTCCTTTTTTACCTCTTTTAGTAGTAATAAGAACTACCCCATTTGCAGAACGTGCTCCATATATAGCGGCGGAACCGTCTTTCAAAAAGGAAATCGTCTCAATCTCAGAAGCATCTAAATTATCAAACTGAGTCGTATCATTAGTTCCATCTCCTGCCGTTTGCAACACACCATCTATAACATACAATGGATTAGTTGTTCCTCCATCTTTTGAGAAAACTTGAGGATTACGAATTTTTAAGGTAGCTGGTTTTCCTGGTCTCGCTGAACCTCCTGAAACTCCTACTCCCAATACTCTACCTACCAAAGCAGTGGCAATATTATTGGTTGGCAAGTCCTCTATCTCACTCACTTTAATGGTTTCAATAGCAGCGGTTAAATGTTTTTTCTTTTGTTTTCCATAACCTGTAACTACTACTTCTTCTAATCCAGAAGCATCATCCTGCATAGTTACATTAATTTGCGAAGATTTTCCAACTACTCGTTCTTCTTTTTTCATTCCAATGAAAGTAAAAACAAGAGTACCACCTTCTTTTACTGTCATAGTATAGTGTCCGTCAAAATCTGTAACGACTCCATTACTCGCTCCCTTTACATTTACGTTTACACCTGGAAGAGGCTTCCCTGCATAATCGATTACGTTACCGGATATAATCTTTTCTGTTTTGCTATTTTGAGCATAACTGAATAAACTCATCATTACAAACAAGAATAAACTACAACTCTTAGTAATTGTTTGTTTCATAAGTGTTTTGTTTTGTTAATTAATAAATTGGTTAGTTAGTAAATTTAAAAGTCTTTCAAACAATTCTAGAATACGATATACTCCTTAAATGAGTTCGTCAAAAATAAATGTAAAAAAGACAATTATCATTTTGAACCAAATTTATTGGTATAAACTATTTCAACTATCCTGTACTGTCCTGTAATTCTCTTAATATTGGATAAAAATAGATAAAAAAATCAAATTCGTAAATTTAAATGGAATTGAATTCCAATAATTTAAATAAAAAACGTACTGTTTGAAAGAAATGCAATTAAATCGTTTGAGAAGGAAATAAAAAAACTGCTACGAGTTGTAGCAGCTTTTTTTGAGAGTAATTCTTGCTTAGTACGACAGCCATACACTCATTTCACTCATTGCAAAATTACCCCAAGCATAATAAGGAATCAACTTTACCGCTATCGGTTTACTCTTACTATTGGATAGTGGTTGATACAAACTAGTATGCCAAGGTTTATTAGGTTCATTTACCGTTACCTCAGCCCCAATTCTCATTATATTTCTTTGATTTAATTGGAACGATTCCACCTCAAATTTCGAATTACTATTTAACTTAATTTGATTCACATGAATAGCATCAGGCAACTGATTGGACTCCAAACAATATACTATCGGTCCACGTTTAACTACAATTTGATTTTTTGTTTCTTCTACTAACGGATTTGCTTGCATCAACTCTACAGGCATTGGAATCGTAAGTGTAATTACATCTCCTTTTTTCCATTGTTGTTGTACCTTAGCATAAGTTCCTGAAATGACATCTTTACTTACAGAAGAATTCACAGCAACAGATGCGCCATGGCTCCAGCCTGGAATACGCAGAAAAAAAGCAAAATCTGATTTTGGAGCACGAATCACTTTCAACACAATTTTACCATCCCAAGGATAATTAGTGTGTTGTTCTATTTGAATTTTTTCTCCGTTTGGCAGAATTGTATTTAACATATTACTTCCAAATAGATTAACATACACTCCTTCTTTAGATAAGTTATAGGCATAATTAGCCACTTCAGCCAATGTTCGAGTTACATTAGGAGCACAACAATTAGACAGTTTGATATAGCCTTCTCTTTGTTTATTCCATCGTTGTTTAAATGGTAAATCTTTAGCGACATTCAATGGATTATTGTAACAAAAAGCCGTTCCCTCTAAATTGATTCCAGACAACACACTATTGTACAAGGTTTGTTCCATAATATCGGCATATTTAGCATCAGCTGTAATTTGTAACATCCTCCAATTCCACAATACATTTCCAATATTGGCGCAGGTTTCAGTATGCGCTGTGGCATTAGGTAGCTGATAAGGTCTACCATAAGCTTGATGGATCTTTTGTACATCAGCAGGATTATACGAAGTCCCATCAGGCGATACTCCATCATACAAAGAACCACAGGCACCTGTAATGTACATTTTTCGATACACTACATCTTCCCAAATTGATTGTAGATTATCTAATAATTTTGGCTCTCCTGTCTCAGCATATAAATCGGCGACACCTGCATACAAATAATTTGCCCTTACAGCATGTCCCATTGCGGTAGTTTGCTGTCTAAACGGAATTCGGTCTTGATTATCGTCAGTGCCATCATTGGTAGTTCCTCTTATATCGATTAAATTATTGGCTAATTCCAAATAACGAGGGTCTTTTAGAGTGCGATACATTTCTATAATTCCCATATAATGGGAAGGACAAATAGCATTTCGCGCTAATTCTGGTGAAGCTTTCTTATAAAAATCGTATAAAAAATTAGCTACTCCTTTAGCAATAGTCAAAAAATTTGTTTTTCCAGTGGCTCGATAGTGTACACAGGCTGCGGTCATAAAATGCCCCATATTGTACTTTTCAAATCCTAATTGTTTTTTTAATTCTTCAGGACCTAGAGTTCCCCAACGTTCTTCTATTAAAACGGGTGTATGAATGTATCCGTCTTTTCTTTGAACCTTAGCGAATAAAGCAATGGCTTTATCCATTTCGGCATCGAGTTTTTTATCCTTTGTAATGGCATAGGTTGCTGCCATTGCTTCAAAAACTTTATAAAAATCACCATCATGGAAAGAAGGACCGCTAAATTTGCCTTTCATCAAACCAGCAGCAATTTCAAAATTTTTATACGCATGTGTAATGGAATCGTTATGATACAAATTCCACATATAAGGTAATGTATTTTGAACCTCTACATCAAATTGTTCTTTCCAAAATCCATCTGTCCATTTTACATCATGCATATCTACACTCTGTAATTTAGAATAAGGGCTATTTGCATTAGCTACTAAACCATTTTTTTGAGCATTTGCAGCAAAGCCCATAGAAAAGAATACAACTAAAAAAGCTACATATTTATACATAATCCTATTATTTTACATAAAAATTAATCGTGCGAATCATTGTATCTCCATCGGAATCAACTACTGTTAATAGAAATGAAGCGACACCTCTATTTACAGGAGTAAACAGTATTTTTTTGTCTTTTATGACCCCACTCCCGTTTTGAATATCAGAAACAGAATATATTGGTTTCTTTTCAAATCCTTTGAAATAGTCATTCATTGAAAGTGTTATCGACGCACCACTGTTTATAAAATAGTGTGGTTTTGACATCCAGTCTAAATAATCGTCTAACTGTGTAAAACCATCCTTATCTTTATCTGAATTAGTCTCTGAAAAATCTCCAATAGTTGACTTTGGATTCAAACCATGTGCTTCCTCCCACCAATTAGGCAAACCATCATGATCCGTATCCCAATCTGAAGAGCGATAATCATTTTTAAATTCTGGCCAACCACCTTGATCTGCTTCACTATCTATTAATCCCCCTAAACCACTTTTACTTCCTTTATACGTATAATTACCTTTTAACGTCTCATTAACAATTCGTATATCATGTTGATCAAAAAAAGGCTGATTGGCACCCACATCTGAAAGTACATCTTTATAAGCAGCCGCTGCTCTTTGAGTAGTTACATACGATTCAAAAAATGGTTTTGGTACAAATACATCATAGTCCACAATCGCCTTATTTGACAGCGTAAACTTTCTCCCTTTATCTTGATTTTTTTCGTTAAAATAACCTGGCATAACGTTTCCATCAAAATAGTATTGTTGCTTCCCTTTTCCAACTCCTTCAATTTGCGCATTTAAAGCCACGAATAAATCAGTAGCAGTTCCAGGTTTATAAAAATTATTTACAAAATTCACTTGATTAGCACCTCCATCTGTAGCACGATGCCCCCAATTATATACAACATTATTTCTTATATCTATTTTTCCCCCGTAATATCCATCGCCATTCAAACCACCACCAATACTCCAGTTTCTACCTTCGTTATGAGCTAATAAATTATGATGAAAACTTCCCACATCACCGCCAATAGTGGCAGCATAACCATGCATTTTGCCCACACCATATTTATCATGTCCAGCTATATTTAATGCCTCCGATATTAAAGTACGTTGTAATGTGATATTGTGTGCGCCCCTAGAACTAAATGACTCATCGATAGTCCAACTTATAGAACAATGGTCAATAATGCTATGATTAGCTCCCGTTAATCCCATTCCATCATAAGTAGTTCCCCCACCTATTCTCACTTTTAAAAATCGTATAATACCATCATTACCTGTCAATCCAATTGGCGCTCTAGTAATGGTAATCCCCTCTCCCGGAGCAGTTTGGCCAGCTATGGTAACATAGGGATTATTTACCACTAATCTTGATTC
>JACCDQ010330420.1_pt1 | contig 19228 bp, 5 predicted proteins | sample 7446031 | NCBI WGS metagenome assembly JACCDQ01 (sample SAMN15323442, study PRJNA562643) | freshwater metagenome | isolation source: river surface water | place: USA:Blue River Watershed | collected 2017-08-17
TAATGTTTTTATTTTTTTTATTTTTTTGTCATTATTTAATTTTTGTTTTAATTTACTATAAAAATTTAATATGATAATAAACATAGTTATTGATAACTATTTATTTTATAATTCAATTTTTATTCAATGGCCAAAGTATTAATAAAGTCATTTAATAATTGTACTTTATTTTGAATATCATTCATTTTATTTATTTGATTGTCATAATTTTGAATTAATTTTTGTAAAGTACCATACATAGTAGAAATTATCTGATCTGAATCTAATAATTTACAATCTTCAATACCATCACTATTAGAAATAGTAATAGAATTAGGGAAGATTTTTTCAACTTCATCAGCAATCCATCCTAATTGTTGATTATCAATTAAATGATGTTTTCCTATAATTTCATCTTTCCATTTATATTTAACTAATCTTAAATTATCTAAATTATTATAGCAAATATCTAAATCTGCATCTTCTATTTCTTCTTTTAATCGAATATCAGAACTAATAGTCCAATAAGCACTACTTGGTTTGGCAGCACTATCATTTAATAATTCTAATTGACCTGTTGGATTTAATACTCCGCCCAATCCTATATTACCATTACTTTCATTTATATAAATAGAACTTGAATGATTTAAAGCATTTGATTTTTGATGAGGTAAAGTTAATGAATTTATTAATACGCGATTTCCAGTTCCTGTTGATGATACAGCGACTGCCATTTTATAACCATCTGACCAACAAATAGAATTCCAATTATTAGTTGTTGAAACACTAGAGCCGAACCATGATATTCCATTTTCTGAAGTCATAATTCTATAATCAGTGGGGGGTGTAGTAAATATCCATTCTGAAATTTGAACACTAGTTGAAATATTTTGATTAGTATCTGCATTAGTTACTTTTTTAATAATCATTCTATAATAAGAATAAGAAGAAGCTCCAGTAATTGTTATATTATTTGATCCTGAGACCCAATCTGTTTTATTTGTATTACTATATAAACTAGTCCAAGTTGTACCATTATTACTTCCAAATATAATAAATGATTTAGGTGAACGAGATAATATAACATCTGTTTTAGGTTTAATATTAACATTTGTAATTTGAATAGAATTTGGAAATTTAATTTGTAACCATTCACCAGAATGTGATGTTGCAGTATCATCAATTGTTATAGTATTACCAATATAATCACCAGAATTTAAATCATATAATGGATCATTACATGACCAATATGTATTATCATTCCCATCAAATGCTAAATAAGGAGTATTTGTAGAATATACAGAACTACTAGAAGCAATTAAATTATTAGAAATATTATTAATCATATTAGTAGAAATAATATTAGAACCTGTTAATCCAGATGTGTCATTATTAGCAATTGCAATAAATGAATTTAATTCTGGAGCCCAACATATTGAAGTCCAAGCATTATCACTTGCTGAAATTCTAGAAGTCCAATTAATACCATCGGATGATGACATAACACGATTACCAGTTCCTGTAGAAGCAACAGCAACAAATAAATTTAAATTTGACGACCAACAAACTGAAGTCCAATTATTATTAACAGGTGATATATTAGTAGTCCAAATTAATCCATCAGTAGATGTCATCACACGATTACCAGTGCCAGAAGAAGCAACAGCAACAAATAAATTTAATTCATAAGAATAACAAACAGAAGTCCAATTATTATCAACAGGTGATGATAATATAAACCATGCGAATCCATCAGGAGAATACATTATTCTATTTCCAACGCCAGAAGAAGCAACAGCAACAAAAATAGATAATTCAGATGACCAACAAACAGAAGTCCAATTATTATCAATTGCTGATGTTCGAATTGTCCAAGTTATACCATCAGATGATGTCATTACACGATTAGCTGTGCCAGAAGAAGCAACAGCAACAAATAAAGTTAAATCAGATGACCAACAAACAGAAGTCCAATTATTATCAGCAGGTGATGTTCTAGTTGTCCAAGTTGTAAAATCAGTAGAAGTCATAATTCTATTACTAGTTCCTGATGAAGCAACCGCAACAAATAAATTTAATTCATAAGAATAACAAACAGAAGTCCAATTATTATCAACTGATGAGGTTTTATGAAACCATTGGGATAAATTATTATAATTATTATTAATTTTATTATTATAATAATTATTATTATTTTCTTGATTCAATGATGAAATATTATAATGATTAGTAGGTAATATATAATTATTTAATTTAATAAATGGTTTATTTGGAGTATAATATGTATAATAACCAAATCCAATTAAAGTATTAATAGAATTTGCCCAACATAATGAACTATAATTGCCATGAGATGGAATAATAATATTTTGTTCCCAAGTAATACCATCTGAAGATTCTAATAATTTAGTTTCATAATTATTAGTAAATAAAATATATAATTTATTAAATTTATTAATCCAAATTGGTTCAGCATTATATGTAATTAAATAAAATGTTGTAGCTGTTGGTGCATTAGATATATAAAATGTTCTACTTGTCCAATTTAAACCATTAGAAGATGTATAATAAGTTGTATTAGTTGATTGATAATAAATCATAAATATATTTAATTCTGGAATCCATTGTATTTTTAATGTACTATAATTAATATTGCCAGTAAGATAATTACTAGACCAATTAATTCCATCAGTTGAAGTTAAATATAAACCAATTGATGATGAAGTAGGAGCAACAAATAAATTTAATGTTGGAGACCAATCAATACTATATATATTATTTAGTGTTGGTAATATAGGATAAGTCCATGTTATACCACTATCTGAAGAAATAGCAATTTTATTAGTTCCAGTACCACATATTATTAATAATGACAATGATGATGACCAAGAAATATCATACCAAGAACCAGTAACAATAAATTTAGTCCATGTAATACCATTTGATGATTTATAAAATAATCCTGAAGTATTAGCAATAGCAAATATAGTATTTAAAGAAGAAACCCAGAATAATTTTCTAAAACCTATATTTTCATTTTTACTAATATAATCATAAGTCCAATTTTCACCATCTGATGATCTTGCTATTTGTTTACTAATTTTAGAATTTGAATCTGCAACAGTAATAAATAATGATAATTCATTAATATAAATCATATCTCTCCATTTTAAATCATAAGAAGTATCAGCATAATTAAAATCCATACCATTAGATGTTGTTGTAATTTTTGTATACATTGCTATATCAGCACCATTTCTTTTAGCTCCCATTAATAATAAATTTGGAGATGAAGAATATGTTAAACAAGTAAAATAATTATTATATGTATTAGTATTTAAATAAGTCCAATTAATACCATCTGATGAAGTCATAAATCTAGTATCAGTTCCAGAACTTGCAACTGCAACAAATAATGATAATAAAGATGACCAAGATACTGAAACCCATTGATTATCAATGGGTGTATTTCTACTAGTCCAATTAATACCATCGGGCGAAGTCATAACTCTATTGCCAGTTCCTGATGTAGATACAGCAACAAATAATGTTAATGATGCTGACCAACAAACAGAAGCCCATATATTATTAGCTGCTGAAGTTCTAGAAGTCCAATTAATACCATCTGATGAAGTCATTACTCTATTATTAGAACCATCAGCAGATACAGCAACAAATAAAGATAATTCTGGAGACCAACAAATAGAATTCCAAGTATTATCAGCAGCTGATGTTCTAGATGTCCAAGTAATACCATTAGATGATGTCATAACTCTATTACCAGTGCCTTCTGAACTAATAGCAACAAATAATGATAAACTGGGGGCCCAAACAATTGAATTCCAAGTTTGAGTATTAGATATAGTTGATGAATTCCAAGTAATACCATCAGATGATGAAAGCATTGTATTATTACCAGATGCGACAAAATTCATTTCCATAATTTGTATACTACCCGAATCAGTCATACCTGAATCATAATTACCAACTCTTTTAACTACTAATCTATAATAAGAATATGATGATGTTGCTAATATAGATACATTATTTATACCAGAAGTCCAATTAGTTCTATTTGTTTCAGTATAAATATTAATCCATGTTGTTCCATTATTACTTCCCAATAATACAAATGATCTGGGTCCTCTAGTTGTTTCCCAACCAGATCTAAGAGTAATATTTATATTATTTACTGTTATAGCACCATTTAAAAATTGTATTTGTATCCATTCGCCAGAATGTACAGTACTTGTAGAATCTGTTGTAGTTGCACTTAATAAATAAATACCAGTACTAGTGTTATAAGCAAATTCATTACAATGCCAACCAGTACTAGTAGTATTATCAAAAGCAGTATATGCATCCCAACCTGTACTTAATATTGAACTTGCCGATGCAATATAAGAACTTGTTGTATTTGAAGTCATTCCTGGATTATAAGTAGTACCAGATGATCCACCAATAGCAACAAATAGATTTAATGAAGGAGACCAAGTTATTGTTTTCATATAAGTTTGTGCACTACTTCTAATAGTCCATGTTATACTATCAGGTGATGTTAAAATTTGATTGTTAGAACCATCATAAGAAACAATAACATATAAATTTAATTCTGGAGACCATACAATAGAAGAAAATGAATTAAATACAGGTGTATTTCTAAAAACCCAATCAATTCCATTAGTAGACGTTAAAATTCTACTAAGATTACCAGTTTTAGCAATAGTAATAAAATGATTTAATGATGAATTCCATATAACTGAACTATAATCAATATTATAATTTAAAGTAAAATCAAACCAATTAATGCCATTTGAAGAATATATAACATTAGTTGTAATTGAATCTGAAACAGCAATAAATTTAGATAAAAATGGAACCCATGCAACTTGTAACCAATTATTATCAGCAGGGGAAGTTCTACTTGTCCAAGTAGTGCCATTAGGAGATGTCATAATACGATTACTAGTTCCTGAAGAAGCAACAGCAACAAATAATGTTAAACTAGAAGACCAGCAAACAGAATTCCAAGAATTGTCAGCAGCAGAAGTTCTAGTAGTCCAAGTAGTACCATTTGATGAAGTCATAACACGATTACCAGTGCCAGAAGAAGCAACAGCAACAAATAATGATAATTCTGGAGACCAGCAAATATAATTCCAAGAATTATCAGCAGCAGAAGTTCTACTAGTCCAAGTAATACCATCAGGAGAAGTCATGACGCGATTACCAGTACCAGAAGAAGCAACAGCAACAAATAATGATAAACTCGGAGACCAACAAACAGAATTCCAAGAATTATTAATATTTGTATTAATAATAGACCAATTATATCCATCATTAGAAATATATGATCTATTATAATAAATATTATTGCATACTATAACAAATGTTGAAATAGATGGGGCCCATGCAATTGAAGTTAATTTATTTGAGGTAATAATAGTATTTGATAAAATAGGTAATGAAACAGATTTCCAAGATAATCCATTAGTAGAAACATTAACTAAATATGGATATTGATCTTTTCTAGAAGCAACACCATCAGATTCAACAATTCCTATAGCAACATATAAATTTAATTCAGGTGCCCATATTATATTATTAAAATCAAAATTAGATGGATAATTATATTGATTGGTATCAAAGTTTTTAAAATATTTAAAAGTATTATAAGATTTTAAATTATTATTTTGAATATCATAATCATTACTTAAAATAATTTTATTAACTTCTAAATCATTTAAATTTGTTATATTTCTAGAACTATCAACAATTAGACCTTTGTTACTAGAAGCAATACCAATAATAGGGTCTGTTAAATATATAGAATTATTATCAGAAGAAGATGCTAATATTTTATTATTGACAATTGCTGAGTTTAATGAAATATTATTAAGATTACTCATATTTTTTAAAGAATTGGTTATTAATACTTTAGATGGTGAAGCAATACCAAATGGTGAATTTAATAAATTTAATTCAGTTGCTGTAACTGGCAATATAGTACCTTGTAATGATAAACCATAAGTTGAAGCATTATGATTAACAATATTAAATATTTTATTATTACTATTATTTACAATATTATATTGATTTGGAACACTAGTATCAATTGTAAAATCAATATAATTAGTAGTAGAATTATTATATCTTAATCTTAATGTTTTATTAGTTGTTGTATTAACTGGTGCTATTGATAATTTATAATTTTTAGAATTTAAACCAAAATTTAAATTATTATTTGTATACATTTTTAATGAATTATTAGAAATATTTAAAATTTTAGAATGAATACCAATAGATGGATTAGTACTATATAATATATTTTTAATTCCTGAATCTGAAATACCAATAAATTTACCTAAATGATCACACCATATTATAGATAACCAATTTTTAGAATCAATATTTTTAGCATACCATTTAATACCATTATTAGAAATTAATAAACGGTCAGTTCCTGAATTAGCAATAGCAATAAAAATATGAAATTCATCTGACCAAGTTATTGAAACATAATTATTATTATTAATTGAATCTTGAAGAGTCCAATTAATACCATTACTAGATATCATAATTCTATCATTATTTCCACTATTAGCAACAGCAACAAATAATCTTAAATATGCAGACCAACAAACAGAAGTCCAATTATTATTAATTGGACTAGTTCTAGAAGTCCAATTTGTACCATTATAAGAAGTCATAATTCTATTACTAATACCAGAAGAAGCGACAGCAACAAATAATCCCAATTCAGGAGACCAACATACGGAAGTCCAATTATTATCAATTGGAGATATTCTAGATACCCAAACAATACCATCATTAGATGTCATAATTCTATTACTAATTCCAGAAGAAGCAACAGCAACAAACAATCCTAATTCAGGGGACCAACAAATAGAAGTCCAATTATTATTAGCTGCGGATGTTCTAGAAGTCCAAATAGTACCATTAGAAGATGTCATAACTCTATTTCCAGAACCAGATGAAGCAACAGCAGCATACATATTTAAATCTCCAGACCAACAAATAGAAGTCCAATTATTATTAATTGGAGATGTTTGATAATTCCAATTATATATATCTGATGAAGTATAAATTAAATTATTAGTGCCTGATTGTGATAAAATAACTAATTGATTTAAATCAGATGAATAACAAATACAAGAAATATTATATATATTATGAGTTGTCCAATTATTAATATTAGGAGATGTCATAATTTGATTACCATTATTACCAGAACTAGCAATTGCAATTAATTTATTTATATTCCCATTCCAAATAATTGAACTCCAATTATTAGTTTCAGGTGAAATAATATTTGAATCCCATATAATTCCATCAGTTGATGACATAATAGTATTATTATTTATACTAGAAATAAAATTCCATTCAGTTATAGTAACACAACCTGCACTACTCATACCAGTATCTAATATACCAACTCTTTTAATAACTAATCTATAATAAGTATATGCTTTAGTATTAGTTAGATTAAATATATTTTTACCTAAAATCCATTTTACTTTATTAGTCTCAGTATATAATACATCCCATATACTACCATTATTACTACCTAATAAAACAAAAGAACGTGGACATCTATTATTTTCAAAAGTATATCTGGGAACTAAAGAAAATGAACCTAATACAAATAATGTTGAAAATTGCATTTGTATCCATTCACCACTATGAATAGTTGATGTTGAATCAGTTGTTGTAATAGTTGATGTATATACTCCAGAACTTGTATTATAAGTTCCATCAGTACAAGCCCATCCTGAATTAACATTTTTATCAAAAACTCTATATGGATCCCATGATGTTTGAGAAGTACTTGCACTTGCAATCATATTATTAGATGAATTACTAGTCATATAAAATGATAATATATTATTAGTTAAATTAGTATAATTAGTAATATTTGCAATTGCAATAAATTTAGATAAATATGGAGACCAACAAATAGAAGTCCAATCGTTATTTGAAGATGAATTTCTATTTGTCCAAGTAATACCATCAGGAGATGTCATTATCATATATATATTTGAATTTCCAACAGCAACAAATAAATTTAATGTTGATGACCAACATACAGAATTCCAATTAGTATCATAAGATGATATTCTACTAGTCCAATTAATACCATCAGGAGAAGTCATAACTCTATCTCCAGTACCAGAAGAAGCGACAGCAACAAATAATGCCAAACTTGGAGACCAACAAACTGAAGTCCAATTATTATTTGTTGCTGAAATTCTACTAGTCCAATTAATACCATCAGAAGAAGTCATAACCCTATTATCAATACCAGAAGATGATACAGCAACAAATAATGTAATATCAGAAGCCCAACAAATAGAAGTCCAATTATTATCAACTGGAGTAGTCCTAGCAGTCCAATTAATACCATTAGGAGAAGTCATAACTCTATTTCCAATTCCTGAATTAGATACAGCAACAAATAAATTTAATAACGAAGCCCAACAAATAGAAGTCCAATTATTATCATTTGGTGTTGATTGTGTTATCCATGTTATACAATTAGATGACGTTAATACTCTATTATTATAACCAGAATTAGATAATATAACATTTAAATCTAATTCTGGACTGTATGCAATAGTAGAAAATTGAGTATTATTATTTAAATTAGTATAATTCCATAATGTTGATGTTGGATTAAGATTATTATTTATATTATATTCAATTGCAGATAAATTAGCATTATTATTTAATGATAAAAAGTTATAATTATATTGTGTTAATGTTATTGCATAATTATAAGACATTCCTATAAAATTTTTTAAATCTGAAATCCATAAAAGACAATACCAATTTCTATTTGATAATGTATTAATAGATACTGTTTTCCAATCTATTCCATTATATGAAAAGGCAATTCTATCAGAACCTGCTGAACCACCACCGGAAATTGCTATAAATATACTTAACTCTGGAGACCAAGTTAATCCATTCCAATAATAATTATTAAATGCATTTGATGTTATATTAATCCAATTAATACCATCATAAGAATAATTTAATGTATTAGAGTTATAAGATAATGTAACAAACATTTGTAATGTAGAAGACCAACATATATTTCTAGAATATATCCCAGTATATGAATATGGTGAAATCCAATTAATACCATCATAAGAATATAATTGTTGATATGAAGAACCAACAACACTAAACATTCCTAATTCTGGTGACCAAGTAATAGCATCTAATCCATTAGAAGATGTTAAAATTTGAGTCCAAGTTATACCATCAGGTGATGTCATAATTCTATAATTAGTTGAACCACTAGATGCAACTGCAGCAAATAATGATAAACTAGGAGACCAACAAACAGCATTCCAATTATTATCATTGGCTGAAGTTCGAGAAGTCCAAGTTATACCATCAGGTGATGTAATAACTCTATTACCAGTACCAGAACTTGAAACTACAACAAATAATGATAAACTAGGGGACCAACATATACCAGCATGTGTATTAGTATTAGGATTAGTTCTAGGAGTCCAAGTAATACCATCAGGTGATGTTATAATTAAATTAGCACCAACTCCAACTAATAATTTTAATGACGGTGACCATTCTAAAGCATAAATATAATTAGAAAATGCAGAATTATAATAAGTATTAAATAAATTATTATTATTTATTAAAGAATTATATGATTTAGTACCATTATTAATAATTTCATTTGAAACTATATTATTAGATAATATAATTTTACTTCCTTGATAATCACTATTTTGTGGAGTAAGTACACCACTATCAATAATAAAATTTTTAATATATGCATCATGCGTTATACCACCATTTCGACATCCAAATCCCCAATAACTTCCACTTGTAGTTAACCATGAAGAATTAGATGAATCACTATAATTTAAGATATTTGTACCTTTATATGTTACAACCCAAGTATTAGTCGTACCTTTAGTATATGAAATAGTTACTGAGTTATAAACATTATCATTAACTGTAACATTATAAAATCCAATTTGACTACCATTTAAATAGAAATAAATGCCTGGTGTTTTAGACATATATATTTGAAAACACATACAAAAAGCAGGGCTATTTGGACCATCACCATACATATTAGATGTGGAAGAATTAGATGCTCCAATATTAAAACTAGTAGCGTCAGCTCCGCCACTTAATTTTATATTAAATGAAATTGTTAAATTAGCAAAATCTTGAATTCTACTATTATAATATAAAACAGTTTGAGAACTACCATAAGAAGAATTATTTAATTGTAATTCAACGTTAGGATCAGAACCAGTTTGTGCAATATTCCATGAACTATTTACTTTAGTAAATAAACTATACCAATTATTAGTTGTCATAATTGAACTTCCTTGTAATACATAATTACTATAATAAGTATATTCAGAACTAACAATAATTAATTTATTTAAAGATGTTGCCCATACAAACGAAATAAATGGATAAGTATATGGTATTTTTAGAACATTCCAATTTATTGCATTATATGAAAATCCAATATAATTATATAAATTAGATGTTAAAATGAATATATTTAAAGAAGGAATCCATTTAACTTTAGTCCATGCTGTTAAACCAAATGGTGCTGTTGCTGATGACCATGATGTTCCAGTTGATGAATACATAATATATCCATTATTAGAAACAGAAACAAAATATCCTAATATTGGAGACCAATCTATAGAAACCCATGTATTTGCACCAGTAGTGCTTCTAATTGTCCAATTAATACCATCTGGTGATGACATAGATCTATTTGACCCATCAATTGATACTGATGAAAATAATGATAATTCTGAAGACCAACATACTGAATTCCAACTATTGTCAGCAGGTGATGTTCTAATAGTCCAAGTAATACCATTAGGTGAAGTCATAATTCTATTATTAGTGCCTGTTTTAGCAACGGCAACAAATAAAGTTAAATCAGGAGACCAACAAACAGAAGTCCATTCATTATCAGCAGCTGAAATTCTACTAGTCCAATCAATACCATTTGAAGAAGTTAAAACTCTATTTCCAGTACCAGATGTAGAAACAATTACAAATAATGATAATTCAGGAGACCAACATATTGAAGACCAATTATAATTAACAGGAGCAGTTCTACTAGTCCAATTAATACCATCTGTACTTGAAAATATTCTTCCAACATTATTATTATTAGATATAATAATACCTAAACTTAATTCATTAGACCAACAAATATCAGTGAAATTGGTTAATAATGATTGACTAATTATAGACCAAGATGTTGGAAGAGATTTAATATTAGTAATAGTACCAATATTAGATGAAATTAAACTATTATTAATAGATAATGATGTAGAAGATAAAGTATTAATATTTTTTACATTATTAAAATTATTAGTAGTTAAAACTTTATTTATTTGTCCTTCTCCAGTAATAATATTTTGTAAATATGGACTATTACTTGAAGTAGCTGCACTACCAGAAGATAATATATTTTGATTATTTACAATTAAATTATTACAAGAGATATTATTAATATTTTCTATATTAGAACTAGAATCAAGTATTAATGCTTTATTAGATGTAGCAATACCTTTAGTAGTATCTAAATAAGTTAATTGTTGTCCATTAGATTGAACAACAATATCATTAAGAGTTAAAACAGATAAATCAATATCATTTATATTAGATAATACAGTAGAATTATTATTAATTTTAGGAGTAGAAGTATAAACTAATTGCTTTTTAATAATTTTATACGTATTTAAATCTCTAATATAATTAAAATTAGACATATTTAATAATTAAAAATCAATTTATCCTAATCGGATAAAGGTTATATAATAATAAATAAAAAAATATGATAATAATTTATAAAATATTTTATATTAAATTATTAATAAAGTTTTGAATATTATTTAATTTATTTTGAATATTATTTATCTCATTATTTAAATTTTCATAATTATTTATTATTTTTTGTGTTGATCCATACATAATAGAAACAATTTGATCAATGTCTAAATTTTTACAATCATCTAAATTATTATTTTTTTTAATTAAAATAGATTTTGGAAAGTATTCTTCAACTTCATCAGCAATCCAACCTAATTTATGTTTATCTTTAATATTATTATAATTAGTCATAGTATCTTTCCATTTATATTTTTTAAGTTTTAAATTTTTAAGAATATTATAACAAATATTTAAATCAGCGTTTTCTATATTTTCTTTTAATCTACTATCAGATGTTATAGTCCAAGTATTAGTAGAAGGTTTTTTTGCATTATCAGTAGATAATTCTAATTGATAATTTGGAGTTAAAGTTCCCAATCCTAAATTTCCATTTGATTTATTTAAATACATTTGTGATTTATGTGAATATAAAGTACTACGAGAATATTGAGTATTTATAATATCAGAATATAATAATCTATAAGTGCCAGTATTTGTACTTGCAATTAAAATATTTAAAGATGGAGACCATGCTAAATTATTCCAAGACATAGCATTATTTCCTGAGAATGTTGCTATTCGACTATTAAAATTAATACCATCAGTTGAATAAGCAAATCGATCACTATATACAGATATAAACATTTTCAAATCTGAAATCCAATATAAATTAGAAGCTGCTAAATATTCTACAGTAGATACATAAGCCCAATTTATACCATCATAACTATACAAATTATCATATGCATATCCAGTAACAATTATATTTAATTCTTTAGAATATGCTAAATAATAAAATCCAGATGATATACTAGGAGTTGTATTAATATTCACATATGTCCAAGTTAATCCATTAATACTTTTTGCAATTATTGTAGAATTTTGGGCAGTACATATAAAAGTATTTAAATGAGATGCCCAAATTATTTTAGTCCATGTATATGATGTTGATAAATTTCCCCCCACCCAAAATTCTCCATCATATGATATTAAATTTCTGGTTATTGTGCCGGCATTTCCAATTATTATAAATATATTTAATTCTTCAACCCATATAACTTTAATAGGTCTTAAATTACTATATGGATTAAATTGAGTATTCCAATTTAATCCATCTTTAGATGTAAAAATATTAAAAGTTACTGTATTATAACTAACAACTACAAATAATGATAATTTTGAAGACCAACAAATTGATTTATATGGGTAATTAACATTAGGTAATACAGCACTAGTCCAATTTATGCCATCTTTAGATGTACCTATATAATTATAACCACAAGATACAAAAATATTTAATTCTGGACACCAACATAAATCTTCAGATTGTTGATTATTAAATGTTTTAACATTCCATTTAGTATTATTATTTAATGTAGTAATACTAGTTTTTTTATTATTCATATATTGTAATTGATTAATATTTACATTATTATTTAAAAAAGTATTAGAATATAATTTAGTATAAGAATTAAATATACATTTTTTACTATTAAGTAAATTAATATTATTTATATTTAAAGAACCATCTACTATTAATGCCTTTTCAGCATATGCTGTTCCAATAGTTGCATTTTGTAAAAATGGATTATTATTAAATGAACTTGATGTAACTTCACTATTATTAATAATTAATGATTGACATGAAAAAGAATTAATATTACTAATATTTAAATTAGAATCACACATTAAAGCTTTATTAAGTGATGCAATACCAGGAGTAAGATTTTTAATTCTATTAAAATCTGTAATTGATGTTTTAATTAAAATATTATTTAATTTTAATCCATATGTTGAAAAATTAGTATAAATATAAACAGAAAAAGGTGTATAATTGTTTGTTGTTGTATATGAATCAATATTTAATTTACCATTATCAACAATATTAAAATCACCAAAATAATTATTAATATTATAATCATAATTATAAGAATTTACATTACAAATTCTTAAACATTTACCATCATTTGCATTAATATCTAATGCAGTTTGAGGATTTGAATAATTAAGACCAACACAATTAGTAGAATAATTAATTTTAAATAATGTATTATTAAAATTAGTTTTATTTTTATTAATATATATAAATCCCATACGTGTTGAATTAAGTAATCCAATCATACCATATTTATTACACCAAACTAATTTTGAATAAATATATGATGTATTATTATATCTTAACCATGTTATTCCATCATAACTAATAAATAAATGTGTAGATGAATTATCTAAAGCTAAAAATGCTTGTATATCACTATTCCATTCTAAATCAGTAAATGTAGGAATACCATTATCTATATAATTACTTCTATTCCAAGTAGTACCATTATTAGAATAAAATATAGTATTAGTGCCTGTTGCTACTAATGTATTTAATTCTTCAGACCATACAATATATTGAAATCCTTGTGAACTATTAGTAAAATAATTCATTTTAACATCAATCCAATTAATACAATCATGAGAAATATATATTTTATTAGAATCTGTGCCCGATGTTGCTGTTAAAACATATAAATTTAAAGAATTAGCCCAACATATTCCACTTAATATATTAGAATTAAGATTAAAATTTACATAACTCCAATTATATCCATCTTGAGAAATTGCAATTTGATTAGTGCCTCCTAATAATACTAAATAATTATTAACTTCATAAACATAATTATATGCATTTGCTAAATTAATAGTTATCCAATCTATACCATTGGTAGATATTAAAATTGCTGATATACTTTCAACTGTTGTTATAAATATTTTATAATTATTTGACCATATTATACTACTTAAATGATTTTGTTGTAATGGATGAGAAACAGTAATCCAATCAAATCCATTAGTTGAAGTATATATTTTACTATAATCATAATTATTAGAACTTCTACAAACAGCAACAAATAATTCTAAATCTGGAGACCAACATATATGTGTTAATTGTAACGAACCTAATGTTGTATTAGTATTAAAATTTGAAAATACATTAGTTAATGATTTATCAATAATAGATTTATAAGTAATTGTATTATCATTCAAATTATTAATTGAAATTTTTTTATTATTATATGTATTAATATATGTATTTTTATAAATTAACTGATTAGTACTTAATTTATTTATATTTGAAATACTTAATTTGGAATCTAATATTAATGCTTTATTTGCTTGTCCAATTCCTGAAATTATATTAGTTAAATAACTATTATTTATATCATCAGATATTCCACCATATAAATCGTTATTACTTAAAATAAGATTTCCATTTATCATAATTCCATTACAAGAAATAGTATTTATATTTGATATATTTCTACTAGAATTTACAATTAATGCTTTGTTTTTATTTCCAATGCCTGGAGTTGTTTGTAAATAATTTAATTGATTAGCAGTCGCTAAAACTGGAATACTGTTAATACTTAATGAAGTTAAATGTAAAAATTCAGTACTTTTTGTAGAACCTAATGATTCAGTTAAACTGACTGGGTTTATAGAATTTGTAATAGTAACATTTTTTTTTATAACTTTAAAATTCAAATCTCTATTAATATTATATGTCATTATTTAAATAATCAAATTATCCTAACTAGATAGTATATAATATTAAATAAAAAAACTTAATATATTTATAATTATTAAAATATTAAATTATTATATTTATAATATTTTTTTAAAAAAAATATATATTATTATATAATTGTTAACCATTTTAAATATATATATAATATATTAATATTATTATTATCTAAAAATGGTAGTTATTAAACAGTATAATACTGCTCAAATTTCAGGATTAAATAATATTACAGGTAGAGTTTTATATGATGTTACAAATAATTTATTAAAATATAATGATTCTACATCATATAATAATATTCTTATTAAAAAAGATGAAAATAATAATTTAAGAGATATTAATAATCTTTTTATAACAGGTAATTTTGGATTGAATACTACAGCTCCTGATAAACAATTAGAAATTAATTCAAGCACTGGAGATTGTTTAAGATTAACTTATAATGATAGTAATGGTAGTTCATCAAATTATACTGATTTTAATATATCTAGTAGTGGTGATTTAACTATTACACCTTCTGGTGGTGATATGACTATTAGTGCAACATTAACAACTACAGGTGTTAATACATTTTCTAATGTTACTGATTCATCTAGTTCAATAACTGGTGCTGTTATAATATCTGGAGGTGTTGGTATTGCTAAAAAATTATATGTTGGTGGTACTTTTACAGCAACTGGTGCTACCATTTTATCTAGTACATTGGGTGTTACTGGTGCTGCAACATTATCTAGTACGTTAGGTGTAACTGGAGCCGCAACATTATCAAGTACTTTAGGTGTTACTGGAGTTACTACATTATCTAATAATTTAAATGTTTCTGGCGTTAATACTTTATCTAATGTTACTGATTCATCTAGTACAACAACAGGTGCTGTTATTATTTCGGGAGGTGTTGGTATTGCTAAAAAATTATATGTTGGTACTACTTTAAATGTTGCTGGGGCAACTACATTATCTAATACATTAACTGTTACTGGTTCTACTACATTATCTAGTTCTTTAGGAGTATCTGGTGCTGTTACATTATCTAATAATTTAACTATATCTGGGGCTACTTCTTGTTTAGGTTCTTTAGCAGTTACTGGTGCATTTATAATATCAGATACTACTGATGCCACCAGTCCAACCACAGGTTCATTTCGAGTTGGTGGAGGTGTTGGAGTTGCTAAAAGTTTATATGTAGGTTCTAATTTATCTATTGCTGGTAATTCAGTATTATCAGGTACTTTAGGATTAACAGGCGCAGCTACGTTATCTAGCACTTTAGATGTTACTGGTTCTTCAAATTTCTATAATACATTAGGTGTTTCTGGAGCAACTACATTAGCAAGTACATTAACTGTTACTGGTGCAGCAACTTTATCTAGTTCTTTAACAGTATCTGGAAATTCTATATTAATTGGAAATGTAGGTATTGGCACTACTGGCCCTAATAAAAAATTAGAAATTAATTCTTCTACTGGTGATTGTCTTCGCTTAACTTATAATGATGATAATGGTTCTGCTACATTTTATACTGATTTATTAATTGGTTCAAATGGTGATTTAAATATTACTTCATCTAATGGCAATGTTAATATTACAACACATGATGGTGGTACTACAGGATTAGAATTAAATAATGTTTTAGTTACAGCAACTGCTAGTGAATTAAATTATACAGATACTACTCCTGGTTATGGTGAAGCTTCTAAAGCCATGATATTAGATTCTAGTCGTGATATTGTTAATATTAATTATTTTGAAGCTGCTAATGGTGTTTTTGTTAAACCTAATAGTGCTAATAATACTATTGATTATCCTTTAAGTTTAATAGTAACTCCTAATACAACAGCATCTGTTGGATTAGGCATAGGTATTGAATTTAATTCTGTAAATGATAATGATGATATTTATAATGCAGGTTATATTAATTATGTTTCTACTGATATTACTAATAATGCTGAATCTGGATATTTTGATTTTAAATTAGCCAATGGTGGTAGTATAGATTCTATAATGACAATTGCTAATAATGGTGTATTAACTGCAACTAGTTTAGTAGAAACTTCAGATATTCGAGTAAAAGAAAATATTGAAAATACAATTGAAAAAAATTCTTTAGATAAAATATTACAATTAGATGTTAAAACTTTTAATTTTATTAATGATCAATCTAAAATTATTCATACTGGTTTAATTGCCCAAGAATTAAAAGAAATAATGCCAGAATTAGTTGTAATTAGTAATAATTCTGAATATTCAGATTTTCATAGTGTACATTATACTGAATTAATTCCTCATTTAATTAATTGTATTAAAGAATTAAAAAATGAAATTGAAGAATTAAAAAATAAAAAAAATTAAGATAACATATAATATAATATTATCTTAATCTTATTTTTTTATTATAATATTAATATTTTTAACTATTAATTCTTTTAAGAGTTGAAGATTTTAAATGAGATAATATATAATTTTCTAACCATTTTGGTATATTAATAGGTTTTAAATCATTTAAAGATAATCCTTTAATCCATTTATATTTTTTATTAGTATTAGGATATAAACTGGGTGGAGTAACAATAATAGAACCATCAGATTTTAAATCCCATCCAATTTTTTTATTATCAACTAAGATTCTATTCATATTGGGAATTTTATTATTATATTTAAAATAAAAATGAATACTACCACCAGGTGATTTAACAGTAGGTGTATTAAATTTAGGATATTTTTTAGATATATAATTCCAAAATTTAATACCATCATCTTTAATATCAATATCTAATACTAATAAATTATTAATTTTGCCAGTAAGTAATCCAATATTTTGATTAATATAATATGGAATAACAGTTTCTTTTTTTTTCTGCCAATGTGATATTAAAACTTTTTTATCAACCATTGGAATAGAAATATAATTAAATGTATTATAATATTGCCATGGTAATAATTTGTTATCTTTTTTATTAATAAGATAATTAATTCTAGTTTCCATAATTTAAAATTATAATATAATTAAGATAAAATATTATTTTATAATTAACTAAATGCCGTTAATAAAGTATTATATTTTAATGTATCAAAAACAGCAGATGCTTTATTTTTAACTAAGAATGATACACCCATATTTGTAAAAATTTGATTACGTAATGTTTTTTTCTGTTTATCAAATTTAGGTTTATCTTCTTTATATTTAATTCTACTTGCATTAATAATATGAAATAAATATTCTTTATCTCTATCAGTTAAAGAATTATAAAGTTTATATAATTGACAATCATTATATTGTTCACCAATAGTATCAATATCAGTAGATTTAGTAATATTATCTTTATCAAATTGTTTATAATTCTTATGTTCAATATATAAATTATAAAATGAATAAATTAAAAATAAAATGACAAAAATATTAATAATTTGGTTAATAATATTTAAAATTAAACTAAATTGCATTATTATGAAATTGAAATTAAAAAATATATTATATAATTATAAATATACTATATAAATATACAATATAAATATACAATATATTAATTAATATTTATTTATAATATCTATTTATAATAAATATTATGGATTTCTTTGATGAAGAAAATTATCGTTATGTATTAAATATAAATAAATTAAATCAAAAAATTCATTTTTTATTGATGGAAAATCAAGAATATGAATCTAAAAAAAAGAATAATCTGTATTTTTTACAAATTCAACATAATA
>JACCDQ010259218.1_pt1 | contig 19226 bp, 13 predicted proteins | sample 7446031 | NCBI WGS metagenome assembly JACCDQ01 (sample SAMN15323442, study PRJNA562643) | freshwater metagenome | isolation source: river surface water | place: USA:Blue River Watershed | collected 2017-08-17
ATTCAGAGGGGTGTCCGAGTGGTTTAAGGAGCACGCTTGGAAAGCGTGTGTAGGTCTCAAGCTTACCGAGGGTTCGAATCCCTTCCCCTCTACAAAGCCTTTCAGCGTGAGCTGGGAGGCTTTTTTTTGATTCTTTATGTGCAAGATACCTTTTGCGGAAGAAGGCGTTTTGGCCCATCTCAATTCATCTATTTTTACTTTTATATTTGAAATGATTTGATTAATACTTTAACTTCAAATATGTAAAATATGTGTATTAAATTTTTAGGTTTGAAAAAATGAGTCAAATTGCAATGGATTCTCTTGCAACCGGAAACTACGGAGGAGTAATCGAAAATATGCCAACTGTACCTGAAATGGAGTTTCGTTCTTCGGAATCGAGGTCAATTAAAACAAAACCGTCAACATTCAATGATGACTATATGGGTCAATTGAATAATGCACCTGTGGCTCCGGTAGAATCAATACCAATGGAATCAATAGAGACAAATTCTTCCTTTGATCAAAAATTTGTATCTAATGCGATTGATTTTATTTTTATTGTGATTCTTGTAGTAATACTTTGGAAAGTCCTAATTAAAAGGTCATTTTATACAATTTTTTCTAGTATATTCTCTAGGTTCTCTGCTACAAGCAAAACAGAAAGATTTGAAAAAAATGTTGCTGTGCTAAAAAAATTACTTGATAACGGGGTGATCTCTCAAAATGTATATGATTCTAGAATGGATGATCTATTAAAAAGGAGGTTAAAATAAATCTTAATTTTATAATTCTTTTTTCCCTTCTTCAAATTCGGTGGTATATAGATGTTTTGATTTCCATCAATCTAATATTTTTCAGGATTCAAACGAACGATTTGTTAGTTCTATTTCTGCAGCGTTTATAAATAATAGATTATGGCTTCCTTTCTTGCTATTGATAATGATTTTTAACTCCTCTGTTGGTAAGTTTGCTACCAACTCTTCCCATTTATTAAATTCTTTTAAAATTTTTTCCTCTTCAATTTTTTCTGAATTATAAACTTGAGTTAATTTTTGAGTTTTTTCAGTTTCTGAAATTTTGTTTCGCTTGAATTCCGTATTAATTCTTGCAATTTTTTTATAGGTATTGATTTTACTAGCTTCTAGAATTATACCATGTTTACAAATAGGGCAAAAGTATAGATATTTTATATCTGTTGGTAATATCGGAATCATGTAAACAGTAATGTAACTTGTCACCGTATTAAGTTGCCCAATGGCAGTTTGATGACAGTTCCCACATTGTTGATCTTTTACCTCACCAAGATTTTTTATGATTTTTTTGTTCCAGCCGAATTGAATTATCATAATAAGGATTTTACCAGTGATTATCCGTCAAAAATTGTTTAGTCAGTTGAGCATGAAAATTGGATTAGAAGCCTAATTTAAGCTTATTCATGTAAGCAATACGTTGTTTTACTTCCCCAAAAGCTAAGTATAATTAGTTGGATTATAGTTTATCTTTCAGGTGTAGGATGCTCGCATTTGAATCTTTTTGCTTTAGCTTCTGTATCTCTAATATTATTTCAGTTAAATATGGATAGTCTAAAAAATTAAACTTATAATTTCTGTAAAAAGAAGCAAGATTGGATAAAGTGATATTTAACTTATTTATATGTTCATCTTCCTCTGATGCTTCACGAGTACTTTCTGTTATGATTTTATTTAATGTCTTAGTTAATCCTTCGTTTCTTTGTCCGTATTTGTCAATTTTATCAATTAAAGATTTTACCAACTCACTTTGCTCAATTTTAGAAAGTTTCGCCTTAGCATTTGCTGCATTTTCATGATTATATTTAGCGCTTAAGATCGTTTCGGATTCAAAAAATATTAATAATTGTTCTAGTTTGCGTTGAATGGATGTGTTTGTTCCAATTATTCTTAAATCACGTGCGATTGAATGTGAGGAGCAGCTTTTGATTAAATCATCAAATGGTTGATTGTATGATTCGATAATTAAAGATATAATTTCATTTTTAGACTTTTCTTTTTCGATTTTTAATAATTTATTGTTTGATTCCTTTTGTGCATCTAATTGTTTGTTGCTATTCTGCTTCTCATTTAGTACCAGGTTTTGAGTTGAATCTATTATTATTTTGAATTTTGATATTACTTTAGTCATTGAATCCAGTTGCGCGACTAATCTATCACGTTCAAGTTTGGATTTTTCTTTCTTTATGTTGTTTATTTGATCTTCTTGGCGGCTATTTTGAGCTTTTAAGTTTTTCATTGCTTCAGCCAAATTTTTACTTTCATTCTCTATGGTCTTAATTTGGTCCTTGAGTTTGGCTATTTTGTTTTCATTTTCAGAATTTATCTTATATAAATTGTCATTTAATGGTTTGATGACTTGTTTTTGTAAACTGTCATTTGCCAATGTTAATCTTTGAATTTCTTTAACAAGCGAAAGGTCTTGTGAGAAGACACTCGACATGCAAACGCTACATAAAAGTATTATTAATGATATTCTCATAGATATTTAGTTTAGTTTACCTAAAATAGTTGTCGCTCCATTTAGCATAATTTTTTAATTGATTGTTTAAGTTTATTATTTCTTGATCAAATTCAGATTGGTCGGTGCCGTAAAAATCAGAGGTCATTTCATTAATTTGATTTTTTAATTTATTGTAAATTTCTTTCCTGTAAATTGGTTGATTCTGAATTTTAGGTTCATAGTCTATATACCTCGAGGCCTGATTATCTATTTTTGATTTAAAATAACTAATGTGCTTTGAAAATAATTTATTTGGTATTGATTTTAAGCCAAGTTTTATTCTAGTACAATTATTTAATTGATCATTATTAAATCCCTTGACAAGATAATTGTGTGATTTATTTATTAAGTCACTTAAATCTGGGAAGTTTTCATCAATCTCGAAATTGGTATATGTATAATTACTGCACATCGAAATAAAATTATTGATTTGATAGTATTCATTTATAACATTTGAAATTGAATTTAAATTTTGAGCATCAATACCATCACTAGCTAAATATTTAGACTTTTTTAATTCTCTCAGTTCATTTCGAATAAAGGATATATCTTGAACTCTCCAAACAGTTCCATTAAGTACATGATTTGCTTGATTTATAAATTTATTTGTATAAGCTGCATATAAGTTCTTGGATAAAATTTCATTCCAAAGATTATTAGCATTACCATCTGGGATATTTTTCCAAATCTTTCCCTCTTTTACTGGTTTAATACCTAAGGAGCCATCTTTATAGAAAAGGTAGATGCTTGAGCGTATTTTTTCATACTCTAGCTTGCTAAATGATGTTGCAGGAAGTGAACTTAGTACATTAATTCTTTTTTGAATCTCTTCGGTATAAGTATTTTTAGGTGGTGTTATTTCGACAATTCTTTTAGGGTCAAAATACCAACTATAAATAAAATAGCTTAAGGTACCAATCACACTGATTAATAATAAAAATTTGATTTTTTTCATGATATTATTAAAATTTAATGTCGGTTAAATCTTTTGCGTTAAGTCTATCGATATCGTCATTATTCGTAATAAATCTTTCAAATCCAGATTTATTACTTATTTTTTTTAGTTGATCATAATACTTGAAATTTTTCTTTGTTACCCTTTTTAATAAATCTTGGAAGTTTTTAATTTTTGGGTCACTCATTTTAATGTATCTCAAAAAATCTTTCTCGAATGATTTAGAACTATTTTTTTCGCCATTTGCTATATCACTACCATCTTTCGGTTTATCGTTACCATCTTTCGGTTTATCGTTACCATCTTTCGGTTTAACGTTACCATCTTTCGGTTTATCGTTACCATCTTTCGGTTTATCGTTACCATCTTTCGGTTTATCGTTACCATCTTTCGGTTTATCGTTACCATCTTTCGGTTTAACGTTGCCATCTTTCGGTTTATCGTTACCATTTTTGGGTTTATCGTTACTATTTTTTGGTTTATCGTTACTATCTTTTAGAACATCTTTATCTTTTACAGTAGTATCATCTTTGCCAATTTTGATAGTGTCATCGGAAGGCTTAGGTTGATTAACCAATTCAATTTCATTTATATAATTTGGCCTGTTTAAGAATTTAAAAGTCCAGTAAATGCCATAAAAAAAAGCGCAGGAAATAACAGAAACCCCTATATAAATAAACCAATCATTTATATCATTTTCCTTTTTTTTTCGTTTAGATCTTTTATCATGATCGTTTGTTTCCTTGGTTTTTTCAGTAGATTTTGTTTTATCTTTTGTATTAATTTTATTTTTAGGCAAATAAATTGTTTTAGCACCATTTTCGGTCAAATAATAGTTATTCAATACAATAGTGTGATAGTCTGGATGTGTTATTTTTAAATTATATATCCGTCTTATTTCATCCGGAGTTTCAAAACTAATGATATCAGAATTAACTGTTTTATTTTCATATTCTATTTTACAATTATCTAGGGGTAGATTACTATGCTCTTTTCTAATATTTAATTTGAAACTCGACCTGACTATTAATTTAATAATCTGCCCACTATCCTCTTTTTTTATTTCTCTGATGAAAGATGATGCAGAATTAGTTTTTATGTATATAAATAAATGATTGTCATCTAATTCTTTCTCCTTAACGCTTAGTTTAGAGTTTTCTGATTTAACCCAATTTCCGTTATTACTTGTAGTTAGAGTAGATTGAGTTTGTTTGTAGATATCGAAATTTTCCTTCAACCTCTCTCCATTTTCATTTTGAATTTCAAATTCAAAATCAATCAAAACATCTTCAAGATCAATTTTATCAATTTCAACTGAAACAATTTTGGCCTTGTGGTCTATTTTAATATAATTGGAATCTTCTTTTATTGCTGATTGAATTATTTTCCTGTGCTTATATTTTTCTGATATTTCAATGTCTAAAATTTCATCTAATGATACCTTCTTCTTACTTAAACTATTTACAGATACTTTGACATCTGAATCTCCATAATTTGCTTTTGAATTGCACTTTAATGTGTATTTATTCAAGTCAATTCTGTCTGTTAGGTTTGAATTTGAATCATGTCTTAATGCATTCACTGGGTTTTCATCTTTCCCGATGTATTTACTATCAATTAAAAACACTTGTTTAAATACTTTATATTCATCCTGGTAAGGTAATTCAAAGTATTCTTTTAGAGAGTTTTTGATATTGAAATATAGGTAAGCTGACTCAAGAGAGCCAGAGTTAAAGATTTGTTCCTCTCGATTTATATCAATTAGATCTTTATACTCATTGGTAATCTTTTCAACAAATTGCCAATCTTCACGGAAGCTATCTAAATTGTCAGAAGAAATATGCTTATTGCTAAATTCTTCAGATACCCTATCAAGAATTTCAATTACATTTTCACCTGATAGTTTTTTTGATTGAGGAATGACCAACGAAAATGCAATATTCCCTGTTCTTTTATCTCCCAAAACATCTCTAATAAATAAATATTTTGAGAAAACCACATTGCTTTCAAAATACTGAATAGAATAAGCCTTTTGTCCAATGCAAGCTGATTTGTTATTGTCGGGCCTTACATCATTAAATGTACCTAAAGAGTTTAATGCTTTATACCCACCATTAGTACCATGTATAACAACTTTCATCTAATTAACTTTTAAATAATCCGATTAAATAATTTTTTATTTTGTTTTCACTTGCCGGTCTCACTTTTTTCAACAGATCTTCAATAATATTTGATGTATAACGATAATCAAGTTTAGAGATACTCTTGAAAAATACCTCACCTATTGAAAACATTTTAACCTCAAAATTTACTGAGCTTTTTTTGCATTGGTCCTTGATTACATCCATAAAGTTTCCAAAGTTGCCATTTAAAAAATCACGTGCTATTTGAGCGGCATCCGACACATCAGATTTGATTAAATCTGACTTTGTAAGAATTACGTATACGGCATCAGTTTTCTTTCTAAATAAATCTCCTCTATTGCGAAAATATGAAGCAGCTGCATCTAGATAATTTTCTTGTGTTAAGTTATTCTTATCCCTTTTGCTCCTCGTTTCTGATTGATAGTCAATGAAAAAGAAATGAATTTTTTGATTATCACTCTCTAATAATAGATTTAAGGACTCAAATGCAGTCTCGACGGATTCTCTCTGATTTATTGATAATATATTCTTTTGATTATTAAGTTCATATATATATTCAAAGACTTCGCCACTTAACTCAAAGAATGATATTTTCCTGTATTTATCATTCTTTTTATCATGATCCCTTTTTTTAAGAAGAAAAGGCATGTATTGAGTCCTGTCTTTTTGCGTGGCAGCAGGTAAAAAAGCTGTTTGATTTTTATAAATATTTATTAAACTATCCCTATAAACTGCCCCAAAATTTTTTTCAAGATTGGTAGGATTTGTAATTGTATATTTATCTTTCATCGTGCGAAGTATAGCTGATAGGGCACATGTTTTTCCCGAGGAAGGTATCCCCCAAAAAAATACATCGGTGAAACCTTCTGGTATATCTTCTGATTCAAGCGGTATGTCACCAAAAAGAAGCGGAGGTTCTTCGTAATCATTAAAAACATCGTAAGAAATGCCTAATTCATCACACAAGATTCTACATTCCTCTTCGCTTAATTTTTTCTTAACTTCATCAGGTTTATAGTCATTTATATTCTTTTTTATTTCCTCTCTTTCTTGTATTTTTTTTTGTTCCTCAATTTGGATTAAATAACGGATCTTTTCGCGAACCTCATCATTGTGTTTACTATTAGGGTATGCATTAACAAAATCTTTTAGCAAACTTAAGGATGTCGCATTTTTGTAATCATTTTCTTCTAACTCATAAATTTCAAGAAGTTCTTTGACTTGTTTTTGTTTGGGTCTCTCAAATTCACCTGTATTTACACAATCTTGAAGGCTAAGTGAGCCACTCATAATTGCTTCTGCAATTATTTCTGCTGTAACCGCAGGATATGAAATATTAGAAAGTATTGACTGCTTATCCATAATTAAATATTTTGATCTTTAATTTATTATATATTTAAATCAATTGAATCATCCTTGTATCCAACACGCTTTCCAAATAAAGTATATGGGTTTTTCGTGCTTCTAGAATTTATAAAGTATGATACTAACATTGATAGATAGAAACAACATCCAATTAATATAGCCTCGATGGTAGGATTGCTCGTTTGTATGAAAACATTAGACACATCTTTCATAGTCAATTGATAGGGGAATGACGTCGGACTATATTCACCCTTCATCGAAACTTTGGAATATGACTCTAATTGTTCTTTCCAAATGGAGGTTTCTTCTTTTAGTGAATTAACAATTTCTACAATAGCTAAAGGAGACCAATCCGTAATATTTTGTTTTGCCTCCAGTAACCATTGGGTATCAACTTGTTTCATTTGTTGATAGTTAGACGGGAAAAGTTGTGCTTTGCACGAAAATAGTTTATTATTAATTTGAGTGTTGTCATTAATACCATTTTCAAAACCCATTTTATAGTAATCATCTATATTGCTATTCTTTCTGGCTACGGCACTCTCAAGCTGAGCCTTGTAACCCATTAACCGTAAGTCCCCATACCTTTCATAAGCAGTGAATATTCCTTCGGCATTCGTAATATTCTCAATTATCTGTTCTTGTATGGACTCTTTTTTTGAGGTAATATAGAAATAATGTGAAAAGGGGAAAAGGGCTACTATAGAGACAGATATATAAATGGGTAAAATTATTCTCTCTATAATAATGGAAGTTTTGAAGTTCCCGTTAGTGGTTTTTAGAAGTTTACATAGAAAAGCCAAACAAGTTAATACTAATGCTGTGATTATTGCCCAAGTTATACTTGTGGCGGTATCTCCTAAAGTATAAAAGTTTATACTTAGGTAGCAAAAGAAGCCAAATCCTATGCCCCCTAATATGGTTAATAAATCTGCTAAAGGAAATCTAGATTGTTTCATATTTATCTATGAGTTTTGGTTTGATTTTTTAAATTTTGTAATTCACGGTCGATTATTTCTAATTTTAATTTTAATACTTGACGTTCTCTAAGTAACTCCTCTTGATTTTTATTACTATTTTCTCTTGAATTTTCTACATCACCAATAGTAAATGTAGTTATAGGTATTGAACTACCTTTATCTTTAATTTTACCTTTAAATACATCAGTTTTATTACCGTATTTTACCTTGATGGAATAGTAAGTTTCATTTTTTTCAATATGTTGGTTGTAATAAACGAGGTATACACTATATTTTCCATTCGGTGCTCCTCCTCTCGGCCAATAGATATTTTCAATTGGGGTTTGACTTCCAGGATATTGTGCGTTCATGTCAATTTCAAGTTGTCCACCACTTGGTACTCTCGTGTTTTGAAAGGAGATGATATCATTATTGGGATCAATGCAAAATAAATCTAAATCGTTATAGTTGTCCCAGTTCAATAATACTTGTACATCTCCGGTGGAAGGAATAGCTGGCTGAGAATTACATTCGGAGTAATTACCAGATTTAACCTTTATTAAGGCCTTGTCTAACTGAATAAAATTACCAATTTCCCCATTGGCTGGAATACCCGTGCTCTTTAATGCGCAAGCAATTTGTTCCGCTGTAATATTCGGATTCAAGCTTTTCATTAAGGCAATTGCTCCGGTAACGATGGGGGCAGCCATGCTTGTGCCTTGCATCATTTGGTAGGAGTCGTTACCAACTGAACTGTAAATATCGACTCCGGGAGCTGAAACAGTCGAATATTTTCCGTAATTACTAAATCTTGCTTTTTCAACGTTGCGATTATTTTTATCGACGGCCGATACTACAATGAAGTTTTTTGGTCTGCTCATTGGATTTACACCTGCAAGAATATTTTCATTGCCGGCAGCAATCACGACAATCGCTTTATGTTTGTTAGATATCTGCATCACCTTATTCCAAAGTCTTTCTTCTTCTTTGTAGTGGTTGTTCTGTAGGTTTTGTTGAGCATCTATTGGTATAGGACCAGTAAATAGCATTCCTAGGGATACATTGATAACATCAGCACCTTGATACAGCGCATACAAAATCCCATCTAAAATGGAGGTAGTCGTCATCAATCCCTGATTATTAGCTACCTGTATGGGCATGAATGCGCATTTTGGAGCTATACCGCTCAATCCTAGCTGATTATCCATTTCTGCCAAAGCTGTTCCTGCGACATGGGTACCATGATCCACCTGTTGAGCAAATATTTCCTTCGAGTGTGTCCAAACATTATACGGCATGACTACCTTATTCTTCAGTTCAGGATGCTTCAGGCTAAAGCCGTTATCTACCACCGCGATGGTTATATTATTTGAACCCTTTGTAATATCCCATGCTTTAGGGGCATTAATAGCCTTTAAATACCAAGATTTATCGGCGGAAGAAAATGCTTTATCATTTGGCGTGTAACTTCCTTCGAATAAGGATTCATCAAACACAAAAAGCTGGTATTTAGGCGCGAATTTTCCTGGAATTTCTAATTTTAGATTATCCCTTTCCTCTTGGGGAACTTCTATTTGCATTCGTTTTACCACATCATCATAATAAACGACTTTGTATTTATCGGAAGGGTATTTAGCCTTAAAATCTTTTGCCAAATCCATGATGGATTTGTTTTCGTCTTCCATCAATATGTTCAAACGATTGCTTATAATAACTGGATTCCCGGGCCTACGAATAATCTTTGTCGAATCGAATGGTGGCATTTCACCTTGGTTTGGAGGTAAGATGTCTTTATATTCTGGTGGGGTCGGTACTGGTTCATACGGATTACCTGGATCATAAATTCCACCTTCCCCGTCTCTTGCCAAAGAGTCATCTTTTATCCACGGTTTTTCATCGATAGGGCTTGGTATTGGACGTGCCTCATCTTCACAACATTCTCTAAAAAGCCATAAGAGAAGTAATAATAATAAAAGCCAAAGAAGCCATTTTAAGCATCCTTTTTCGAGAAACAAACGTTTTAACCAATTCCAAAAACGTTTGTACCATGGAAGTGTAGGTGGAGGAAGTTGCCTAAATTGAGCAGTAAACACCAAATCGTCATTGATTGCAAAATTAAGTGGATCCCTATCCCAGCCAACAAATTCATAACCATCCGCAGCCTCGACGGAGGGCAACTCGTTTTCTGAGATTGATTCTCCAGCATATTTTGTAATCCTCGAGTAATTTAAAATTTTTCCTCCTTGACTTGCGTTAAAATGGATATTATATGAAGGAGCTACAATAGGATCTTCTGGAATTTCTTCAATTTCAGGCGTTGGACTTTCTTCAACAAGGGGTATTGGGGCCTGTTTTTTCTCCTTGAATAAATTTTTACTTATGGTGCCAGAGGATTCTCTTAGTGTCTCACTCAATTGCATTCCCCATATACCCAATACAACAATTCCATCGTAGCAATAAACGAAATCGTCATTTATATATTTAAGGGCATTTTCAAAATACGCCGCTTCGCTTGTCTTGCCTTCTCCTTCTAGTTGAAGAATTAATTGCTGATATTGCTTTAGCGTTTTGTTTTTTATTTCGGTGTACTTGGATGATTCTTCGTTTGATAAATCAGAAAACCTTTTTGGAGTTTCATTGTATGGTTTTGTGAACCAAATAATGGAATCATTTTCTTCAACAGGTTGTGCTAAAAAATAACGATAAGCTTGATCAATTCTCCTATTGATAATACCTTCAATACCGGAATATCCATCGAATAAATTGTGTGTTCCAACTCCTTGAACGGATTTGAAATACCTTTTTTCACTGCTACAAAGTTGTTCTTTACCTCTTACTCTGGGCATTGTAATTAAATTTCAATAGTTTCTGTTGCTTCAATAATTGCTCCTAATTTTTCATTTGCAACGGGGTCGTAATTAGGTACTCCACTTGCGGTGACAAATGCTACTTTCAGTAAATCATACCAAATCATATAATTACGGTAGTTGGGTAACAACTTTATTTTTTCTTTTGGAAGTGGGTTCTGATTCAATAATTCAGGCAAATTTGCCATTTGAGTAATTAAATCAGCAACCTCTTTTTTCGAATTATGCTCGAATGCCAAATCATCATGTTTCCAACATAACCCATGTATCTGTTCACTTACTTTTTCTAGGTCTGTGAAATTGGAACTATTATAATATTCTGAGCCTGCGGTGTTAATGAATTTATTAATCATTTCAGCACTGATATCCGCAATCATTTCATAAACATTTTCAATGTTTCGGTATCCATCTACATAGTTCCGGATTCTTTCGGCAATCTTTTCAGTCATATTTAGCTTTTCATATAGACGGCTTAACATTTCTTGAATCTCTTTTAAATCTTCTATTGAGATTATTCCACTAAGATTTCGCTGGCTTTTAGCCATGTGTATATTTAGCCAATATATCTCTAGCTCTTTTGCTAACACTTGAGAAAAGCTTTTTACTCGTTCTTTATTGCCGAAAAATAATTCGTTTAGATCTATGCCCATTTCTATCTCAAAATAGTCTTGACATTCTTCCAAACTTCTCTTTTCATATTGGATTCGAAGAAATTCTAAGTTGGTATCAAAACTTTCATTGGGATTAAGATTAGGTACTTGTAGACGAAGCCCTATGTATTTGTCCATGTTCACGACATCTCGTCGTTCTATATCACCAATTTTAGTTAAGTAAAGATTATACACATCACTGCTATTCAACATTAACTCACGCATCAAAGAACCAAAAAAGTAAGGGTCTCTGCCAAATGAAATGGATAAATTCGCTTGAATATTACCAGCAGTTTGTACGGCTTTCTTCAGGATTTCGGCCTTATCTGAACTGTTATAATATTCCTTTAATAGATTAATGATACGCTCATTCAATGACGTTAGCTCTCTGGCTGTTTTGTCAAATCTTGCCGTATTGATGTTATGAGCGGCAAGGGTTAATTTATCAATGATTAATTGAGTCCCATCTTCATTGATACTGGCTGCTCTATCCCATGAGTTGGCTGGATTCTCAAAATGCTGCTTCACGAAATCAAATTCTATAAAGGATTTTCTCAAATCTTGACGGAAATTCGGATAGGCATTATTGAAAATTTCTTCTAGTTCTTTTTTCTTTTCATTATACCCTTTGAAGAGTTTACTTGCCGTGTCGGAAGAGAATCTAAAGTCACGAAGTAGATAGATGTTTTGAAAATTGGGTTTGTCCGTTGTCCATTCATTTATCCACTTTTTCGTCCCAAAAATCTCATTGAAAACCGTAATAAAGCGCCCTTTCCATCTATTGTTTCGAGCATCTATGTTGCTTTCTAGGTCATTGTTATAGTCGAATTGTAGATCGACATTAAACATGGTAGAAATGACAAAAAGTGGAGGAACTTGTGAAGTGCTAATAAATGTATTTCGCTCCTCTGGACTTTTTCCTATCATATCTCCAATCCAATTATCGATAAGATCTGGAACGATATTCTGAACTTCAACTTTTGCACTATTTTGGCAAAACAAAAGGATGTTGATTTTCTCTGAATATGAATATTTGTTGAAAAGAAATGCCACCTTTCCTCTGAGCAACATGTTAGGTGTGTTTTCGTCGGTTAATTCATCCTCGTGAATTCCTAGTCTATTCCTTGCACCTGGAAAATCTAACAAGTCGGTATTCTTTAAAAAAGATTTATTTTCCTCTAAATTTTTATCTAGGCAGAATGTTAATTCAGCGGTTAGCGCGCATAAAAAGGATTTTGAAAAATTCGGAATAACCTTCTCTCCACCATCTTTTATGATTAGGATTTTGGTTTCAGCCTCATATTCAATTTCTGTGATTATGGTTTCCTCATATATTTGTCGTAATCGGGCAACATCCAATAATGTTCCTTTTTTCCTTAATACAGCGTCAATGGGCAAATAAAGTTCATCTGCAAAATCAAGTTTTGCGTAATTGTTCAAAAGCTCAGAAAATAGCTTTGTTATTTTCGGGTTATTGTTCCATAGAAGTGAAAAAATCTCAATCCAATCTCCAGAATTTGTTTTAGATATAATTGGAGAAATTTTAGTGAAAAATGTAGAATGTATAATGGTAGATGCTTTGGTTGAAAAATTACGATGGAAATATTCGTAAATATCAATTAAGTGATCTTCATCAAGTAGTTTTTGATTCGTGGCCCTACCTTCGAATTTAGACCAAAGTTCTTTTACTTTTTCATTAATAATATCCCCAGTTAATGCATTATCAATCTTTGACTTCACATCATTGAAATAACTATCACAGAGTACAAGAATTAAGTCTGAAGGGGATAAAAGTTTAGCCTTGATTGGGAATTCAGGATTTGGCCATTGGTAATTCGTGGAGAATCTAGTAACGAGGCTTGTAGCTTCTCTTCCTCTTCCTTCCGGATTGATTTCATCGAGAAATACATATTGTTTGCCCGCGCCGTCTAATACAGTAAAAGGATTGCCATTTTCTGAAAGTAGATTACTTACCAGGTAGGATTTGCCCATCTGACTCGCTCCGTATATAGCAGCAGCTGGATTGCCTTCCAAAGCGTATTTTTTCTTTTTTAAAGTACGCCTAAATTCTATTAATTGACGAGAGGCATTATCGCCTTTTGTCCCTTTCATCGAATCTGTTTCCTTTACCCATTTAATCGCACTTTCGATAATGGTCAATTGTTTTGTAATAATTTTTTCCATGTCAATGCGTATTAAATATTGATACTTAAGTTCCCGAACTCGCCAGAATCGAGCCAATAATTATCATTTTCACTCATACTTTGTACTTGTAATTTGAAAAATGAGGAAGGTAATTCGTTTTGATTTCTATCAAAAACCGATTCAATTTTCAATTTTTCTTTATCCAGTAAATATTCATCTCTTTTAAGAGTAAATATAAAAGGGCCTAACGTACGCAACCTTTCTAGTTCTCTTGCGGTTGAATCGTTCAAGTCTCTTAAATCTGGATTGTCTAAACCCATTCGGTCTTTCATTTTTTCTTTAATTTTTGCCTCATCAAAATTAAGTGCATAAAAAGGTCTAGTTGGGTATGTATTAGCGTCTAATTGTCTAGTCCAAATGCGCATAGGTAATTGCGTAACTTCTACGGTAGCATCATTTACTTCGGGCGTAATGAATGAGGCATCATTTTCTGATTTAGAAAAACATTCTGTGGTCGGATTCATTTCCTTAATCAATTCGCTCAAATCTAGCGAAAAGCCATTCAATCCTCCTCGCTTGGCAGCGTAATCACCAATCATCGCGCCCACGGCAACAATTGATTTTGAGTCATTAAAATACCCCTTGCCATCTTGGAAAGGATACCAGGTTCCTATACGATAATTGCTAAGAGTAATCAGTCTATTCGGTGATGACGCATAGTATTTGAAAAATAAATCTGACAATGGGGTAAGAGAAGTAGGTCTTCCGGTCAATAAAACGATATCACAACCATAGTAAGAAAGTATCGTTGAGATTTTCCCGACTAAGGTGTCAAAAGTACTTTGTACGATTTTTGAAATAATAGCTTTATCGTAATGCCATTGCAATTCTGTGATTGAAAATCCGAAATGCCTTTTAAAGTGTTCGCTAACACGTTCAGTAGGCTGGTTTTCAGAGAAAATGTCAGCGAAGGATAATGTAGCAACCTCCACAGTATTTTCTTTTAAAAGCTGCAGGTAATGCGTAACCACTGGCACTGAAACTTGAAGGTTAAATTCACTTCTTATTTGTCTGTCAGTTACCGACTGCCGAGCGTTATCTGTTCCGAAATAGTCAATAATTTTTCTTGGAATATCCGTATGGTTCAGCCGAATTAAATGTTTTTGGATTACCGCAAACTCTCCTTCGATAATTAGTTTTCTGATTAGATTTTTCAATAAGTCATCTCCAGCTATATAGAAACTTTCCCAAAATTGAGGGACAGGAGTTAAAGTACATTGGTCAGAATCATCATATTTGTAGGAGGCAATCATTAAATCAGTTGTTCCTGCCCCAATGTCAACACTACCTACGGTGATTGATTTTTTATTATAGTTTACTAAATCACTTCTTACTTTGCCATAAAAGTCAAAATATTCTTTGCAATTATTTCGGTATCGTTGTGATAACTCAGCAAAAAGGAAAACAAATTGTGAACAAGTTGCCTCGTCATAAATCCACTCTGTTTTCTCATTAGTATTTAATAGATTATTAATTGATGGTATTACCTGAACGCTTTTGACAGGGTAGATTTCCTCTAATTCATCTATGGTCTTTTCCGCATAGAAACGATCAAGAATAGTAGAAGCATCATCGGCACATTTGCGTAAGGCAATCTGCTCTACTTTTGACATAGCTGTAGGACAAGTAACAATAATTCGCCCAATGCGTCTAGGCTTATTTTCCTCGCCCCATTGATGCCTGTATTCGTAACTATTTATTTGCATTCTAGCTTGTGATAATATCTCTAGAAAGGCAAACGTCATTAATGCTTTTCTGGAATAAAATTTATCAATGCCACCTTCTCCGTCTTCATTAATAGATCCGTCAGAATTTAAATGCTCAGAAATTCCTTTTATCTGTACTAAACTATTGCTTATATTTTCTCCCTTTAAACTTAAAAATTCCCAACTCTTCTCTTGAGGTTTGTTATCCCACAAATATCTTTTTGGGCTTGAGAAGGTAGATATTTTTTCTACTCCATTATTTTGATTCACAGCTTTTTGAATCAAGCTATTAGCCTCTTCCCCCAATCTCACAAAACTAGGATAGACAAACTGATTACTTCCAATTAGTGTTTCAACCCCAAAATCTACTTTTCTAAAGGCTAAGCGCATATCAAAAGAATCGCCATTGCGGTTCAATTTACCTTTGTCTAAAATTTGAGTGAAATTTTGAAGACTTAGCGGTTGGACTTTTGTAAAATCGTGGTTGTCAAATAAGATTGCACAGGTTCTAGAATTCCCCATGTCAACAAGTAAATCAACATCACCAAATGCGACATTTTTATCTGAAAATAAGGTAATAGATGGTAAAATATTTAATTGTTGAATGTATTTGAGTATAAAAATGTATTGAGCCAAATAGTTCAATTTTGGTTTTTGAATGCTAAGGCCATCTATGCTTGTAGAATTATGAAATAATTTTAGAATATATTCGTCAACCCAGTCACAATTGTACGGAGCTTTAGAGCAAAAGTCTACTAAAGCAAGTTCTTGATTACATAAAGCAAAGTCTTTGGATCTTTCATAATTACTGTTGAATGTTGGGGTTTCCATTAAGTCGTCCTCTTCAAAATCTTCGCCTTTATACGATGTACGAGTATCAAAGGCCAGCAATAGATCGTAACGTTTTAAGCCGCTGGTTGATGAATTCGGAATTAATTTGCAGCGACACCAATTGGTTGGGGCAAATTTTGTTTTACCATTATTACCTAATGCGAAAAAGGGGAAGGGAAGCCAATGGTTTTCGAATTTTTCGAATTTGATGCGACCAAGAGACAATTGAAAACAATCGGATTCCCCATTGTTATTTACCATGGGGGTAATTACGCTATGCCCCTCTGAAGTGAAATCTGCTTCGATTTCATCCCACTTATAGGGCATAAACACGCCATTGTCGTCTCTGCCAACCCGTCCATTGGTTAGGCCTAATCCAAATAAATTGTAAATGTCTTTTTTCTTAACCCAGATATCATCCTCGGGGAAGTTATGCGCAATTTCGAGTTTTAACTGTGAATCCGAAACATCGAACCATTCATGAAAATACATTTTGAACTTATCGTTCAAGTCTATTTCCAAGGGCACGCTGTAAAATTGTATACCTGTATTTGCAACTAGATTCATGAATTAGTTTTTATGTCATAATTACAAAAATCATAAAAATCCGTAATCAATTTTTATATTAATGCTCTTATTTTTTATTTTAAATTACAAGACTAAAGAGTTAGAACTCTATTTATTTAAGTTAACAATGAAAAATCAAAAAGGAATCTAATCTAAAGTGTTTGAATAAAAATATAGAAATATCCCATCAAAAGTTTTGTTTATTTATTTAACGGCAATGAAATTATTGAAGTTTGGTAGAATGATTTTTTGCCTTCGTAAATATTGAGGTTAAAATTTATGAAGGGGAGAAATTACAAGCTTGTAAGGTTCAAGGCCAAACTCAACAACACTATCAATTAGGATATCCCCGTTTATATCCCTTTATTTAATCATCCTTGAAAATAGTTCTCTTCCACCTGAAATATTAGTTAGATATTTCATAATTGTTGACTTAACCAATGCTTCGTCAACCGAAAATTGTTTTTCTCCTACTTTGTTTGAGTTCATTGAATTATCTCTTCTTCCTACCTCTTTTTTAAAAAGTTCATTTTCTTTTTGGAGTAGTTCTTTTTCCTTTTGTGCAAGTTGTTTCTCATTGTCAGAGGTTTGACATGCAAAAATGGTAAATGTTATTAATAAAAAGAATGCCGTCTGTTTAGGTGTTTTTATAATAAAATTTGTCATTATATGTTAGAGTAAAAGGCTTGAAAAGGAAAATCACTTAAAGGCTTTGGAGATTTCAAAGTACAAAACTTTCATTCGTTTTTTAATTGAATCTCTTGGCTTTAGTTAACCATTGAATCACCTATTTCTTGATAGTGTTTGGGTATTTTTTTATAAAGTCTTTCCGCAAGATTTTCAATGTCTTCATATCTTACTAATTGTTTTAACCAATGTTGCGGAATGTTGTTTAGGCCGTATAGTAGCCCTGCAAGTCCGCCTGTAACGGCAGCTGTTGTATCAGTGTCATCACCTAAATTTACAGCTTTCAATACGGCATCTTTGTAATTTTCAGTTGACATTAGGCACCAAATGCTCGCTTCAAGTGTGTGTAATACATATCCGCTACTATAAATATTTTCTTCATAGAGTTCATAAATGTTTTGATTTAGTAAGCGACCATACAATGCAATTTCTGTTTGATCGATTGATAATGTTTTCAAGTAATCAGGAACTTCTGTTTGTAGGTTTTTGTAAATTTCGAACTTGTCTTTTTGTTCAAAAAGTTGCCTTGCAAATTCAAGATAATAAAAGCAAGCAATCACTGAGCGGATATGCCCGTGAGTAATTGAAGATACTTGTTTAGTAATTTTGAAACGATATTCAATCGGTTTGTCTAGTAAGTAAAATACTAAAGGTGAAATTCTCATCAGAGAGCCATTCCCGTTTGAAGAAACATCCAACCCTCCTGCTAAATCAGGCTGTTCACCTTTTGCAAGGCGGCTAATTGCTTGTCGCGTTGCAATGCCAATATCAAAAACATGTCCTCTCGGAGTCCAGTAGTTATCGTAGTACCATTTTACAAAATTTTGTCCAATTGTATTTAAGTCAAATGTGGTTGTTAAAGCCTCCGCTAGGCAAAAAGTAAGTGAACTGTCATCTGAGAAAGTTCCCGGAGGTAAATTGTACGTTCCATAACCTATCATATCGGTTACAGGATTTCTGTTAATAACTTGTCTGCTCTTGAATTCAAAAGGAACACCAAGAGCATCTCCTAAGGCAACACCATATAAAACTGATTTTATTTGATCTGAATTTATAATTAAATTATACCCTTTCATGCTTGTGTTAAATATTCAAATAATTGAAATTGTATTGGTCTTATTACTTTTCGTTAAAGCTCTAGATTATTAGAATAAACGTTCTTACAGACTAATGTTTTAGCAATTATTAGCGTAGGTTCTATTCCATTTTTATCAATCATGGTAAAACCTTTGATAATAATTATAAACGGAATATTTATTAAATGGTAGTTAAATTCAATTATTTAAGTGACTGCTATTACCTTAAACCTTTTGAAATCTCTGCCTTACCATTTCAATCCATGTAATTAATCATCGAATTAGCCATAGGCTTACATAATAAGAGTTTTCAATTTGTTACCTCTTAAGCCATTTTTTTGTTTCCTCATCAATTTCTTCATTTAGTTTCAAGTTATTGAACATATCACCAATCGATTTTTCTTCATTTCTTTCAACCTCTATTAGTTTGAAATTTTCACCTTCAACATATTTCAAAAAGTTTTCAAAATAGGTAATACAATCCATGCTTAAAGAGTCAAATGCAACAAATACTTCTAATTCTCCTGGGGTGAATTCATAAATTCTACGGATTAATGTACTTGCCATATTTGGTGTTAACATATTTAAAATATGCGAGTCAATCCCATAAGCAAGATTATATCTACCAAAAACGTCGCATCTTAAACTTATTATGCAGAACGGTGTGATAACCTTTTTCAATTCAGAAACGCCAAGGATA
>JACCDQ010136168.1_pt1 | contig 19204 bp, 18 predicted proteins | sample 7446031 | NCBI WGS metagenome assembly JACCDQ01 (sample SAMN15323442, study PRJNA562643) | freshwater metagenome | isolation source: river surface water | place: USA:Blue River Watershed | collected 2017-08-17
AACCACCAAACCTTCAAATTCCCCAATTACCCCCATCTTCAAATTTTCAAATCACCAAATTTTCAAATCACCACACATCTTCAAATTTTCAAACTACCAAACCTTCAAATTCCCCAATTACCCCCATCTTCAAATTTTCAAATCACCACACATCTTCAAATTTTCAAATCACCACACATCTTCAAATTTTCAAATCACCAAATCTTCAAATTTTCAAATCACCACACATCTTCAAATTTTCAAATTACAAACTGACTTTTATCATCTCTACTCTGTGAGGAATGTTACAGAAGCAACTTGCTACTTCTGCTAATTTTGTTGTATCAATCAAGAATAAATAAGCACAAACACTTGATTATCAATCACAAAATACCATAACACACATGAAAGTAGAACAAATTTATACGGGATGTTTAGCCGAAGCAGCTTACTATATCGAATCGAATGGCGAGGTTGCCATCATCGACCCACTCCGTGAATCAAAGCCTTATCTCGACAAGGCTGCGAAAAACCATGCTCAAATCAAATATGTATTTGAAACACATTTTCATGCCGATTTTGTATCGGGACACCTTGATTTATCAAGCAAAACAGGAGCTACAATTGTTTTTGGACCAACCGCCCAACCTGCTTATCCTGCCTACATCGCCAAAGATGGCGAAAGCTTTGCCGTAGGTGCTGTGCAAATCAAGGTGCTACACACGCCTGGGCATACGATGGAGTCTTCTTGCTTTTTGCTTATCGACGAGCACGGCAAAGAACAAGCCATTTTTACAGGCGATACGCTCTTTATTGGCGATGTAGGTCGCCCAGATTTAGCCGTAAAATCAGACCTTTCGCAAGAAGATTTAGCAGGTCATTTGTACGATAGTATTCAAGAAAAAATCTTATCCTTGCCCGACGACATCACCGTTTATCCAGGCCACGGAGCAGGCTCGGCTTGTGGGAAAAAAATGAGTAAAGAAACCAGCGATACCTTGGGCAACCAAAAACGCTTCAACTACGCTTTACAAGCAACAAGCAAGACACAGTTTGTCAAAGAAGTACTCACAGGACTCGTAACGCCTCCGCAGTATTTTCCGAAAAATGCTACTTTAAACAAAATGGGTTATGCCAGCATCGACGACGTATTGGCACAAGGAACACAAGCACTCGACCCCAACGCCTTTGAAGCTGCCAGCAACGAAACCGAAGCCTTGATGCTTGACGTAAGAGAAGCACAAATTTTTGCTCAAGGATTTATTCCTAATGCCATCAATATCGGACTCGAAGGACAGTTTGCTTCGTGGGTTGGTACGCTTATACCCGATTTACAACAACCCATTTTGTTGATTACAGAAGCAGGAAAAGAAGAAGAAGCCGTACTTCGCCTTTCGAGGGTTGGTTATGATAATTGCATTGGCTATCTAAAAGGGGGCTTTGAAGCTTGGCAACAAGCAGGCAAAGAAATAGACCAAATTACGTCGATTAGTGCCGAAACTTTTGCCCATCTTTTTACCGAAAATCCTCAAACACCCGCCTTCGATGTACGTCGCAAGAGCGAGTACGATGCCGAACACGTGGTAGGTATCGAAAATATGCCCCTTGATTTCTTAAATGAACACTTGGCAAGTTTGAGCCGTCACACGCCAATGTATATCCATTGTGCAGGGGGGTATCGCTCGATGATTGCCGTTTCTATGTTGAGAGCCAGAGGGTTTGACAACCTCATTGATGTGGCAGGAGGTTTTGCTGCCCTTAAAGCTACACAACAATTGCCTATTACCGACTATGTTTGTCCTTCAACGATGTTATGATGAGCTTGTTATTCATGGCATGACTTATCAAATGATATTGGTTATCAATAAGTCATTATCAGTCATGCCATGCGTGGGGGGCTTTGCATCGGGCGTTAGTTATTAAACTTCAAGATACGCATGGAATGACTTATCAAATGGTGCGGTTATCAACAAGTCATGAGCAGTCGTGCCATGCGTGAAGGGCTTGTAGATTTGGCATTGCCCCATTTCCACAAAATATGGGATAGTGTCATAAGCTCCTTTGAATGTTCTAAAAGAAGTTGCTACCTTTTGTTTAGTTGTTAGTGAGCGAATGTCTCGTTCTGCTTGATTATTAGTGAAGGGTACGCTTTCAACGAAAGCAAATGCCAAAATTCCATCTTGGTGTTCGACCAAGCGGTTAAGCAGATTTCGCCCTTTTGAATTTTTGGGTTTACCTTTTTTACTTTTGACAGGGGGAGGTTCTTGCTGCTCTGCCCTTTGACAAATTTGATGGTATTTTTCAAGCCAAATGTCTTTATTGGGTATAATGACAGTAGCTTTTTGACTTAAAAGGAAGAGTTCCAGTAAAAATTGTTGCATTTCTGTTGCCCACAAAGAACCATTTTCTTTGAGCGCTTCGAGTTCTCGTAAAATGTGAGCATTACATAGGGCATGAGCACAAGTTGAAATACCAAAATAGCTTTTCCAGCAGTCATGTACCGCCCAATTTTTGAAATCGTTGAGCAAACAATAGGAAGATTCAAGGGCTTGATTGCCTCGTTTGGCATGAACAAATAGGTACATAAAGTAGTTGAAGCCGTGTGAAACCGCACGGGCGGCCCCGCAGTGCAATTTACCTGCGACTCTCATCCCTGTTTCATCGAAATGAGCTACTGAGGTGTTCAATATTTGGGCTTGATTTGCTGTTCAGTTGTTGCTAAGGAATCAAAACAAGTAGCGTTAGCACTAATAGCGGTACTTTCGTTGAAACTACTACCATACAAATCGCCCAAGAGTTGTTCTATTTTATCGAAAGGAAGTTTATAATCAACATTTAGTAAAACGCTCATAGCTTTAATCCTTGCCCCATACAGAACAGGTTGGGAACTGCCCCCCCCTTATGGATTTGTCCACAACAAGAAATAACCCCTATTTGATGCTCGGTGACTTGGTTTTTGGGTAGAGGAATATCAAAAACCTGCCGTTTTTGAATAATTTGCTCAACATCCAAAGGGGAGAATGCTTTATGACAACAAGGACAACATTCGGCATGATGTATTTCGATATAGTCAGGAGTGGAAACCATTTGCAGCGTTTTCCCTAAATGCCCCGTTTGACCGCCTGTCTTTTTACCTGTTGATTGGTTGAATGCTGGCTTTTTCTTGAAGCTATCGGTTGAGGGTGGTTTATGATATTTGTACTATTTCGGTTCAAACGTGCTTTTAAGTCCATATTCTCAGATTTAAGCAAGGCGTTCTCTCGCTCCAAATCTTTGATACGGATTAAAGGACTGGCTACCAAGTCTTTTAGTATGGATATGTCATCTGATATTTCCAAGTCTGTGAAACAATATTTCAAACCTTATAACTAGATTTACTATGTTTTTGTTATTGGGCTAAGTTTTTACAATATAGGTCAACTTTGTATTCTTTGGTTAGCTCATGTTTACCAATGTTTTAGCATCATGGTAAAGCTACAAACATTGATATTTGTGGTAAAGAAAATGAGCTAAAGCAGAAATGAGCCACTGCGTGTCCTAACTCCTCAATGATTGCCTGCTGGTGAATGCCAGTGAATGCTTTGTACACAGAAGGTTAGCGTTTTTTCATAGAAAAAGACAAAAGGATAAAGTATAATTGTTTTTTGAGTATTTTTGACAAGTAAGAAATACTTTCACTAAAACTATTAAACTATCCAATCTGTGAGCTCAAATAACGCTGTTGCTTTTCGTTGGGGTATTATCGGCTGCGGTAAAATCGCCCAGAAATTTGCTGATGATTTAATGAACGTGCCTGGTGCCGTATTGAATGCGGTGGCTTCCCGTGATTTGACAAAAGCCCAAGCCTTTGCTCGTCCGTATCATTGTCCTCATGCCTTCGGAAGTTATCAAGAAATGGTCAGCAGTGGCTTGGTCGATGTGATATACATTGCTACGCCTCATGCCCAGCACCATGAAAATACCTTGTTGTGTTTAGAGGCCGGCATTCCGGTTTTGTGTGAAAAAGCTTTTGCCATCAATGCTTCTATGGTAAAAGAGATGATTCAAAAATCGCAAGAAAAACAGGTCTTTTTGATGGAAGCCATCTGGACTCGCTTTCATCCGGCCATTCAGCAGATAGAATCGTTGATTGCTGCCGACACCATCGGTAAAATTGTACATATTGTAGCCGATTTTGGTTTTCTGGCCGATTACAAGCCCGAAGAACGCCTATTTAATCCTGCACTTACAGGTGGCTCTTTGATGGATATTGGCATTTATCCTTTGTTTATCAGCAAGTTACTTTTAGGAAAACCGACAGAGGTAAAAGCCGTGGGCGTACTAGCACCCACGGGCGTAGATATGAATTTATCGGTAGCAATGGCATTTGAGTCGGGGGCTACGGCTTCGTTGTTTTCTACTTTTGCCGCCCAAACCGACACCACCTGTACTATTTATGGCACAAAAGGTAAAATTTATATTCATGGTCGTTTTCACGAAACCCTTGGCTTTACTTTACAACTTACAGGCGAAGAACCGCAAAGCATCGCAACCGAACGTCTTGGCTGGGGCTACGGCTATGAAGCACTTGATGTACAACGCTGTTTGGCGGAAAACCGAGTGGAAAACGATAAGTTACCCCTACAGTTTAGTTTAGAACTCATGGAGTTAATGGACGAAATTCGTAGGCAAATTGGCCTAACCTACCCACAAGAAGCCTAGCAGAAATATACTTTAAACAGCATCGCATTTACCTTTCAACACACAAAACTTACGTATTATGACCTATTTAGCAAATCCAGCTCGTTATGAAACGATGGAATACCGCCGTTGTGGTAAAAGTGGCATTAAACTTTCGGCTGTTTCGCTGGGGTTGTGGCACAATTTCGGTGGTGTTGACGTGATGGAAAACTACCGTGCCATTGTGCGTTTGGCTTTCGATAGTGGCATTACACATTTCGACCTCGCCAATAACTACGGGCCTCCGCCAGGTTCGGCAGAAGAAAATTTTGGAATTTTGTTGAAAAAAGATTTTGCTGCCCATCGTGACGAAATGATTATTTCGTCGAAAGCAGGCTATACCATGTGGCAAGGGCCTTATGGCGATTGGGGCTCTAAAAAATACTTGGTGGCTAGTCTCGACCAAAGCCTTAAACGCATGGGACTCGACTACGTTGATATTTTCTACCATCATCGACCCGACCCCGAAACGCCCCTAGAAGAAACCATGTCGGCTCTCGACTTATTGGTACGCCAAGGGAAGGCATTGTATGTGGGCTTGTCGAACTATAGTGCCGAAGACACAGCAAAAGCTAGTAAAATACTCAAAGAGTTAGGTACGCCTTGCCTGATTCATCAGCCTAAATATTCGATGTTTGTGCGTTGGATAGAAGACGGATTACTCGATGTGGTGCAGCAAGATGGCATTGGCTGTATTCCATTTTCGCCTTTGGCTCAGGGGTTATTGACCAACAAATACCTCGGCGGTGTACCCGACGGCTCTAGGGCATCGAAGGCACATGGCTTTTTGAAAAAAGAAATGATTACGCCCGAAGTTTTGCTTAAAATACAACAACTCAACGAACTTGCCTTGGCAAGAGAACAGACCTTAGCCCAAATGGCCTTGGCTTGGGTACTAAAAGATAAGCGTATCACAACCGTGCTGATTGGTGCTAGTCGCCCCGAACAACTCAGCGATTCGTTGCTATGCCTCAAAAACACCGCTTTCTCGTCAGAAGAGTTAGGGAAAATCAATGAAATTTTGCAGGATTAAGCTATGCTATTTTCGAGCCATTGAGGATGGCGGCTGTTGGAAAAACACCTGTATTGTTTTTCCAACAGCAGCAATAAATGACGTTAAAATTTTTCGTACAATAACACATTCGCATCAGCCTACCACCTCGATAGCATTTGTGAGCGGTGTGCGTCTAGTTTTAAGAAGATAAACAAAAGAATAGAAAACGACCAAAGTGACGAGCCTCCATAACTAAAAAAAGGAAGCGGAATGCCTATCACAGGCATCAAGCCGATGGTCATGCCGATATTTACGAGAAAATGGAAGAAAATAATGGAGGCAACACCATAGCCATAGACTCGTGCAAAACGAGATTTTTGCCGTTCTGCCAAGTAAATTACCCGAAACAACAGCGAAACAAATAAGCCTACTACAATCAAACTGCCCATAAAGCCAAATTCTTCGCCAACGGTACAAAAAATAAAGTCGGTGCTTTGTTCGGGTACAAAGTCAAATTTGGTTTGTGTACCTTGCAAATATCCTTTCCCGATGAGCCCTCCCGAACCGATGGCAATTTTGGCTTGACGTACATTATATCCAGTCTTTTTCCTATCAAAATCGGGGTCAACCAATACTCGAATACGGTTGCGTTGGTGTTCTTTTAGGATATTATTTACCGCCCAATCTACCCCCGTTGTAAATAAGCCCATGCACAAAGCCACAGCCGCAATAGTGACAATATTTTTGGTTTTGCGTTCGTATCTTGGCATTGCCCAAATCACCAAGCTCGACAATACCGCCAAACCTACATAAATTTTCCATTCTTCAAAAACCAAAGAAAGAATAAAAAGAACAATGACACTTAGAAAAATTCCGGGATAAATTCCGGGCAACCCTTCTCTGTACAACAAAATCATGAAGGTCGAGAAAACCAATGCCACACCTGTTTCATTCGATATGAGAATCAAAATAGGTGGCACGGCTATGATTAAGGCTACATTGAGTTGGTCTCTGAAACGAGCAAGGTTGATTTGTGGCGTACTGAGGTATTTGGCTAGGGCCAAGGCTGTTGCCATTTTTGAAAACTCGGCTGGTTGCAATTGAAACGCCCCAAACCTAAACCACGAGTGCGAGCCTTTTACTTCTGTTCCTACCACCAGTACCGCTATGAGCAAAAACACAAAGAAGCCATAAATGAAAAAAGCAAAGGTATCATAAAAACGGTAATCTATGACCAAAATGGCAATGATCAATAAGACGGTTGTGCCAATCCATATCAATTGTTTCCCTGAATTGGTATCGAAAAAACCAGGATCGAAAACCCATATCGGGTGTTCGGGGTTATAAATGGCAGCGTAAATATTCATCCATCCTGCCACCACGCAAAAAATAAATAAAGTGACTGTTACCCAATCGAGGTTGCGGGATATTTGTTCTTCTCTGTTCAAGGTTCGTAATTATTTGATTTTGTACGGAATAGCTTTTTTTAAGGTATTCGTTTTATTTTGAGGAAGAATAGCCTCTGGTTTGGTTGGCCCATGTCCTTGCAAAGGTTGTACGGGTTGTTTGCCTTGTAATAATAGCCTGCTCAATTGCGAGTTTTTCAACTGATAATCTTCCTCGGTCGAGTCTTTGGGTTGTGGTTTGTTTACTGTTTCGGTTGTTTTGCTTGCCGTTGTGGTGCTACTTTTTACGCTCAACACATTAAACAAATAGCTTTTGTTCATCCATTTGGTCTCCATTGCTTTGCGTTCAACGTGGCGTTTCAAGTATTTTTCAATACAAAGCGAGGCAATGGGAGCAGCGTGTGTACCTCCAAAACCAGCATTTTCGACAAATACAGCAATGGCAATTTTAGGATTTTCTTTCGGAGCAAAAGCAATAAAAATGGCGTGGTCTTCTCCCCTACGGTTTTGCGATGTTCCTGTTTTACCACACATCTGAATATCTGCCATGCGTGCTTCGGCGGCTACCGTACCTTGGTTTACCGCCCCAATCATGCCTTCTATTACGGGTTCAAAATGTCGGCGGTCGATGCCTACCGATATTTGCTCTTTGTATTTGGGGTCGATGCTGCCAATGTTATTGATGCCTTTTACCAAATGTGGGCGAATATACCAACCTCTGTTGGCAATAATTGCCGCCACGTTTGCCATTTTCAAAGGGTTGATTACAATTTCGCCTTCGCCAATGCCAAGCGAATAAATATTAGAAAACTTCCAACGTAAAGAGCCTTTATACACTTTGTCGTAATATTCTACGCTCGGAAGTTTGCCCTTGGTTTCGTTCGGAAGGTCCACGCCTAGTTGTTGTCCGATGCCAAAACGAGCCGCCATTTCGTTCCATTTTTTCACTCCTACGGCCGACTTTTTGAAAACATTCTGTTCGTGATTATTATAAATAATTCTTTTGAAAACATGGTAAAAATAAGGGTTACAAGAGTTTTTGATGCCCTGCTGGATATTCGATGAATTGCCACCGCAGTGACATTTGAGGGGTGCTCCGGCATGGCTAAACCCTGTAGATGGATGCACTACGCCCATTTGCAGGCCTATCAATGCCTGAATCAGTTTGAAGGTAGAACCCGGTCGGTAATAAGCACTTGGGGGGCGGTTAATAAGCGGATGAAGCGGATTAAGGTTGAGCGTTTGAAAATATTTAGAAAAAGTACGTCCCGAAAGCAAGGTAGGGTCGTATGTTGGGGCTGATACCATCGCAAGGATTTCGCCCGTTTGAGGTTCTATGGCTACTACACTGCCTACTTTATGCTGCATGAGGCTGTCGGCATAATCTTGCAATTCAATATCGACCGATGAAATAAGGTTTTTGCCTGCCACAGGGTCACGGTCAAACTCTCCATTTTTGAAAGAGCCTTTTTCTACGCCTCGGCTATTAACCATCATGTACTTTTCGCCTCGTTGCCCTCGGAGTTCTTCTTCGTAATAACGCTCCAAGCCCGTTACGCCCACATAGTCGCCTTGGCGGTAGTAGTCGTTGCCTTTTTCTTCTTCTTTGGCAAGGCGTTCGGGACTAATTTCACCAACGTACCCCAAGGCATTTGCCATGCTTTTGGTCTGATACGTCCGCAACGAACTTACTTGAAAAGAAAACCCTGGGTAGTCAACCATCATATCTTGTACACGGGCATATTCTTCTTTGGAAAGCTGACGCAAAAACAAGGAAGGTCGAACGGGCGAAAATACCCTTGCCTGATGCGTTAGGCTATCAAACTCGTTGCGTGTAATGCCAAAGATGCTACAAAAACGTAAGGTATCTTGCACCTTCGCTTTTTTGGGCGTAATATACAAATCATACACAGGGGTGTTATATACGATGAGCTTTTTGTTGCGGTCGTATATCAATCCTCTGAATGGCACTTGAATGATTTTCCGAATGGCGTTGTTTTGGGCATCTAGTTTATAAGTATCGTCAATTACTTGTAAATAGAATAACCGACAAATATATAAGAGTGCAATGATGACAAAAAAAACTTGTATGAATCGCTTTCTAATCTCGTCCACTTTACTAATGGGTTTTAAGGATGCTAAGTAAGAATAATGGGGTTCTGTTTTTTGATTGCGGTAGTTGGAAAAAGGCTTGAACAAGCGTTTGGTTCATCCGAAATCAAAAACTGCTTAGGTTGAACGCACCATTTTCTCCGTATTTTTATTCTTTCGGAATACTTCTAATCAATAAATAAATCGCAATAAAAATAAATACCAACGAACACCCCACTGAAAACCAAGGGGTTTTTGTCTGGAAATGTACATCAAGCCAATTCCCAATAAATACCCCTAGCCCAATAGTCACGAGCATTTGCGTGCCAGCACCCATATAGCGCATATATTTGTTGGCGTTTGAATCGGGTTGTTTCATGGCTTTTCATTAAGACAAATAGTATAGAACAAAATTACAGGATACACACCGAATCTGATAATAAATTTTGTTTAATTTGCGTTTGCGAAAATATAGACCATCATTGCTTGCCGTAGAACGCATACAAAGGCTTCTGACTTGTCCCGATTTCTATGAAAAAAATAACCTTTTTTATGCTCTTGACCATCATTGTAGGTGCGTGTTCGCAATACAGCCGTGCCCCTTTGAGCGTTGGGTTTCATAACCTCAACGCCAAATACAATGCCTTGTTTCAAGCCCAAGAAAAAATGGCAATGATAGAAAAGCAGTTGTTTGAAAGTAGGCAAGAAAATTATACCCAATTATTGCCTATTTTACTACCCCTCGACTCGATGGCGGCAAGTGCCGAAGCCGAAGCCTTGACTTCTGTTATCAAAAAAGCCTCGATGGTGGTTGAGCGTCACCAAAATTCTAAATGGCTCGACCAAGCTTATTACCTGATTGGCAAGGCTCGTTTGATGAAAGAAGATTACGCCAACGCCCTCGAAACGTTCAAGTATATCAATACTACCGCCACCGACCCCGATGCCCGCCACGCAGCCCTCATCGGTTTGATGCGGACGTACATCGAGCAAAAAGCATTTCCTACAGCCCTTCGGGTAGCCGAATTATTGCGTGAAGCCCCACTCAACAAAGAAAATACCGTGACTTTTTACCTGACCAAAGCCTATTTGCACCAACAAAAAAGAGAGTTTGCTTTGGCATTGGCGATTGTCGAACAAGCCCTTCCTTTGCTATCAAACAACGAGCAAAAAGCCCGTTTGATTTATACCACAGCCCAATTGTATGAAGTGACAGGACAAACCGAAAAGGCGATTAAAAAATATACGTTAAGCCGTAAGGGTCGGGCTTCTTTCGAGTTGCGGTTTTATGCTTCGCTCAACGAGGCTATTCTAAAAGGGGAGCGTTCAGCCTTAGAAAAGATGCTAAAAGACCCTAAAAACACCGAAGTCAAAGATAAAATTTACAGTGCCTTAGCCGATTTAGCTTTACAAAATGGCAATAAAAACCAAGGACTTGCCTTGTTGAAAAACGCCACTGCATCGAGCAAAGACCCTCGTCAATTGGCTACTATGTATCTCAATTTAGCCGATATGTATTACCAACAATTAGGGCAATACGAGCAAGCATACACTTATTATGATAGCTGCCTTGCGGTGCTTTCGCCACAAGATAAAGCCTTGGCTCAGGTGAAAGAAAAACATACAGCTTTAGCCTCATACGTCAAGCAAGCCAATGTGATTGTGTTGGAAGATTCTTTGCAAAAACTCGCCAAGCTTCCGATGGGGCAAGTGGATTTTATCTTAGATAATATCATTCGTGCCAACCGTGCCAAAGAAGCGGCTCGTATGCAGCAAGCACAAATGGGAATGTACGACAGCAAGGCAAAGCCCAACGCCAATACCGCTACACAACAACTAGATTGGTACTTTAGCAATCCGATGGCGGTATCGCAGGGACAAGCGGCATTTTTGGTCAAATGGGGAAGCAGGGCCTTAGAAGATAACTGGCGAAGAAGTAGCCGTGACGATGCCACCTTGTTCGGTGCTACCGCCAATACATCCAATACAGGCTTGACTGCCACCAATGCAAGCCCCAGCAACAGCCCCAACGATGGCGATTGGGCGGTTGAAAGAAGCCAAATGAAGAGCAAAATCCCGTTTACCCCGCAGGCTTTAGATGCCTCTAACCGACGGAAAGAACAAGCGTTGTTTGAGCTAGGCAAGGTTTGTAAACTCCAACTCAACGAACCACAAAGGGCCATCCAAACGTTTGAAAAGCTGTTACAAATATTCCCTACTTCTACTTACGAAGCAGAAGTACTGTATTTGTTATGTTTGCTGTACGATAACCAAAGCCCCAAAGAAACCTACCAAAAACGTTTATTTGAGCAATATCCCGACTCGTATTTTGCCCGTTTACTGAAAAGAAATGCTGCACAGCCTTTGAGTTCCGACAAAGAAACAGTTGTACAAAATATGTATGAAAAAGCCTTTACCGCCTATCAGCAAGGGCAATATGCCGATGCCTCGGTTTCGGTAGAAAAAATCCTACAGACCTACCCTAGTAGTAAAATAGAAGATAAAGTGGTATTTCTCAAAGCTTTGTTAGTTGCCAAACTTCAAAATAAACAAGCTTATATTTTGGCATTAGATAATTTTGTAAAAGATTTTCCGAAAAGTAGTCTTTTGCCACTGGTGAGAGAATACCTCGTCGCTGCCAATCTTTCGAGCCGTTAAGCCAAATGCACAAGCCTTGTTTTGCTTCGTAAAAAATGTGTATTTTTGCATCATTACGCAAACATTTCGCACACGACACGCTTTACTATGCAAGCAAAACAATTTCCATACTTATGGTTGGCTGTTCTCGGAGCAGTTTTTTTTATCCCTTTTCTAGGTGCTTCTCATTTGTTTGATTGGGATGAAATCAATTTTGCAGAATCGGCCAGAGAAATGTTGCTTACAGGCAATTATGCTACCGTACAAATCAATTACCAACCTTTTTGGGAAAAACCACCTTTATTTTTTTGGATGCAAGTCGCTGCTATGAAATGCTTCGATGTGTTCAACCCACAATCAGGTTTTTCTCCTGAATTTGCCGCTCGTTTTCCCAATGCTATCATTGGCATTATTACGCTGTTGGTTTTTTATCGTTTGGGCAAAAAATTGTATAATCATACCTTTGGGGTATTGTGGGCTTTGGGCTATTTGGGAGCGTTTGCCCCTCATTTATATTTCAAAACGGGTATTATCGACCCTACTTTTAACCTGTTCATCTTCTTGGGCGTATGGTATTTAAACCAAAGTCTTGCTATTACAGGTAAATTTATGCCTCCTACCAAAAGGCGTTATGCCCTGTGGGCGGGCTTCTTTGTGGGCTTGGCAATCCTGACCAAAGGCCCCGTGGGGGGCTTGTTATGGGGGCTTACCTACCTTACGTATTGGGGAATGCACCGTTTTAGCAAAAACTTTTTCCTCGAAACCTACCAAGCCGTGCTGATTGCCATAGCCGTGGCTTTTCTGCTTGCCTGCGTATGGTTTGGCTTGTCGATTTATGAAAATGGCTGGGGACTTTTCGCCGATTTTATCCAATACCAAATACGCCTACTTACCACTGGTGATGCCGGACACGAGCAACCTTTTTACTATCATTTTTTGGTGGTTTTGTTGGGGTGCTTTCCGATTTCGGTGCTGGCGATTCGGGGTTTGTTGCCAACAACCGATGTATATATAGAACACGCTTCGGGCGAGCGATTCAAAAAATGGATGATGTATTTGTTTTGGGTAGTGATGATTTTGTTTACTATTGTTAAAACTAAAATTGTACATTACTCTTCAATGGCCTGGTTTCCTGTATCTTACTTAGCAGCCTATCATTTATATAAACTCAAAGAAGGACAATGGACTTGGTCTAAATGGCTTTCGGTAGGTTTGCTGCTCATTGGTGTGCTGATGGGAATTGTATTGGCGGCTGTGCCCATCGTAGGGCAACACGCTGGAGACTTAACGCCCTATATCAAAGACCCTTTTGCCGTAGGTAATTTGCAAGCCAAAGTAGCATGGCTAGGCTGGGAACAGTACATTGGGGTGCTTTATCTGCTGGGCGTAATAGGATTGGTTATTGCCAAGAAAATCAAAGAGTTGTATCTGCTTACCGCTTGTGTGCTGTTTGCTTACACAGCAATTGTTGTACCGAAAATAGAAGCTTATACCCAACGAGCAGCCCTTAGTTTTTATGAATCGTTGAAAGGACAAGACGTATATGTCGAACCCGTTGGATTTAAGTCGTATGCACAATTGTTTTACTTTCAAAAAACACCACAACAAGCCCGCAGTGCCGACGAACTACTGACGCTTCCGAAACTTGATAAGCCTGCTTATTTTGTCATGAAAATTACAGCCGACAGTGCCACAAAAGCCAACCCGAATTTGACGCTTATCAAAGAAGAAAACGGATTTTTATTTTTTAAAAGAAAATAAGACAATAGCTAAAAAACTGGAAATTACTGATGTTAGAAACATAAAAAGCACCCTATTTTACAACAAAATAGGGTGCTTTTATTTCTACAATCCATTCCAGAGTCTCGTATTGATGAATGCTGTATTGGGTTATTGGCTGAAAGCTTGTTGCAAAACATTATCCCAGTTTTTCCAAACAGGCTCATACCCTTGCGATACAATCACTTGGGCAATTTCGGCTGGACTTCTCTCGTCGCTTATTTCAAACTGTTCGAGCGAACTTGGTTCTACAATATAACCTCCGGGGTTGGTTTTCGACCCGGCACTCATCGACGTTACACCTAGCTTAATAACATGGTTGCGAAAAGCTTCTCGTTCTCTTGTCGAAATAGAAAGTTCTACTTCTTCATCCAATAGCCGATAGGCACATATCAGTTGCACCAATTGGCGGTCTGTCATGGCTATTTTTGGTTCTAAACCTCCCGAAAAAGGGCGTAACCGTGGAAACGAAATGGTATATACACTACGCCAATATTGTTTTTCTAAATACTTGAGATGCAAAGCCGTATAGAAACAATCTACACGCCAATCTTCTAAGCCAATCAATACGCCCAAGCCTATTTTATGGATGCCCGCCTTGCCTAATCTATCGGGTGTTTCGAGGCGGTACATAAAATTAGATTTCTTGCCTTTGGGGTGATGTTTTTTGTAATCGTCTTCATGGTAGGTTTCTTGATACACCAATACGGCATGAATCCCTTCGGCTACCAATAATTCGTATTCGTCTTGGTCGAGGGGTTGTACTTCTATCGAAATTTGGGCAAAATGAGGTTTTATCAACCGAATCACCCGTTGCAAATACGCCACACCTACGGTTTGATTCGCCTCGCCTGTTACCAGCAACACGTGTTCGTACCCCATTTGTTTGATGACCGCTACTTCTCGCATAATTTCATCGTCGGTTAAGGTTTTACGACGAATCTTATTATCGAAACTAAAGCCACAATAGGTACAAATGTTTTGGCATTCGTTAGACAAATACAAAGGCACATACATTTGAATCGTTTTTCCAAAGCGTTTTTGGGTAAGGCGATGACTCAACTGTGCCATTTCTTCTAAAAATGCCTCCGCCGCAGGCGAAACCAATGCCATGAAATCTTCTAAATTTCTGTTGCCTTGTTTGCCTAAAGCTTTTTGTACATCTGCCTTTGTTTTGGCATAAATACGGGCTTTGACGTTTTCCCAAGGATATTGTTTGAAAACTTGATAAAAATCCATGTGTATAAAATATGGCTAAAAAACCTTTTGTAAACCCAAAATCAATCGTGTTCAGTATCCTATCGTCAAAACTCTTCGCTCAAGAAGCTGGTGAGTGGACTACTCGCCATAGCGTATTGGCTCACACCTGCTAGTTTTGCTTCAAAAGCCATGCGTCCTGCTTCTACCGCCATTTTGAAAGCTCTTGCCATTTGTACTGGATTTTGCGAAACAGCAATAGCCGTATTGACCAATACCGCATCTGCTCCGATTTCCATTGCCTTAGCAGCATCGGAAGGTGCCCCTATGCCCGCATCAACAACCACAGGCACAGTGCTTTGTTCGATGATAATTTCTAAAAAATCTATTGTTTTTAATCCTTTATTGCTTCCGATAGGTGCACCCAAAGGCATGACGGCCGCTACGCCAACTTCTTCTAGGCGTTTGCATAATACGGGGTCGGCATGGATGTAGGGCAGTACCACAAAACCCAATTTCACCAAGGCTTCGGTTGCTCGAAGGGTTTCTATGGGGTCGGGCATGAGGTATTTGGGGTCTGGATGAATCTCCAACTTCAACCAATTGGTTTCTAGGGCTTCTCTTGCCAATTGTGCGGCAAAAACAGCTTCTTTGGCATTCCGCACCCCTGAAGTATTGGGAAGTAAATTGAACTGTGGATGAGCCAAATAGCTCAACAAATCTTCTTCTTTCTTCTGTAAATCTACTCGTTTCAGGGCTACTGTCACCAACTCCGAACCAGAAGCAACAAGACTTTCTTCCATCAAAGCGGCAGCGCTAAATTTGCCCGTTCCTGTAAATAAACGAGAAGTAAATGTTTTATCGGCAATTTGTAATATCGACACGAGGATGAAATGTTAAATGTGTGAGTAGTCCAAAAAATATTAGCTCAAAGGCTACTGAGCTACATTGGCGTAGCGTTGTGGGGCTTCAAGTGCTTGTAAAAATGCTTGGGCAACACTCGATGGGGCTGTCGCTAAATTAATGACCGATGAAACAGCTACGCCATGCAAACCTGTTTCCAACAATGCTGGAATATCGTCTAATACAATTCCTCCAATGCCAATCACTGGCACAGCCAAGGGGTTTTGCAAATAAACGGCAAGGCGTTCTTGGTAGCCCCTAAGCCCTACTATCGGACTAAGGTTCTTTTTGGTAGGCGTAAATCGTAATGGTCCTAAACCAAGGTATTGTACCGTTTGGGTGGCTATCAAGGCAAGCATATCGTCGAGGGTATTGGAAGTACCGCCAATAATGAAGCTATCGCCCAGCAGGGTACGTGCTTCTACGGGCGACATATCGGTTTTACCCAAATGCACGCCATCGGCTTTGACCCGTTTAGCCAAGGCAGGGTTGTCGTTGATCATAAACGTAGCCTTATACTGCTGACAAATCTCTTTTGTGAGCCAAGCTTCTTCTTCCCAAGCTTCTGCCGATAGCGTTTTGGCACGTAATTGTACCCACTTTACGCCTCCTTCGCAGGCTTTTTGGGCTTGTTGCCAATGTTTGATATGAGGCAAATCTTGGGTGATATAATGCAATGAGGCGATGTTCATACAATAATAACAGTTTAAAAGTTTATAACCACTCTTGAAAAGTTGCTACAGGATTTGGCGTTTGCCAGATGCTTCCTAATAACGCAATATGCTGCATACCAATGGCGTGCAACTTGGGCAAATTGTCTTGCTGGATGCCCCCCAACGCCACCAATGCTGGCTTGGGCGGTGCTACTGACAAATAGTGCTGTACTGCCTCAAAGTCGATATTGGCAACATAGTTCGTTTTTGAAATACTATCAAAAAAGGGACTTAAAAACACGTAATCGAGGCAAGTGGGCAGTTGTTTGATTTCATCAAGCGTATGGGTTGAAGCACTTACGCTTAATCCTCTTTTTTGCAAAGGACGTATATAGGGTTTAAGCTCATCTTGTTCGAGTAATGCTTGCCAAACACGACTGGTCAGGTGAATCCCTTTCAAATTATAACGGTTTACCAAAGTATAATGGCTGTGTATGACTATTCTTTTGAGGTATATAGGTTGAATTTTTTGTAAAAAATCAACCAACTGTTCTTGCGAAGCATGAGGCTTGCGTACATGCAAAACGGTTAACCCAACTCGAAAAAGTTGATTGATAAGCTCGGTTTCTTCTTCAAAGAAAGTCGGAAGCGTTAAAAGAATGAGCATGGTACTGCACAGATTTGGATGAAACGATACTTGGGCAACTCAACCACCTTGGCTTGCTCTGATGATAGTAATGTGGTCGTTGTGTTGCAAACGATAGCTATGCCATTCGGATTTAGACAAAACTACGTCGTTGATGGCAACGGCTAATCCTTTTAAATGACTCATTTCTTTCTGTTCGAGCAGTTGAGCAATAGTGATTTCGGGCGAACAGTCTTCTTGTTCGTTATTGATAAATAATTGCATATCAGTAAGTTATTACGATTGCGGAAGAAAAGCAGAAGAAATGTTTTTTATAGAATAAATTCCAAGGCTTTTTTACGAAGCTTGCTTTTAGTAAAATTTATCAAACATTTATAAAAGAAAATACATAGATAAGATGGGTATTTTCGCTGCTTTTTCCTTCGCAACCATTACGTTGTTCAGGTTCAAAGGGTATAATCTCAGCCTGTAAAGTAAGGCACCCCTAAAGTCTGTTACAAACTTACATTAGGATTATCAGAGAAAAAAGAAGTATGTTTAAAAAAATCGTTGGTAACTCATCAATAACAGGTTACGAGCTAACAACGGTCATTCGTAACACCTCAAGTTGCCTCTACCTTTGCATAAACAAACATATCATATCCCTATGAAAGCATTAATTTATAGTACCAAAGAATTTGAAAAAGCGTATTTAATTCATTCTAACGCCCATAAGCACGATTTAACGGTGACTAATCAATCGTTAACCTTGGCATCTGCTGATTTAGCCAAAGGTTTTGATGCCGTTGTGTTGTTTACCAACGACGATGCCTCTGAGCCTGTGCTCAGACAACTTGCCGCATTGGGCGTAAAATATATTGCTACCCGTTCGGTTGGCACAGACCATATCAATTTGAATGTAGCAGCCGAGTTGGGGCTTGGCATAGCCAATGTTCCTGCCTATTCGCCTTATTCGGTTGCCGAACATACCGTAGCCATGATGATGGCACTCAACCGAAAACTCATCATGGCCGATGCCAAGAGTCATGCGTATCAATTTGACTTGAGTAGCCTGATAGGTTTTGATATGCACCAAAAAACGGTGGGCATCATAGGTTTAGGAACAATAGGCGAAGTAGTAGCTGATATATTGCGAGGCTTTGGCTGTAAAATTGTGGTTCATGATGATTACGCCAAACCACATAAAAGTCATTTGTCGCACGTGACTTTTGTACCTTTGGCACAGCTTTTGGCAACGTCCGATATTATTACGCTTCATGCTCCGCTCACAGACGAAACCAAACATTTGATTGCCGCACCACAATTGGCCCAAATGAAAAAAAATGCCATGCTTATCAACACCAGTAGAGGAGGCTTGATAGACACAAAAGCTGTATTGGCGGCTTTAAAAGAAGGAAAGATAGGTTATGTAGGGCTTGATGTGTATGAAAATGAAAGAGGTATTTTCTTTAAAAACCATTTCGATACAGAAGGAAAAGACCCACTTTTGATAGAGTTGATGAACTACAACAACGTGCTGATTACGGGGCATCAGGCTTTTCTAACGCAAGAAGCCTTAACCAATATTGCCGATAAAACCATCCAAAATCTCACAGAATGGGAACTGGCAACAACCGAATAAGTATGAATCATCACAAAAAAGCATCTCATCAACATGAGATGCTTTTTTGTGAGACCTCCAAGCCAACAACAAAAATGGCTACCTCAATTGAGGAAGCCATTCAAATCTATCTCTAAACCACTTGTTATTTCGTTATAAAATACTTGACACGCTAGTCCATAAGGTCAGACATACATTCGTAAAACGTGTGTCTAGTTTGCCAAAAATCAAGAGCTAAAGCGTGCAAATGAGTACGGAAGCTCCGATGTTTTTTATAATGCTCTTCGTTGAGGTGAAAATCTTTTTCTTTTACCTCTAGGTCAAAAAGCCCTACTTCGTGCTTGATGGCGTTTGTCAATTCGATGCAAGCATACTTTTGTTGTATCAATTGTTCAAGCAAGCTCAGGCGTTTGTTTTGTACACAAATGGGCAAATTGAGCATAGCCAATTGTGTTAACCATTTTTCAAAATAAACCATTTCATTTTTGAAAAACTGCAATTGAGCTAACCACTGCTGGTTTTCTCGATGGTACAATTCATACCTCAGCGAACCTGTTGACAGCCCTGTGCTACTGTGTATTTCCATGTAGGTCGATAGGC
>JACCDQ012048909.1_pt1 | contig 19196 bp, 19 predicted proteins | sample 7446031 | NCBI WGS metagenome assembly JACCDQ01 (sample SAMN15323442, study PRJNA562643) | freshwater metagenome | isolation source: river surface water | place: USA:Blue River Watershed | collected 2017-08-17
GAAATCCTTTCAAGATTATAATCTAAAATAAGTTTATTGGCCTTTGAAGTAGCAATTTGTGATTCATGTTCATTATCAGAGTCGGCGAGCGCTAATAGTTTTTTTACTTTTTCGATTAAATGATCAGAATCGATTTGTGATTCATTCGTCTTTTTTAATTCATCGAGAGACATACTAGCTTTTGAGATGCAACTTTCCCATTTCAAGTTATTACAAACGAAATGAAATTCTTTGCCGTGAGATAAATCAGGTCCATAGAATAAATAAGTTAAATAATGGGCCAATTCATGTCTGATAATATTTTTTAAAACTTCATCCGTTGCTTGATACATTAATTTTTTAGAAAGCCCGATTTCAAAACGTCGATAATCAAAATACCCCCATTTTTGATTGTCATCAAATACAACTAAACTTAAAGGGTAATGAAAATTTTTAAAATGAATGCGAGATTTATGAAAAGTAACAGGAAATACTTTTGAAATTTCTTCAAAAAAAAGCCCGCGAATTAATTCACGGGCCCTTTTTATAAAACTAAGACTAGTTTCACTATAAATTAGCATATAACTGATTTAATATACTCTCTATTCATACGTGCAATATTTTCGATCTTAATTCCTTTTGGACATTGAGCTTCACATTCTGCTTCATTTGTACAATTTCCAAAACCAAGTTCATCCATTTTAGAAACCATCGCTTGAACTCTTTGTTTCGCTTCAACTTGACCTTGTGGTAAAAGTGCAAATTGCGAAACTTTTGCTGAAACAAAAAGCATTGCAGATGCATTTTTACAGCTGGCCACACAAGCACCACAACCAATACATGCGGCCGCATCCATTGCCAGCTCAGCATTCACTTGACCAATTAAGATATTGTTAGCATCTGGCGCGTGACCAGTATTAACATTAATAAATCCACCAGCGGCCATAACTTGATCAAGCGCTGATCGATCAACCATTAAGTCACGTAAAACTGGAAATGCTTTTGCTCTCCAAGGTTCGATAACAATGGTGTCACCATCAGAAAATTTTCTCATGTGTAACTGACAAGTTGTCGTTTCTTTTTCTGGACCGTGGGCCTGACCATTAATAACTAATGAACACATTCCGCAAATTCCTTCGCGGCAATCGTGATCAAAAGAAATAGAGTCGCCTTTTTCACGAACAAGTTTTTCATTTAATGTATCAAGCATTTCTAAAAAAGACATATCTGGAGATACGTTATCTAAAGCGTAATCTACCATTTGTCCTTTTGATTTTGCATTTTCTTGACGCCAAACTTTTAATTTTAAAGACATTTTTTCTGTACTATTTCCACCCATGATACACCTCTTACTTGTAGCTTCTTTGAGTTAATTTAACATACTCAAATTTTAGTTCTTCTCGATGACGAATTGGATCTTTTCCGTCGCCTTGGTATTCCCAAGCAGCAACGTGACAGTAATTTTCATCATCTCGTTTTGCTTCACCTTCTTCAGTTTGACTTTCTTCACGGAAATGTCCTCCGCAAGATTCTGGTCGGTGAAGTGCATCTAGCGCCATCAACTCGCCAAGTTCTAAAAAGTCTGCCACTCTTCCTGCTTTTTCTAGTTCTAAATTAACACCGATGGCAGTTCCAGTTACTTTTAAGTCTTTATAGAATTCTTCACGAATAGATTTAATTTCAGAAATGGCCTCTTTTAGTCCTTTTTCATTTCTGGCCATACCAACTTTATCCCACATTACTTTACCTAAACGTCGGTGGAATGAATCAACTGAATTTTTTCCATTGATGTTTAATAGGTGAGTGTATTTTTCTTTCGCATAATTTAAACCTTTTTCAAATTCAGCATGATTGGTATCGATTTTTTCAAATTTGTTTGAAGCAAAATAATCACCAATAGTGTAAGGGATTACAAAGTATCCATCAGCTAAACCTTGCATTAAAGCTGAAGCTCCAAGACGGTTAGCTCCGTGATCAGAGAAGTTGGCTTCTCCTAAAACAAATAATCCTGGGATATTACTTTGAAGATTGTAATCAACCCATAATCCACCCATAGTGTAATGGATCGCCGGATAAATCATCATTGGTGTTTTGTATGGGTTTTGATCGGTGATTCTTTCATACATATCAAATAAATTTCCGTAACGAGCTTTAATTTTATCTTCACCGTCACGTTTGATTGCAGTTTGAAAATCGAGATATACCGCCATACCTGTAGGAGAAACACCTTTTCCAGCATCACACTGATTTTTTGCATTTCTAGAGGCCACATCTCTTGGAACTAAGTTTCCAAATGAAGGATAAATTCTCTCTAAATAGTAATCTCTTTCTTCTTCAGGAATTTCATGAGGAGCTCTTTTGTCTCCTTGATTTTTTGGAACCCAAACTCTTCCATCGTTTCGAAGTGACTCTGACATCAAAGTTAACTTTGATTGATGATCACCAGAAACAGGAACGCAAGTTGGGTGAATTTGTGTGAAACATGGGTTACCGAAATAGGCCCCTTTTTGATAAGCTCTAAATGCCGCTGAACAGTTTGAGGCTTTAGCATTGGTAGGAAGATAGAAAACGTTTCCGTATCCACCTGTTGCTAAAATCACTGCATCGGCCATATGTTTTTCAAGTTCGCCGGTAACGACGTTTCTCATAATTACGCCGCGAGCTTTTCCTTCAATAATAACCAGCTCAACCATTTCTCGTCGAGTGTATGATTTAATTCTTCCATTATGAACTTCTTTCATCATGGCCGAATAAGCACCTAATAAAAGTTGTTGTCCAGTTTGTCCTCTGGCATAGAAAGTTCTTGAAACTTGAGCACCACCAAACGATCGGTTTGATAAAGTTCCGCCGTATTCACGAGCAAATGGAACACCTTGGGCCACACATTGATCGATGATATTGTTAGCTACTTCGGCAAGTCTGTGAACATTTGATTCACGTGCACGATAATCTCCACCTTTTACTGTATCGTAAAATAAGCGGTGAATTGAATCCCCATCGTTAGGATAGTTTTTCGCAGCATTGATCCCACCTTGAGCAGCAATTGAATGCGCTCTTCTTGGAGAATCTTGAATACAAAAAGTAGTCACTTGATAGCCAAGTTCTGCTAAAGAGGCAGCTGCTGAACCACCCGCAAGACCAGTACCAACGATGATGACTGAGTATTTTCTTTTGTTGGCAGCATTGACTACCTTCATATTAAATTTATGATTGGTCCAACGATCTTGAATTGGACCGGTTGGCGTTTTTCCGTCTAAAGATTTAATTGTCGTCATGATTAATTCCCTCCTTGAAGGTAGCAGAAAATTGGAAACGAAGAGAATCCAATGATCACAACTATTCCGTATAATTTTGAAGCTAATTTAATTTTTGGCATATATTTAGGATGATTTAATCCTAATGATTGAAATGCTGACCAAAATCCATGAGAAGTGTGAATTCCAAGAGCAGTCATCGCGATGATGTAACCAACAACGTGAATTAAACTTTGAAAGTATTCAACCGTCGTTTTATAAATATCGCGCATCTCAACTCCACCAACAGATGTAGTATAGTGAGTTCCAAATTTTAAACCGATAATGTGAAAAATTAAAAAGATCAGAGCAATCATTCCGGTGTAAGGCATCGTGCTTGAAGCAAAAGTCGAACCTCTGCCGGATGTCTCACGCATAAAATACTGAACTGGTCTCGCATCTTTGTTTTCTTTAGTAACTTTTAGTCCCATAGCGATGTGAGAAAGAAACAACAATCCTAAAATAACTTCTGCTAAATAGATTAAAGGATTTGAAACAAGGGCATGAGAATACTTATTAAAAGCATCTGGACCTACAAACATCAAAAAGTTTCCTAACATGTGAGAAAGTAGGAAACCACAAAGTAATAACCCCGTGATCGCCATTACATTTTTTTTCGTAATCGACGAAAGCGGAGAGCAATTGCAGCATTCTGAACTCATAATCATTAGCTCCTTATAAAGAGAAAAATAAAAGAATTTTTAAAATAATAGCCCATGGAAAACATTTGGTTAAGTAAAACTTGATATATTTTTCTTTATACAATTGTTGATTTATGTCAGAATCGTGCCCATATGGAACAAAAATTTATTGGATGGAGAGAATACGTTTCTCTTCCTAAGTTAAAATTAATTGATATCAAGGCAAAAATTGATACAGGAGCGAAAACTTCGGCGATCCACGCAGAAGAAATCGAATATTGTACGATCAATAATAAAAAATATGTGAAGTTTGTTTTTGTAGAAGATGGCGGAAAAAAGCATCGGCTCAAAGCACTATTTATCGAAGAAAGAAAAATCAGAAGCTCAACCGGACAAGAAACGATCAGACCAATTATAAAAGTACAAATCAAAATGGGCTTAGAATTGTTTAACGTAGAAGTGAGTTTGATTAATCGCGATTTAATGGGTTTTAAAATGCTGATTGGTCGTGATGCGTTGAAAAATAATTTCTTGATCAATCCTTCTAAATCATTTCTACTTAAGTAAAGAAAATTTAGTTACATCGAGGTAACAATGAAAATTGGAATTCTATCGCGCAGTTTGAAGTTGTATTCAACCAAAAGATTGGTTGAAGCGGCTAGGGCACGTGGGCATGAAGTTGAAGTCATTGATACACTTCGCTGTTACATGGATATTACTTCTAAAAAACCAATGGTTCACTATTTAGATCGTGAGCTTTCGGATTTTAATGCCATCATTCCAAGAATTGGTGCGTCGATAACTTTTTATGGAACGGCCGTTATCCGTCAATTTGAAATGATGGGAGTGATTTCTTTAAATGAATCTGTCGCCATCTCTAGATCAAGAGATAAACTTCGTTCTTTGCAACTTTTATCTAGAAAAGGAATTGGTTTACCAGTGACTGGCTTTGCCCATTCAACCAAAATGACTCACGACTTGATTAAACTAGTTGGTGGAGCACCCTTAGTTATAAAACTATTAGAAGGCACTCAAGGTAAAGGAGTGGTTTTAGCTGAAACCAATAGTGCGGCCGAGAGTGTGATCGATGCCTTTCGCGAATTAGATGAAAATATTTTAGTTCAAGAATATATCAAAGAAGCCAATGGCGAAGATATCAGATGCTTTGTCATAGGTGATAAAGTGGTGGCCTCAATGAAAAGAACAGCTAAGGCCGGAGAGTTTAGATCTAATCTTTATCGTGGTGGATCTACTAAAAACGTAGAGAATACCGAAGAAGAAAGAGAAACCGCCATTGATGCAACAAAGGCCTTAGGTTTAAGTGTAGCCGGAGTGGATCTTTTAAGATCTAAAAGAGGACCGCTTATAATGGAAGTAAATTCTAGTCCCGGTTTAAATGGAATTGAAACAGCAACTGGAAAAGATGTGGCTTCAATGATCATTGAATACTTAGAAAATATGGACAAACACACTACAGCGACAAAGGGCCATGGCTAATCAAACCAATGAATTTCCCAAAGAATATTTTGTCGAGCTTCAAGGTGAAGATTATCTTGTAGGGCGATTACTAGTAAATAAAATGCATCAATCCTTTTGGGTGGAAATTGATATCGTCCAAAAAGAATCAAAAAAAATTTGGGCCCATGTTGGTGATCTCCACCGCATATCAGATTTTGATGATGCGACTTATCAATCAGTCCAATTATTGGCCGACTATTTAAAAAAATTTAAAAATAATTAATATTTAGAGCTGTCAAAATCTAATCAAATGTAAGATCTTGAAAGAATGCCCTGTCATTTTAATGACTTACAAATTTGCTTCATTGTCAAAAACGTGACCTATAACCAACGTGCTTCTCTACGTAGTTATAGGTACTTAGGGTTGATTAAGAGCTTTTGAAAAGTTGGCACGACTCTTGAATATAGTATTAGTGTGTGTGTGGAGAATCTATTAAAAGGATTTTTTTAGACCTCCTGTGAATGTCTCTCAAAAAAAGCCCAAACTTGTTTTGGGCTTTTTTGTTTTTAAATCTGTCATTGAAAATACCCCTAAATTTCAAATTAAGATAATATTAACTAATGATTAAATTTTTTTCGAAATAAAAAATTGAAAGGTTTTTATGTTTAAATTTTTATTAGTTTTATTCACAGTAGCAGTTGTTGGTATTCAGGCTAAGCAACCTAAGCACAATAATCAAATTAAAATCGGTTACTTTCATGGTGGCAGAACGATGCTACTTTATCGCGCTCAATACTTTAAGGATTTCAAAAGGGAGGGTGTTGATGTGCGGTTTATTACGAAATATCTTAATTCTAAAAAATGGTATGACTTTATCTCGAAGCGAAATAAAGGTGTGCTAGATGGAAAAGCAACAGGGATTGAATTAATTGATTTATTATTAGAAGGAAAGGTCGAGTTGTCTGTAACAGGTGAAGCAGCATTTTTAAGATCTTGTGAAAAAGGTGAACCGATTGTCGCCATTGCTGAACTTGGGGCCGATGAAACTAATAATTCAGGTCATGCCATTGGTTTAAAAAAAGGTATCAAGGTGAATGGCCCTAAAGATTTAGAAAAAATCGTTTGGGGTACACGGCGATCTAGCGGTGGAGATGATGTTTTTCTTAAAGAGTTTCTTTTGCAAAGTGGGGTCGATTTATCAAAAGTAAAAATTATTTCTTCAATCGATGATAATAAATTAGAGAAATTTGTAAGAGATGGAACAATTACTGGAGGATATTTTCATTTGATGGATCTACGAGAACTTGAAGTTAAAGATCTTGCTTATTTGTATCGTAAATTGGATTGGGTGAATCCGGCTTTTAGCCATGCTTTACTGGTAACAACACCTGAAAATCTCAAAATTCATAAGGCAAATATAAAAAAAATGTTACGTGGCTATATTAAGCGTGTTCGCTTTGAGCATGATCTACCTCTTGAAAAAAAGAAGGATAATTATTTACATGCGACACCTGCTTATCGATCTGCTTATGAAATGGCGACCGATTATAAAGGAATGAATTTACCACAATATCGCGCTTTGCCCTTTGTACGAAGTGACTTAGAAGCAGATGCCCTAAAAATGTTTTTAAGGCATGGTTATATTAAGAAAAATTTTGATATTAATCGATGTATTGATAATTCTATTTTAGACGAGATTCAGCACGATATAGATTTAAAGGAAAAGTCTAGGACTAAGAAAAAAAAGAAATAAATTAGAGCTTATTAAGCTTGAAAATAGTTAAAGCGTTTTTGTAGGCTATTTTTTCTGCAATTGAAAGAGGCAATTGATCTAAAAACTCTCGATATTGTTTAACTTCTTTTGAGTATATTTCATACATATATTTTTTATGAGCATCCACTGAAAATAAAAAGCGCTCAGGTTTATCTGTCATTAATTTTTTCCAATTAGAATCTATTTTTCCATTTTGATCTAAAAGGGGTGCACCTTGCGGTAGTTTTTGCGTTTTAAAATAAGCATAAGCTTTTAGTTTTTTTGATATAGTAAAATAAACATTTGAATGCTGATTTAAAAGTGTTTCAACTTGCTTTGGAGAGCCATATCCCAAATGATTAATGATGAATACTTGATTGGGGAATTGATTAAATAGCTTAGTAAATTTGGGATAATCTTCTTCCCATTTATAAAATTCCCAATGAACATAAAGCGGTATTTTTTGTTTTAAAGAATTTATTTCTTTAATGACTTCAATAGATTCTTTGCTGAGAGGATCAATATATCGTTCACCAGACTTATGAATTTTACCGTTAATTTTATCAGCATGACGAAACATGATTTCTGAAACAAAGTGATAGGAATATTTTTCAATTTGTTTTTTTAATTCCTTGGTAGAAAAAGTTTTAAAAGCATCAGGCTCTATATAAAACTTGGGACTTCCCCAAAAAAATAAATCTTTGTTTTTATCGATGTTTATGATTTGTTTTTGAAAATCACTATGCTTAAAGTAAACAGTGTTTAAAGCAATTCCAACTTTAATTTTAGAATCAGAACTTTTAATTAGTTTGACGACTTGATCATATGTTAAATCATTGCTCCATTGAAAAGAAGCATCGATTAATGGACCTTGATATTTGGCAAAACAAAAATTTAACTCGAATAAAAATAAAAATAGAAAATTGATCAACCGTGGCCTCCGTTCATAAAAGAATCCCAATTGATATTCTTTTTGTAAGAACGATTTTGACTATAGAAAAAATTCTTAGCAATTTTCATGGTTTCGTCAAGCTTTTCAGTCTTATAAACTTCTTCCCGAAATGTATTGACGTGATCAAAGCCAGCACACATCCAGATTAAATGCTTACGAATGGTAATTAATAAATGTCTTTCATTCATGGCATATTTCGATGTGTATTCAAAAAGTTTTTCAAAAACCTCGTAATATTCTAAATTGGTTAAGAAAAAATTCTCATCTCTTTGCATGTAAGGAGACAAAAAAAGAAAAGGGTCTCGAAGGGGTCCTCTACCAAGCATGAATGCATTACACTGACTTAAGTTTATTTTTTCACTGATCAGGAGATGATCAAAAAGATCGCCATTGCCTATAATCGGCAGATTTTTTTCCCGGGCATTTGCTTCAATGTATTCCCAATTGGCCTTGCCGGTATATTGTTGGGCCCTGGTTCTTCCATGAATAGCGACAAATTCAACTCCCTCGCCTTTGGCAATATTTAAAACTTCCGGAGTATTTAGAGAGTTTTCATCCCAACCAATTCTAATTTTGATAGAAAGGGGGAGTTGTATGGCATTTTTGATTTCGCGGATGTAGCCAGGTAATGTCCTTAAGTCTTTTAAAAGGGAAGAACCTGCGCCTGTTCCTACAACCTTTTTCACCGGACATCCCATATTAATATCAATAAATTTTGGCCCCATGCTTTCAGCTATTTTTGCAGCTTCGGCCATTTTAAATTTGTCTTCGCCAAAAAGTTGGATGCCCACATTCTTTTCCAAAGGGTCAACGCGTAGCATATCTAAAGTTTTCTTATTTTTATAATTAATTCCATGACAACTGATTAACTCGCTAACGGTTCCACCAGCACCGAGATCTTCCATTAAAAGTCGAAAGGGAGGAGTGCAAATGGAAGACATTGGGGCCAAAAGCAAGGGGCCATCAAAATGGACACTTCCTAACTTTAGTTTTTTCCTGCGAGCTTTTAAGGTGTCAATTTTCTTTTGAAGTTTCTCGCTAAATGGGGCATTATTTGTCGTCATAAGTTTAGGAGTCATACTAGAAAATGGATAGCTTAGTCAAAGGACATATTATATTTGATCATGATGGAACTTTGGTCCAAGTCAATCCTTCTGGTTTGGTGGTCTTCAAAGAAATGACACAACTGTTAAGAGAACTTAAAAATCTGGGTTTTGAAATACATATTTGGACGGCGAGACCTCGAAGATCGACCTTGTTTAGTTTAAAGGAAAATGATTTAGAACAATTTTTTACCAATATTTATTGTTCTGATGATGGAATAGTTAAACCCCATCCAATGGGACTTGAAAAAATCACTGATGGTGCTTTAAAAAATTCAGTTATACACATTGGAGATAGTTATTCTGACTATGAAGGGGCAAAAAATTTTGGGATCGATTTTATCGCTGCTTGTTGGGATGAACCTGATAATGCCAAAGAATTTAAAAAATGGACAAACAATGTGGCCATTTCCATTTCCGAATGTCGCAATTTAATTTATAAGAAATATAATTTATAGGGAAAAAATATGTTTGATCAATTAAGTGAAAAATTTTCGAATGCATTTAAATATGTTCAAGGAAATAGCAAAATTACTGAGAGCAATATTGAAGAGACGCTCAAAGAAGTTCGAACGGCACTTTTAGAAGCTGATGTTAACTTTAAAGTTGTTAAAGATTTCGTTAACAATGTTAAGGAAAAAGCACTGGGAGAAAAAGTAATTAGTGGCGTAAATCCAGGTGAGCAATTTGTAAAAATCGTTCATGATGAGCTAGCTAAAATCATGGGAGATGCTAACGAAGAAATTAATTTGAATCGACCGGGAATTGTTCCAATCTTAGTCGTCGGATTAAACGGACAAGGTAAGACGACTTTCTCAGGAAAATTAGCTCTACATTTAACATCTAAAAAGAAAAAAGATGTCTTGTTAGTTCCTTGCGATACTTTTAGACCAGCAGCTAAAGATCAATTGATGACTTTGGCCAAGCAAATAAACGTGGATTGCTATGATTCTGATCTTAATAAAAAGCCAGAAGAGATTGTCAAAGATGCTCTTATTGAAGCGGCTAAAAGACATAAAAATGTAGTGATCATCGATACGGCAGGACGTTTACATGTCGATCAAGAGTTAATGCAAGAATTAGTACGGGTTAAAGCTTCGGTAAAAGATTTAGAGCCAGAAGTGATGATGGTTGCCGATGCGATGACAGGTCAAGAAGCCGTGAACGTTTCAAAAACTTTTCATGAAGCAATTGGTGTGACCGGCATCGTTTTATCTAAAATGGATTCGGATGCGAAAGGTGGAGCGGCCTTATCGATCAGACACGTAACCGGCGTTCCTATTCGCTATGTTTCTATGGGTGAAAAAATGAAAGACTTAGAACTCTTTCATCCTGACCGATTGGCAAAAAGAATTCTCGACATGGGCGATGTGGTCTCTCTGGTTGAAAAAGCTCAAGAAAATATCAATGAAAAAGATGCCGAATCAATGATGAAAAACTTTGAAAAAGGTAAATTCACCGTTGAAGACTTTTTAAAACAAATGGAAATGATGAGTAATCTTGGATCAATGACTTCCATTTTGAAAATGCTTCCAGGTATGGGGGGAATGCTTCGACAAATTGGAGATTTAAGTCCCGCCGAAAATGAAATGAAAAGAATGAAAGTCATCATTTCATCGATGACCAAAGAAGAGAGACAGAATTATAAATTAGTGAAAGATTCTCGAATTAGTAGAATTGCTAAAGGTTCAGGTAATACCATTGAATCTGTTAAAGACTTTTTAAATAAGTTTAAGCAGATGGAACAAATGATGGGTGGACTTATGAGTATGATGAAAGGTGGAATGCCAGGAATGCCGGGAATGCCTGGCGGAGCTTCGCACAAAAAAGGTTTTAGACCTGAGGCCAATCCCTTTGAAAGCATGGGCAAGGAGAAGAAAAAGGCTGGAAAAGGGCCTTGGGGCAAGGGATATTTTTAAAAAAGGCTTAAAATTATTGACTATTTAGACCAGATGAATTAAAAACTCTTATTAAATTTTTATAATTGTTGAGGAGAAATAGATGTTAACAGTTAGACTCTCACGCGGTGGAAGAAAAAATGATCCAATCTACACAATCGTAGTAACCGATTCTAGAAAGCCTAGAGACGGTGGATATCTTGAAAAATTAGGCCAGTATTTACCGCACGATAAGCAACCTCTAAAAAATGTAAAAGTTGAAAAACTTAAAACATTAATGCAAAAAGGTGCAACAATTTCTGATACTGTAAGAACACTACTTAGAAATCAAAAAATTACTCTTTAGTATTTGCGATTTATTTAGGAGGATCTTATGAGTGAATTAAAAGAACTAATTCAATTTGTGAGTAAATCATTAGTTGATATGCCAGACCAAGTTCATGTAAACGAAGTTATTGGTGAACAAACAACTGTGATTGAACTAAAAGTTGACAAAACTGATCTGGGAAAAATCATCGGTAAGCAAGGTAGAACAGCAAGAGCATTAAGAACAATCTTAAATGCTGCTTCGACAAAGCTTAGAAAAAGATCTGTTTTAGAAATTATTGAATAAAATAACAAAAATTGATTGATATTTTAAAGGGAAAGCGAGTCTTTCCCTTTTTTATTTTAGGATAAATTGAGATTCGTTAAGGTAAAATTAGGCCAAAAAAAGTGAATTTATTATTAATCATTCCGAAAGTACTAACATGAAAACAACCATACTCTTTGTAGACGATGAAAAAGATTTACTTGAAATGTATCAAGAGTTTTTAGACTCAGAAGGTTTTAATGTTTTAACTGCGGCTTCAGGCGAAGATGCAGTCATTAAAATCAAAGAGAATGCTGATATTAAATTGGTCATTTCTGATTCCAACATGGGTTCAATGTCAGGACTTGATCTTTTAAAAATCATCCGTCGAGACTATAAAGAATCACCTTTATTCTATTTGTCGACTGGAGATGTCAATCAATCGGAAGAAGATATTACTCGTTTAGGCGGAAATCGACTGGTTTTAAAGCCTTTTGATCTTGATGAAATTCTAACAAAGATTAAAATTGATCTAAAGTTATAATTTTATCAGGATTTTCATGGATCAATTTAATAAAGAAGCCGAACATTTTATTTCGATAAAAAATCAATTTCAATTAGGAAAACTCTTAACTGAAACACCTCATGAAAAAACTAAAGAATTATCTCAATTGGCAAAAACCAATCTTGAAAAAGCGATCGCAGTTTTAAAAGAAGTAGATTTAGAAATTTTTCCAGTCTTAATAAACAATAAAAATTCTATTTATGAAATGCATTTGAATATCAACAAGGTTATTCAAAACGGTGGAAAAATATTTTTATGTGGATGTGGAGCGACTGGAAGATTATCTCTTGCGCTTGAAACCATCTATCGTTTAATTAATCAAGATTTGATCAATCATAAAACCAAAGACAGTGTTGTCTCTTTTATGGCAGGCGGTGATGTCGCTTTAATTCATTCCATCGAAAAATTTGAAGATTTTCCTGAGTTCGGAAAAAGACAGCTAATGGAATTAGGTTTTTCCAAAAATGATTTACTTATTTCTTGTACCGAAGGCGGTGAAACGCCATTTGTGATCGGTGCTACTGAATTAGCGGCAGAAATAAGTGATCATCAACCTTATTTTTTATATTGCAATCCAGACGATATTTTAAAAAGCGTCGCGCTTCGCTCAAAAAATGTCTTAGAAAATGAAAAAATTAGAAAAATTAATTTAACCACAGGATCAATGGCCTTAACGGGATCTACGAGAATGCAGGCCTCAACTATTTTGATGGCCGCAGTTGGTTTTGCCTTAATTTTAAAACTTGAAAGCGCTTTAAAGCTAGAAGAAGAAATAGTAAAAATGAGAGACTTTTACTCTCAATTGGATTTATCTTTTTTAAAAGATTTTATTTTAGAAGAAGCGAGTACTTATCAGTCAAATAAATTGATCGTCTATGAAACAGATGAATTAGTTGGAATTTGTATTTTGACAGATACGACAGAAAGATCTCCCACCTTTAGCTTGTATCCTTTTGAAAACTACTTAGAAAAAGAAAAAAAATGTAGTTTGAGTTATCTTTCTTTAAAAAAGTATCAGTCGGCAGCACTTGCCTGGAAAGGTTTATTAGGTCGAAATCCGAGAACTTTTTTTTGGGAAGAAGTCACCAATCAAACCACTTTAGAAAAACTTTTAGGTTTTGACATTAGTTCCGAATTGATAAAGAAAAGAAGAAATGAAGCGCAAAAAGAACAAGTGCTTTTTGGAATTTTTTACAATACAGAAACAAACACAATTGAATTTAAAATTAATCAAACTGAAAAGTTGTTGGCCTTTAACAATCAAAATTTTTTAAGTCTACACTTAGTATTGAAGATGATGATGAATATTCATTCGACTTTACTAATGGGAGTGTTAGGGAGATACGAGTCAAATTTAATGACTTTTGTGCGGGCCTCAAATTTTAAATTAATTGATCGCTCAGTTAGATTTGCAACACATCTTCTAAGAAATGATGGCTATGAAGCAGATTATAATCGTTTGGTACATATTTGTTTTCAATTCAAAGATTCGATAAGTCGGGATGAGCCCTTGGTTTTAAAAATGGTAGAAGAATATAAAAAGAAAAATTAACTTAATTTTTCTGGCCCATTGTCATCTTTTTTTGCATTTTTTGAATCATTGTTTTTACTGCCTTCATTTAATCCTTCTTTAAAGCTTTTCATAGATGCACCAAGCATTTTACCCACTTCAGGAATTTTTTTAGATCCAAATAAAAGTACAACAATTAAAAAGATGAGCAAGCCTTCAGTAAAACCGATTCCCATAAAAACTCCTAGTAAATTTTGCTTAAATCCATGGAATATTTTCCAGGTGCATAGTTTTTCATTCTGTCATTTTTTAACTCTACAAAAGAAGCATGTTCTTTTTTAGGACTTGAATAACTAGAATAAGGAAATATCGCAATTCCTCCACGTGGAGTGAATTCGCCAACTACTTCAAGAAAACATGGCTCCATTAAACGGGCGAGATCATCGCAAATTTTTTGAATGCAATCTTCGTGAAAGTCACCGTGGTTTCTAAAACTAAATAAATACAATTTTAAAGATTTTGATTCAACCATAAGTTTATCAGCGATATAGTTGATAGTGATTTTAGCAAAATCTGGCTGACCTGTTTTTGGACATAAAGAAGTAAATTCCGTACAAACAAAAGTCGTAAAAGCATAAGCCTTGGGATTTTTATTATCAAAAGCTTCTAAAAGACTTGGGTCATAAACGTGCTTATATTCGGTGTGTGATTCACCTAATTTGAAATTTTTTAATTCGCGACTGTCTCTGCCTTTTACAGATTTGTTTGAACTAGACTTTTTTGTTACTTTTTTCATGAAATTAACCTCTGTCTATTGGTCGAAAAACATCACTTATGTTATGTTTTCAAAACTTTTACTAACTATAACAGAAATTACTCTAGGAATAAAGAATGCAAGAGGGAAAAACCTTTATATTGCTGGTTAATCTAGGCTCACCTAAGTCGACAAAAATTAGCGATGTTAGAAGCTATTTACGCGAGTTTTTAAGTGATAGGAGAGTGATTGATTTAAATCCATTTTTTTGGAGTATTATTTTATATTTGTTTATTTTGCCATTTAGACCAAAGAGGACGGCTAAGCTTTATTCGCGTATCGTGGTAAATGGCCGATTTCCGCTCATTTTTCATACGGAAAATATAAAAAATGCTCTTAAAAAATTTTTAAAGCTTGATCAATATATCATCGAAGAGGCCCATATCCTTTCAACGCCTAGAGTTGAAGAAAAGTTAGAATTATATTTAGAAGCGAAAAAACTTGATAGTGGTTTAAAGCTTCAAATTGTCCCACTTTACCCGCAATTTAGCGATTCTACGACTATGAGTGTAGTCGATACAATTGAAAATTTTATTAAAAAGAAAAAGCTAAAAATGGACTATCAATTTAAAAGATCTTTTTTTAATTCTAAGGCCTTTATTGACATAAGCGCTTTTAAAATTGATCAGCTTTTAGAACAAAAAAAATTGCAAAATCAAAAAATCGATCGATTGATAATGTCATTTCATGGGCTACCTAAAAGGCGAGTGGTTGAAGGAGCTGACCCATATTTTTTTGAATCTTTTTCGACCTACTTTCTTATAAAAGGCCAATTAAAAAATATTTCAAAAGAAAAAGTTAGTATTTCTTTTCAGTCTAGATTTGGAAGTGAAGAGTGGCTAACGCCTTATACAGATGATGTGGTTAAAGACTGTATTTTAAATGGTGAAAAAAACTTAGCAGTTTATTCTCCGAGTTTTTTAACTGATTGTTTAGAAACAATTGATGAATTAGGTCATGAGTTGGTTGAATCAGTTCATGAACAAGGTGGTCATTTAACTTTTATTCCTTGTATCAACGATGATGAAAGCTTTATTGAAAGATTTGCTAATGAGTTAAAAATAGAAGACAGCAATAATTATTACGATGTAAAAACTAATGAACTACAAGCGGAGTACCAAAAAATGAGTGAATCTGAATTAAAAGATACTAGAATGTCTAAAGAAACCAAAAGTTCATTGAAAACGGTTTTTTTAACCATCTTTTTAGACCTATTAGGTTTTTCAATTATTTTTCCTCTATTTCCAACTCTGGCAAAGCACTACTTAGAAGTTGATTCAGAAAACTTTTTCTTGAATAAAATTTTTGATTTAGTGGCCTATATATCTAGTTTCGATAGTGGCAATATGGCCTATTCAAAAATTGTTTTATTCGGTGGGATATTAGGTGCTTTATATTCTTTCTTGCAATTTATCGCAGCTCCTTTATGGGGTTCTTTTTCTGATAAAATAGGTAGAAAGCCAATATTACTTTATTCTCTCATTGGAATGATGATCAGTTACATCCTTTGGTTTTTCTCAGGTTCATTTACACTCTTAATTATTTCTAGAATCATCGGCGGAATCATGGGAGGAAATATTTCAACTGCGACAGCTGTGGTTGCTGATGTAACTAAACCAGAAGATCGTTCAAAAGGAATGGCGATCATTGGGATTGCTTTTGCTTTAGGTTTTGTCGTTGGACCTGCGATTGGAGGTATCACTTCCTTAATTGATTTGACTCAAATTTTTCCTGAATTAAAAAACTATGGAGTGAATCCTTTTTCTATGCCGGCCTTAGTTTCATTCGTTTTAACTTTTATCAATCTTCTCATGGTTTATTTTACATTTAAAGAAACTTTACCTGCATCAAAACGTGGGCAAAAAACCAGTGAACGAAGTGCCAATATTTTAAAAATATTAAAACCACTTCCTTTTCCTGGAGTAAATTTTATTAACTATGCTTATTTGATTTTCTTAACGGCCTTTTCGGGAATGGAATTCACTCTCACGTTTTTAGCTTTTGAAAGACTTAGTTTCACATCGATGGATAATGCCTATATTTTTATTTATATTGGTTTTATCATGGCCTTTATTCAAGGTGGGGTTGTTCGTCGATCGGCCCATAAAGTAGGTGAGAAGAAAATGGCCATGACCGGAATGATTCTAGTTATTCCTGGTTTACTCATTATTGCCAATGCTTTTACCACTGGCATTTTGTATTTAGGCCTTTTCTTTTTAGCAATTGGTTCAGCGATGATTGTTCCATGTTTAACAACTCTAGTGACCTTATACACCCCAAGTGAATCGCAAGGATTATCAGTTGGAACATTTAGATCACTTGGGGCCTTATCAAGAGTTATTGGACCATTAAGTGCCGCGATTATTTATTATAAAATGGGATCGAAAGCACCATATTTCATCGGCGCTTTGATTATTATTTTACCAATTATAATGATCTATAAATTAAAGCCGCTTGAGAAAAAAGCCTAACACAAAAAAGGGTTGAATTTTTTTTCTTCAAAAATTCTGGTATCGGGCCCATGTCCCGGAGTCACTTCTGTTTCATCAGCGAGAGTTAATAAGCGATCTTTGATGGAGCGAATGATTTTTCTTGAATCACCACCAGGAAGATCGGTTCGACCGATTGATTGCATAAAAAGTGTGTCACCGGAAAAGAGGGTGGGAGTATCAAAAAACTCTGAATAAAAGCAGCAAGAGCCAGGAGTGTGTCCTGGAGTATGAATGCTTTTAATAAACATATTAAGTTCTGGGTCATCAATTTTAAATTCATCTTCATCTTGGATGTAGCGATCTATCGGAAGCGGTGTACCTACATTTTGTCCGAAAAATTTTCCTTGTTCTGGTAGGCGTTCATATAAGAACATATCTTCACGATGAAGTAAAAGTTCCGCACCAGTTAAACTTTTAATTTCACTACTTCTGCCAATGTGATCGAAGTGGGCATGAGTATGTAAAAGTAATTTCGGTTTTATTTGCAGTTTATTAATGATGTTCATCAATGAATGATGGTCATTACCTGGATCGATGATGATCGCACTTTTGGTTTTTTCTGAAAAAATGATGGAGCAATTACATTGATAATCGCCCATCGGAGTTGTCATTAAATGGATATGACCTTTTGATTTTCGCATTATTTTTTTCCAGCAATAATTTTATCAACGCATTCAGGATTTAAAAGCGTCGAAGTATCGCCAATATTGGAAAGATCATTCTCAACAATTTTTCGCAGAATTCTTCGCATGATTTTTCCCGATCTGGTTTTTGGTAAACCTTCGACCACTTGAATTTTATCCGGTTTAGCAATGGGCCCAATAATTTTTGTAACAGTGTCTTTAATTTCTTTTTCTAAGGTGACGAGATCAACATGTGGGTGAACTGCAGTAACAAAGGCATAGATTCCTTGACCTTTGATATCGTGATTAAAACCAACTACTGCCGATTCAGTGACATCAGGGTGTTCATTAATAGCATCTTCAACTTCCGCAGTTCCAATTCTATGTCCTGATACATTGATAACATCATCCACTCTTCCAGTGATTCTAAAATACCCATCGAGATCTCTTTTTGCTCCATCACCAGTAAAATAAAGTCCTTTATAGGTAGAAAAATAAGTTTGTTTAAATCTTTCATGGTCACCAAAAATAGTTCGCGCCATTGAAGGCCATGGCGTACTAATACAAAGATTACCCGATGCCTCTTGATCTTTTATTTCGACTCCCAATTCATCTACTAAAATAGGAACAATTCCTTTTAGAGGCAATGTCGCATGGGCCGGTTTAAGTTTAGTGACTCCAGCAATAGGAGAAATCAATATTCCACCGGTTTCTGTTTGCCACCAAGTATCTACTATGGGACAACGATTTTTTCCGACGTGTTTGTGATACCATTGCCAAGCTTCTTCGTTAATGGGTTCACCAACTGAACCTAGAACTCTTAGCGAATTCATTTTAAAACTTTCTGGAATTTCTGGGCCAAATTTTTCTAATGATCTAATCGCCGTAGGTGCGGTATAAAATAAACTCACTTTGTGTTTTTCAATCACTTCCCAAAAACGAGCAGCGGAAGGAAAATTGGGAATTCCTTCAAAAATAATGGTGGTAATTCCATTTAATAGAGGAGCATAAGTTAAATAGGTGTGCCCGGTGATCCAACCAATATCGGCCGTACACCAAAAGATATCATTTTCCACTGGTCTAAAAACTTCTTTAAAAGAGTATCCGGCGTGAACCATGTATCCTGCACAAGTATGCAGTAAGCCCTTTGGCTTTCCTGTTGATCCAGAAGTATAAAGAATGAACATGGGGTCTTCGGCATCCATTTCTTCAGGTCGACAATAAATATCAGTGTCGCGAATTAAATCTTCATAATAAAAATCTCGACCCGAAGTCATATTAATTTTTGAATGAGTTCTTTTGGCGACAACCACTTTCGTTATACTTGGAGTTCCCAGATTTAATGCTTCATCGGCCATATCTTTTAATGGAACAATTTTATCACCACGAAAACTTCCATCGTGAGTGATTAATATTTTAGCTTGGCTATCTTGAATTCTGCCTTGAAGAGAAAGGGGCGAGAAACCACCAAAAACTACTGAATGAATGGCACCAATTCTCGCACAGGCCAAAACTCCAATCAAAAGTTCCGGTGTCATTCCCA
>JACCDQ011804492.1_pt1 | contig 19194 bp, 15 predicted proteins | sample 7446031 | NCBI WGS metagenome assembly JACCDQ01 (sample SAMN15323442, study PRJNA562643) | freshwater metagenome | isolation source: river surface water | place: USA:Blue River Watershed | collected 2017-08-17
AGGTGAATTGTCATTAAACCCTTGCGTGGATGCTTGAGCTCATCAAATGCGCCACCTTTAATCAGCGATTCGATTGTCTTCTTATTGCACACCTGAGCATCGACCTTTGCGAGAAAATCTCCGAAAGATGTGAAATTGCCTTTTGCTTGGCGAGAGGCCTTAATCGATGCAACAACACCTTCGCCGACGTTACGAATAGCCGCAAGACCGAAGCGAATGTCGCGACCACGAGGCGTGTACTCGGCATTGGATTCATTGACATCAGGCGGCAAGACCTTGATACCCATCCGACGACATTCAGAGAGGTAGAGCGCTGACTTATCTTTATCGTCACGTACAGATGTCAGCAGCGCTGCCATGTACTCGGTTGGGAAGTTCGCCTTGAGGTATGCGGTCCAGAATGAAACAACGCCATATCCAGCGGAGTGTGCCCGGTTAAATGCATAATCCGAGAACGGAATCAGAACTTCCAAGAGTCGCTTGATGGCAACTTCGGAGAAACCATTGGCCTTCATGCCAGCTTCGAATGGAACGTATTCCTTATCGAGAATCTCTTTATTCTTCTTACCCATCGCTTTACGAAGAAGATCTGCGCGTCCGAGAGTAAAGCCGGCAACTTTCTGAGCAATCGCCATTACCTGCTCTTGATAGACAATCAGACCGTAGGTATCGCCCAAAATATCTTGGAGAGCATCAGATAGTTCTGGATGGATTGGTTCGACTTTCTTGCGACCATTCTTACGATCTGCATAATCATTATGTGAGTTTTCACCCATAGGTCCCGGGCGATAGAGCGCAATCACAGCAGAGATATCTTCAAATGAGTCAGGTGCCATGGCACGAAGCAACGAGCGCATTCCTCCACCATCGAGCTGAAAGACGCCGAGCGTGTCACCGCGCGATAGGAGTTCGAATGTCTTCTGATCTGCCAGCGGTAAATCTTCGAGAACAAGATCGATATTTTGGTTCTCTTTGATATTGGCAAGAGTGTCATCGAGAACAGAGAGGTTGCGAAGACCGAGAAAGTCCATCTTCAGAAGACCGGTTGCTTCACATGCACCCATATCAAACTGAGTAATGATTGAACCATCGGATTCACGACGATGAATTGGAATGACATCGAGAAGTGGATCGCGAGAGAGAATCACGCCTGCTGCGTGGACACCCCATTGGCGCTTGAGGCCTTCAAGTCCTCGCGCTAAATCAACTACGCGCTTGGAGTCAACATCGGTCTCGTAGAGCTGACGGAATTCACCAGCTTCGCCGTAGCGTGCATCTTTCGGATCAAATACGCCACTTAAGGTGATGTCCTTGCCCATGACAGATGGTGGAAGCGCCTTGGTCAGTTTTTCACCGACTGCATATGGATATCCAAGTACGCGAGTCGAATCTTTCAGCGCTTGTTTAGATTTGATGGTTCCGTAGGTAATGATCTGAGCAACTCGATCTTCACCGTACTTCTCTGTTGCATAACGAATCATTTCAGAGCGTCGACGTTCGTCGAAGTCCAAGTCGATATCGGGCATGGAGATACGTTCTGGGTTCAAGAATCGTTCGAACAAAAGTCCGTGTTCGATTGGATCCAGACCTGTAATACCCAGTGCATATGCAACAAGTGAACCTGCTGCAGATCCGCGACCAGGACCAACACGGATGCCAACTTTTCGGGCATGATTGCAAAGGTCGGCAACAACGAGGAAGTAGCCTGGGAATCCCATCTTGATCATGACATCGAGTTCGTAATTCAAACGATCGGTATGAGCTGGGGTGAGCTTCTCCCCCAACTTCTCGGCAAGACCTCGAATCGATTCTGAGCGTAGCCATGAATCTTCAGTCTCGCCCTTAGGAACATCGAAGCGAGGCATGAGGTTTTCACCTTCGCGCAACGTGACGTTGCAACGCTCTGCAATGAGCAAGGTGTTATCGCATGCATCTGGGGTCTCTTTAAAGAGTTCGCGCATCTGCGCCGCAGTCTTGACATAGAACTCGGAGTTATCGAACTTGAATCGCTTGGGATCTGCCAATGTGGAGCCAGATTGAACACAGAGAAGGGCAGCGTGCGCATCGGCATCTTCATGGTGCGTGTAGTGCAGATCGTTGGTAGCAAGAAGTGGCAGTTTGAGTTCTTTGCCGAGCTTCATTAAATCTGCTTTGACGCGATTTTCAATCTCAATGTCGTGATCCATGAGTTCGAGGAAGAAGTTATTTGCGCCGAAGATATCTCGGTAATCACTCGCTGCGCGGAGAGCTTCCTTGTATTTGCCCATACGGAGACGCGTTTGAATCTCACCACCAGGGCAACCAGTTGTTGCAATGAGACCATCGGCATATTTACTAAGGAGCTCGCGATCCATACGTGGCTTGTAGTAATAGCCTTCGAGTGATGCCAGAGATGAAAGTCTGAAGAGGTTTCCGAGGCCTTCGTTATTTTCAGCCAAGATTGTCATGTGGGTATATGCGCCACCGCCTGATACATCATCTTCGCCGCCATCGCCCCATTGAATGCGCTTCTTGTCGTGGCGAGATTCTGGAGCTACATATGCTTCGATGCCGATAATAGGTTTAACGCCGGCCTTTGTTGCCTGCTTATAGAAATCAAATGCGCCGAAGACATTTCCGTGATCTGTCATTGCAATCGCTGGCATCTCTTGACGCGCTACCTCTTTAACGAGTTCGCTTACGCGCGCGGCACCATCGAGCATCGAGTACTCGGTATGCACATGCAGATGTACAAACGAGTCTTGCGTCGATGCCCGTGAAGCTGAGTGATCTTCAGATGACATTATGGGAGCACCTTATCCCGTTACGGCAGAACTGCCTCCGAAAGCAACGCCAGAGAAGCCTGAAGGTCAGGTGGATATGGAGCGGTAAGAACGAGCGCCTCGCCGCTGACCGGGTGGTTAAAGCGGAGCTCCAATGCGTGTAACCATGGTCTGCGCATTGCAAGTGACTTACCTAATACTGGATCTGCGCCGTAGGTCGTATCTCCCACAAGTGGATGACCGAGCGCCGAGAAGTGCACACGGATCTGGTGAGTGCGCCCCGTCTCAAGTTCCACTTTCACCATCGAGACAGAACGGTAGTACTCGATTACTTGGTAATGAGTAATGCTCTCTTTGCCATCTGCAACAACTGCAAAGCGGTGATCTTGTGTGGGGTGGCGATCGATAGGTGCATCGATGGTTCCTTCTGAAGGATCCATATGTCCCTGCACGAGTGCGTGATACGTCTTTTCGACATCATGATCGCGGAACATCTCTTTGAGTTTGAGATATGCGCGATCGGTCTTTGCGACAATCATCAATCCACTTGTGCCCGCATCGAGGCGATGAACAATGCCGGCACGTTCTGCAGGCCCACTTGTAGAAATCGTGTATCCCGCTGCAAGGAGCGCACCAATCACTGTTGGTCCAGTCCATCCTGGCGCAGGATGGGCGGCGCATCCGACAGGCTTATCGACGACAACAATTTCCTCATCGTTGTAGACAATTGTTAAGCCATCTAGCGGAGTCAAAGGAATGGGATCAGCGCTGATTTGCTCTGGCATCAGAACATCAATCATCTGCCCTGCGGTGACTCGCTCTGATTTTGATAAAGCCTTGCCATCACTGCGGATATCACCATCTTCGAGTAACTTCACAATGGAAGTACGTGATAAACCAAGGACGCGCGTCAGTGCACTATCAATACGTTCGCCAGCGACGCCTTCCGGCACGATAAGCGTGCGGTGGTCTCTACTCATGAGATCCTGACTTTGCTGTCGGGGAGATATTACGAACAGTGAGAAGGATAGCGATTGCAGCTGCAATACATATTGATGAATCTGCAATATTAAAGATTGGCCAATGGGGCAGTTCGATCCAGTCAATGACATGTCCATAGAGGAAGCCAGGCTCGCGGAAGATGCGATCAGTGAGATTGCCGAGGACTCCCCCAAGAACCAGACCAGCGACATAAGTCCACCCGCTTGATGTGATGCGAGATGCGTAGCGCGCAATAAAGAGTGCGACAAATATCGAGATTGAGGTGAAGATAATGGTGAAACCTGTCGCCATGCTAAACGCGGCACCAGGATTGCGCAGAAGAGTCAGCTGAAGAAATGAACCGATTACTTTGCGCGGTGATGACGAGAGATTTGCTATCGCCCAATTTTTGGTGAGGAAATCGAGCGCCCAAATAAAAGTGGCAAGTGAGAAGAGGCGCTGAACGAGTGAAGTTCGGCGCACCTTAGCGCCGCTCTTCTTTCTGCTTACAGATCATGCAGAGAGTTGCGCGAGGAAATACCTGGAGACGTGCTTTCCCAATGGGAGAACCACATACTTCACAATTTCCATAAGTCTTATTATCAATGCGGCTGAGTGCGCGCTCTGTCTGAAGAACCATGTCACGTGCATTGTAAACAAGTGACATCTCGTGCTCGCGCTCGAAAGTCTTTGTTCCGGAATCTGCCTGATCATCTCCTGCGCCATCGCCAGCATCTGAAATGAGTTCATCCATCTCAGCTTCAACAGTTGCAAGCTCTGCTTGAAGACGAATGAGATCTTTTGAAAGCTCTGCGCGAATTGATTTCAATTCAGCGGCGCTCCATGCTCCTTCACCTTCTGCTGCTGTCACTGGAGTTGGTGCTGCTTTCAAAGGCTTCAGTGGTGCAACTTTCTTGCCGCTCTTTACCGGACGTGGCGGAGGTGGCATCACCAAGCGACGCTCTTCAATAACAGGAGCTGCAGTGGGAGCTACAACCGTTGCAACGGAAACTGTTTGAGATTTTTCATCGACGGTAAGAGTTGTCTTACCCACCTTTGAAGGAAATGGGCGACCAGGCGCCTTCTTTACTTCAGTAACTTTCTTCGCTGCTACTTTCTTCGCAGGAGCGGCCTTCTTTGCAGGCGCAGCCTTTTTAGCGACAGCCTTTTTAGCAGGAGCCGCCTTCTTAGCAGGAGCGGCCTTTTTAGCAGGAGCCGCCTTCTTGGCAGGGGCTGCCTTTTTTGCTGCAGGCTTCGCCTTCTTCAAGAGCTTCTGGGCAATCTTCTTTGCTGGCACGCCGCGCACCTTATGCCTTTTTACCCGCGCCCGCCACCTTGCCACGCCTGTAGAAAGTGGTCATCGCCCTCTCATGGTTTAGACTTACGCGAAGGATTTGCACGACCATGGCTATGACGAGGCGATCACCTGCTGAGCCAGTTGGAAGAAGCTCACCGCTCGCGGTGGGTGCGTAGAGCCAACCGTGTGAAGTTAAAAAGTGGCGACACCTCTTGGTGTTGCAAGGCGGGTGGTACCGCGAGCTCATAGAGCTCGTCCCTCCATTTCATACCGATGAGATGGAGATGGACATGACCGAAGCACCTAAGTTCAATGCAATCGCACCACAGATTGATCTGCCTGCGATGGAACACTCCATTCTCAATTTTTGGCAGAAGGAAAAGATTTTCGAGAAGAGCCTCGATGCTCGTTCCCAAGGTGAGCCATGGACTTTTTATGAAGGCCCACCTACTGCAAATGGAATGCCAGGTACGCACCACATTGAAGCTCGCGTATTTAAAGATGTCTTCCCTCGATATCAAACAATGAAGGGCAAGTACGTCACGCGAAAAGCTGGCTGGGATTGCCACGGACTTCCGGTCGAGATTGCTGTAGAGAAAGAGCTTGGCTTCTCAGGTAAGGGCGATATCGAAAAATTCGGAATCGCAGAATTTAACGACAAGTGCAAAACATCTGTGACTCGTCACGTTGATGCATTTACCAAAATGACAGAGCGCATGGGCTTCTGGGTTGATTTCGATCAGGCTTACTGGACGATGGCACCTGAATATGTTGAATCAGTCTGGTGGTCACTTTCAGAGATTTGGAAGAAGGGCCTGCTCGTTCAAGATCATCGAGTTGCACCGTACTGCCCTCGTTGCGGTACCGGTCTTTCAGATCACGAACTTGCACAGGGTTACGAAACTGTTGTAGATCCATCTGTCTATGTTCGCTTCCCCATTACCAGCGGCGATCTTGCAGAACTCAATGCTTCTCTATTGGTGTGGACGACTACCCCTTGGACTCTCGTCTCTAATACTGCGGTTGCCGCACACCCTGATGTTGATTATGTCGCAGTGCGGGCAACTGTTGATGAAGCATCAGAAGTTCTTGTCGTTGCAGAGGCACTTCTGACTGCAGTTGCAGGTGAGCATGAAATTCTGAAGCGCTTTAAGGGTAGCGAGCTCGAGCGCGTTACGTACAAGCGTCCCTTTGATTTCATTGAAATCCCTGATTCTCACTTTGTGGTTCTTGCAACATACGTCACCACTGAAGATGGTTCAGGACTTGTGCATCAGGCTCCTGCCTTCGGTGCAGATGACTTGCAAGTGTGCCGTTCATACGGACTTCCAGTTGTAAATCCAGTTGCAGCAGATGGCCACTTCTTAGGAGATGTCCCTGTTGTAGGCGGGCTCTTCTTTAAAGATGCAGATAAGCCTTTGGTAAAGGAGCTCAAGGCCAATGGTGCGCTCTACAAAAATCAGCCATATGAGCACTCATATCCTCACTGCTGGCGCTGCCACACTGCGCTGATTTATTACGCGCAACCTTCTTGGTATATCCGCACAACATCAATCAAGGATGCACTTTTGCGCGAGAACGAAAAGACAAACTGGTTCCCAGAGACAATTAAGACCGGTCGATATGGAGATTGGCTGACAAACAACATCGACTGGGCGCTTTCACGCAATCGTTATTGGGGAACTCCCCTGCCGATCTGGCGTTGCGAGAACAAGCATGAAATCTGTATCTCATCACTGAAGGAACTCGGCGCACTTGCTGGTCAAGAGTTATCAAACCTTGACCCACACCGTCCATTTGTTGATGACATTACCTTTGCTTGTGCAGAGTGCGCACTCACAATGACCCGCGTTCCAGAAGTTATTGACTGCTGGTACGACTCAGGTTCGATGCCATTTGCTCAGTGGGGATATCCGCACAAGGAAGGTTCGGTCGAGAAGTTTAAGGCTGCTTACCCTGCAGACTTTATCTGCGAGGCAATTGACCAGACACGTGGATGGTTCTATACCTTGATGACTATCGGAACTTTGGTCTTCGATCAGAGCTCTTATGAGAACGTACTCTGCCTCGGACATATCTTGGATAAAGATGGTCGCAAGATGAGTAAGCATCTCGGAAATGTCCTCGAGCCAATGGCTTTGATGGATCAACATGGTGCAGATGCTGTGCGTTGGTACATGCTCGCAGCTGGTTCACCATGGGCATCACGTCGTGTGGGACACGAGGCAATCTCTGACGTTATCCGTAAGACCCTGCTTACTTACTGGAATACCATCTCTTTCCACGCTTTGTATGCAAAGGCATCCGACTTCACGATTGCACAAAGCCCTGCAGTTGAATCACGTTCAACAATGGATAAGTGGATTCTCAGCGAACTCAATACTGTTATTGCAGAAGTAGATAAGGCCTACAGCGCATTCGATTCACAGAGCGCTGGAAAGGTTCTTGCTACTTTCATCGACGACCTCTCTAACTGGTATGTGCGACGTTCACGTCGACGTTTCTGGGATGGCGATGTAGCAGCACTAGCAACTTTGCATGAATGCCTCGAGAAGCTGACCCAACTCCTTGCGCCGATGGTTCCATTTATCGCAGAGCAGACATGGCAAGAGCTGATCCGTGTAGCAAATCCAGATGCACCGATTTCTGTACATCTCACCGACTTCCCTGTTGCTGATGCAGCGTTGATTAATCCAGCGCTCAACAAGCAGGTTGCAATGACTCGTCGAGTTGTAGAACTTGGACGCTCTGCGCGTGCTGAATCCGGAGTCAAGATACGTCAACCACTTCAGCGTGCACTTATCTCTGCTGCGGGTTGGTCGACTCTTCCATCTGAGATGAAAGAGCAGATCTCTGATGAGCTCAATGTCATTGACCTTGCAGATATTGCCGATGCAGATGGCGACTTAGTCGATGTCTCTATCAAGGCAAACTTCAAATCACTCGGCGCAAAGTATGGAAAGTCCGTTCAGGATGTCGCCAAGCTCATTGCTGCAGCTGATGCAGTTTCGCTCGTTAAGACTTTGCGAGCAAATGCCACGACGATTCTTGGGGATTACGAGATTGCCCTCGATGACCTTGTGGTCACTGAGGTTCCTAAGAGCGGCTGGATGGTGGCAAGCCATGATGGAGAGAGCGTCGCTCTCGACCTCGAGCTGACACCGGCCCTGATCGCAGCTGGAAATATCCGTGAAGTCATCCGCGCTATTCAAGAGCGACGCAAGAGCGATGGATTTGATATCTCAGATCGCATTACCGTCATTTGGAATAGCGATGCAGAGAGCGTTGCGACTATTGAAAGTGGAATTTCACATATCAGCGAGGAAGTATTAGCTACATCGATGCAGCGCGATACATCGATGCCGGTAAGCGATCTCGAGCTTGGACTTGTCTTTAAGTTAAGTAAAGCTTAAAGAACTGCAACCACAATTGATTGCAATAAATTGATTGCGATCAAGAGGACGATGAAGGAGAGATCCAACGCTACGCCGCCAAGGCGAAGTGGTGGAATAAATCGTCGTACAAATGCCATTGGCTTCTCGGTGATTGTGTAGATGATTTCAAAGAGCCCAAGCAAGATTGTGTTGGGGCGCCATGAGCGCGCAAACATGCGGACGTAATCAATAATGATGCGCAAGAAGAGGGCAATTTTAAAGAGCGAGAGAAGCTGTAGCAGAACGTTCTGTAAAAACATCAGGTGAATCAGCTCTGGTTGTAGAAAGCAGCTTGAGCAGCTGTGCGATCTTCATTGCTGACATTGACGTTGGCAGGCGAGAGAAGGAATACCTTCAAGCTAATACGTTCGATGCGGCCGTGAAGTCCGAAGACTAGGCCCGATGCAAAGTCAACGAGGCGCTTGCGCTCTGACTCTTCCATGTCGTCGAGATTGATGATGACTGGGTTACCTTCACGGTAATACTCGCCGACTTTGCGAGCCTCGGAGTAAGAACGTGGCTGAAGAGTGACAATGTTGTATGAGGCGCTCTCTTCAATAAATGGCTCTTCAACTACTTCATGATGTGTGCGAACCACAGTGACACCTGTTGGCTCTGCGCGACGAGCTGTGATTGGACGAGGCTCGACCTTTTTAACAGGAGCCGCTGGAACTTCAAGATCATCTTCTGTATCGACGAGACCAAGGAAGCCCATCATCTTATTAAGTGCTGACATGGGTGAAAGGTTACTAGTGGTACTGACGTTGCCCGAGGATTTTGCTACCCACCCGCACATGTGTCGCGCCATGGTTAAGTGCAATCAGATAGTCCCCACTCATTCCTGCCGAGAGCGATGGTGAGTCCGGGAATTCGCCTCTGAATTTTCGGTGGATTTGCGCAATCTTTGAAAAAGCTAGATCTACTGGCATATCTACCGGTGGAACACACATCACTCCCAAAAGAGAGATACCAGGGAGTCCTTGAATGGCAGTCGCAGTGGTGAAGAGCTCTTCTTCTCCCAACCCTCCCCGATCGGGATCTCCATCGAGTGAAAGTTGGAGAAATAATTCGCGGCTCTCTCCCATTTCATGGAGGGTTCTCGAAAACTTTTCGGCGTGCCCGAGATTATCGAGCGAATGAATGCAATCAGCCCATCCTGAAATCTCTCGAATCTTCTTGCTTTGCACCTGCCCTTGATAGTGCCATCGGCCATCTACTAGAGCAGACTTTTCTAGACCTTCGCTGCTGCGATTTTCTCCAAAGTTTTCAACTCCAAGTTCGCGCAGAATCTGAACATCAGAGAGTGGATATGTTTTAGTAACGACAATCAGCGTTGGAGAAAATGGCGCAATCTCACTTTGGACACCGCGCAGATTTGCTTCAATTTCATCGTGACGATTGCTCATAAAGAGATAATCCCCGCCTGACGACCTGTAACTCCGTCACGACGATAGGAGAACAAGTCATCACTTTCTACGGTGCATTCAAATTTATTGATAATCGGAATTCCCTCATCGCTTAAAACTGAACGAAGTGCTGCCGGTAAATCCAACGCGAAAGTACCTTGCGGGGTACGTGCTTCAGCGAATGGGTGGGATGCAACAACTTCCTTGTAGACATCCTCAGATACTTCATAACATTTACCACAGATTGCAGGACCAATAATGGCCGTAATATGTGAGGCACCCATATCGCGCATGAGCTCAAGAGTTTTACGAGTAATGTCATTTACTAGACCGCGACGGCCAACATGTACGGCTGCGACCGCCTCTTTCGACTTCAGGAGAAGCGGAATGCAATCGGCGACCATGACCGCAAGTGAAATCCCAGGAATGCCCGTTACGAGCGCATCTGCTGTCGGAGCGTCATCGGTGACTTCTTCAATCAACGCGATGCGATCTCCATGCACCTGATTCATATATTGAATTGGCCCGAATTTGCCAGAGAGAATTTCTCGATTAGCGAGAACATCCTCAAGTTCATCGCCCACATGGGTGCCAAGGTTGAGAGATGCAAACGCACCGTGGCTTACGCCTCCGGTGCGTTTGGTAAAGCGAGAAGTCATGGATTACTTCATGAAGTCTGGAACATCGATTTCATCTTCAGAGACGAGCTCTTCAAATGTGATGCGCTTGCGTGGAGCAGAGTTATCAAGATCGAGCGCCACTGAGAGCGGGTCGTTCGATGGGATGGGATCTGCAACGCCTGAAAGGGTTGCTGCATTGATAGAAGGCATCTCCACCTTCTTTGGCTCTCCCCCAGCAAAACCTGCTGCAATCACAGTGATACGGACTTCATCACCAAGAGCGTCATCGATTGTTGTACCGAAGATAATGCGCGCATCAGGATGAGCCGCAGCTTGTACGAGCTCACATGCCTCATTAATTTCGAAGAGACCGAGGTCTGAGCCGCCTGCAACGGAGAGAAGGACTCCCATTGCACCATCAATTGATGCTTCAAGAAGTGGACTTGAAATCGCAAGCTCAGCAGCACGTGCTGCACGGTTATCGCCACGAGCAGAACCGATTCCCATCAGTGCAGAACCAGCATCGGTCATCACTGTCTTTACGTCAGCGAAGTCGAGGTTGATGAGACCTGGCTGTGTGATGATTTCTGTGATTCCCTGAACACCTGAGAGAAGAACTTGATCCGCGCTCTTGAATGCATCCATTGCGGTGATATTGCGATCAGAGATTGCAAGTAGGCGATCGTTTGGAATAACAATCAAAGTATCGACATGCTCTCGAAGAGCATCGATGCCCTCTTCAGCTTGGCGCGTACGAATCTTTCCTTCGAAAGAGAACGGACGAGTGACAACACCGATTGTGAGTGCGCCGAGATCGCGTGCAATCTTTGCAACGATGGGAGCTCCACCTGTTCCGGTTCCACCACCTTCTCCTGCAGTTACAAAAACCATATCTGCGCCGCGAAGAATTTCTTCAATCTCTTCTGTGTGATCGATTGCTGCCTGTCGACCCTTTTCAGGTGCCGCACCTGCACCGAGACCCTTTGTTGATGCGCGACCGATATCAAGCTTTACATCCGCATCACTCATCAAGAGATGTTGTGCATCTGTATTGATTGCAATGAACTCAACACCTTTGAGTCCAACTTCAATCATGCGATTGATCGCGTTAACTCCGCCACCGCCGATACCGACGACCTTAATTACGGCGAGATAATTCTGTGGTGCAGCCACCCTGTGCCTCCTTAAGAACTGTAAACCCTCTCTTGAGAGTTACATTTCTATTCACTTTGATGGTGGCAAGGTATGTCTTTGTGAGGGGTGAATCAAAAACCAACACGAAGAAATACCTCTACCTGCTGTAGAGAGTTTTCCTGATGAAAATTACTTCACGATTGGTGCATGAGGTGCTGAAAGATCGACCCTTTTGATGGATTTATTTTCAGGCAGTTGTAAAAGTGCTTGCAATACATTGACTTTAAGATCAATCTGTCGAGGAGTCCCCCACGTGACTTTGAGTTTCTGACTTCCCCACTGCTGCCACGATGAGATGGAGTTCTCGCTGGCGGCACTGATCGAGATGATGTTATCCCGAATTTCTAATGGGAGGTCGGTGAAAAGTTCAATCGCTTCAAGACCCAGTTCTGGAGAAGATGCGCTGACTACAGGCAATCCTGGAGGAGTCTTTCCGGGAAGAGCGAAGAGGATTCCGGAACTATCGATTGCTTGATTCTTATAAATCCCGACTGCAATACGTGGAGATATTTTCACAATTACTTTGCCGCTCCACCATTGGCGGTTCACGGAGACGCTCTTCACCCACGAGAGCTCTCCTAAGGTTCTTTCAACTGAACGAGGCTCGATGCGTGAAAGCTTCTGACCGATTTCAATTTTAGATTTAGCAACTATCGATGAGGCCGATACTTCTTGAGGAAGTCCTTCGGTAGCAATAGAACGCACTTCAAAGATTGGAGACCATGCAAAGAGATAGGTCAAAAGCGAGAAGAGAATTACGGAGATAGCTATCGCACGCGCACGAGTGTTCATCAGGAATCAACCGAAGCGCTTAGCGAGACCATCGGCAATGATGGGCGCCAGTGAGTTCACATCTCCTGCCCCAAGGGTCAGGATTACATCGCCTGGCTTGGCGATTTCAACGATACGTTCGGCAGCCTCAATGAAATTAGGGAGATAAATTCCGTGCTGCATCTTCTCTGCAATGAGCTCTGAGCTGACTCCAAGAATTGGTTTCTCACTTGCTGCATAAATCTCCAGCAGAGTGACATCATCTGCAACATCCAACGACTCAGCAAATTGTGCCAGGAATGCTTGGGTGCGCGAATAACGATGCGGTTGGAAAATCACAAGCACTCGTCCGGTATCTGCATATCGGCGCGCAGCTTCAAGTGTGACTGCTATTTCAGTTGGGTGATGACCGTAATCATCAATCACTCTGATTCCATTAACCGTTGCTTTGAGTTCAAAGCGACGACCCGCTCCTCTAAAAGAGTGAAGACCACTTAAGAATGCTGCAGGGTTGAGCTCGAGCGCCATAGCTAAGGCAAGGGTTCCCGCTGCATTGAGAAGGTTATGTTTGCCAGGCACCTGGAGCTCAATATGCCCTACGACAGTGCCCTTCCACACGGCACGTCCTCGTGATCCTGTTGCGGTGAGTTCGATCTGATCTATTTTGAGATCAGATGTTGGGTCGGTTCCGTACGAGTAGGTAGTGCAGTGGTTGACGTTTTCACCGAGAGAGCGAGAGCCTGCATCATCTTCGCAATAAATTAAGAAACCATCGGCAGGGATAGTTGAAGCAAAATTCTTGAAAACAGTTGTCACTTCATCGGCAGTTTTAAAGAAGTCAACATGGTCGTGTTCAACATTGGTCACGATTGCAGCATGCGGGTGGTAAGCGATAAATGAACCATCTGATTCATCGGCTTCTGCAATGAAAAATTCTCCAGAACCGCGATGGGCGTTAGAACCTGACGCTGTAAGAGTTCCGCCAATTGCAAAGGAAGGATCGACACCGCAGGCTTGGAACGCAACTGTAGCCATCGAAGATGTTGTGGTCTTTCCGTGAGTACCTGCAACTGCGATGCTGGTAAATCCGTGCATCAACAAAGCCAGTGCGCTTGCACGTGTCATGATGGGGATAGAACGTTCAAGGGCTCTTGCGATCTCAGGATTAGTTGGAGAGATTGCCGTTGAGTAGATAACAACATCTGCGCCATCCACATGTGAGGCTTCATGGTGCGAGTAGACAGTGGCACCGAGGGCACCGAGAGCGGTCAACACGGATGAGTCTTTCGCATCAGAGCCTGAGACTGTGATTCCATCTGCAAGGGCGATGCGCGCGAGGCCGCTCATGCCGGAACCGCCGATTCCGATGAAATGGATGCGCTTACCCAAGAAAGACTCCCCTGCAAAGGTTGTCGTACTAGGAATACTCATGCAATCCCTGCTGCTCTCTCCATCATTTTTACAATCTTATCGACTGCGAAGGCTCCACTAGCATCACCGCTCGCCGGACGCTTCGCACTTTCTTCTACAAGTGAGGTGATATTTTCCTTAAGCCACTTCGCGGTGAATTGGTTCTGCTGCAGGATTTTCGCTCTGCCGGCATCCACGAGTGATGCAGCATTGAGGGCTTGTTCGCCATTTCCTACTGGCAATGGAATAAAGAGGCTATAGCGAGCAAGGGCCGCAGCCTCTGCACATGTAACAGCACCGCTTCGGGCAATCAATACATCTGCTGCGAGATAGCACTGAGCCATCTCATCAATATATGGAAGCGCAACATAAGAGCCGCTCGATGACGGAACCGGATTGTGCTTTCCAACGCCATGAATAATCGATACCTCGGTGAGATCACTGCGGGCTTCATCGACAACCTTATTGATTGCCTGCGAACCTTGTGATCCCCCGAAAATAAAGAGAAGCGGTTGATTGGGATTAAGGTCGTACTTCTGTGTGATCGATCTTTTGGCTGCATCCCGCGCACTCTGCCAATCTCTTGACGCAGATTCCAATGCGGTAAGTACATCAGCGCGAAGAGGAAGTCCTGTCAGTTCTGCCTTCTTAAAGACCCGATTTGAGACCGGGTAGCTCAGCGCGCAGAAACGCGTCCAATGTGCTCCGACTCGATTAGCCCAACCTGCACGTGCGTTCTGTTCGTGAATGACAAATGGTGTTCGCTTCAAGAGCGCTGCAAAGTAGAGAGGGCCAGAGACATAACCACCAAAACCGATTGCACAATCAACGCCTTTAAGAAGCTTGCGCGTCGAATTGATGGAGCGTAATAACTGTGTTGGGACCTTTAACAGTGATGGAGTAAAGGTGCGAGCGATGGAAACTTTCGGAATATGGTGGAGGCTAAAACCAGCAGCGGGAACGAGAGAATTTTCAAGACCAGACTCTGTGCCAATAAAGAGAATCTCATCGTGCGGATATTTCTCGCGCCAAGCACGAGCCACAGCTAGAGCAGGCTCAACATGCCCGGCTGTACCTCCGCCTGCAAAGAGAATCTTCATTGGTAGTTCTGACTCCTCTTTATTTCTTTGCAAAACGTCGAATGAGCTCTCGAGATACTTCTTTATCTCTGAGTGCAACACCAGCAACAAAGCCTAGAGCGCAGATTGTGGTCAGCAGCGCAGAACCGCCATATGAAACGAGTGGAAGCGTCACACCTACAACGGGAAGAACGCTGATTGCCGTACCGATATTGAGAATAGATTGAATTCCAATCCAACATCCCACACCTGCACAAACATAACGAGAGAAAGGATCTCTTGCACGCAGTGCGATTCTGAATACCGAATACACCAGCGTGCCAAGGAGAATCAGGACTCCAAGAGTTCCTACTAAGCCCAACTCTTCGCCGATTACTGAGTAAATAAAATCTGTATGCGCCTCAGGAAGATTGCCCCACTTTTGGCGACTACCGCCGAGTCCAACGCCGAAGACTCCACCAGTAGCAAGACCTAAGAGACTGTGAGCTGGCTGCCAACCAATGTTCTTGTAATCATTTGGGTCAAACGGATTGAGGAAGACGAGGAAGCGTGCACGACGATAATCTGAGGTAACGATTCCAATAGCTAATCCGGCGAAGATGACTGCCGCAACTGTTCCCATCTTGCGCAGATCTACGCCTGAGACAAAGAGAAGACCAGAGAAGATTGCTGCGACAACAGCGGCTGTACCGAGGTCGCGACCACGGAGAATTCCGAGAATGACAATAGCAAAGCCTGGAGTCAGAAGCGCGATTGCATTGAACTGCATTCGATCTGCCGTCTCCTTCTTTGCAAGAAGATATGAGGCCCAAAGAATCAGAAGAAATTTGGTGAACTCGCCAGGTTGGATATCAACAACTTTCAAATCAATCCAATTTCGGTTTCCATTTACCTCTTTACCAATACCTGGAATCATCACAATTACCACGAGGGTGATAGATGCAAAGAGACCGAGGCGGGCGAACTTGCCCCAAAATTCGATAGGACGACCAGCGAGAAATGCTGCAAGCGGAATACCTGCTGCAAGAAAGATAAATTGGCGAAGCGCAACGGCAAATGCATATCCCTTGGTATCAATCGCATGAATTGACGATGCCGAGAAGACCATAATGAGTCCTAGGACAACCAGAATTGAAGTGCTGATAATCATCATGTAGAAATGGTTGACGGGATTATTGAGAAACCTTGTTCGCTGGGCAGCTTTAGTTGGCATCGGTCACTACATCCTTCACTGCTCGAGCAAAGCGATCGCCGCGATCGCCATATGACAAGAATTGATCCATCGATGCACACGCTGGTGCAAGAAGGACAACATCTCCCTCTTCTGCAATCTCAGAGGCCGTACGAACGACGCTCTCCATAAATTCATTGCTCTCCGAGAACTTGGAATAGCCAGCCGGCGCATCGACATAATGAAGTGGCACATCTGGTGCGCTAGCACGCATCGCCTCTGCAATAAGTTCTCGATCTTGGCCAATCAAAATGACAGCTTTCAGGCGACTCCATGTGCGATCAATCAGAGGCTGCATCTGTGCGCCTTTTGCCAGTCCTCCAGCAATCCAGACAACTGAGAAGTTGGAGAGAATTGATGCACCTGCCGCATGAGGGTTGGTAGCTTTTGAATCATCGATCCAGGTGATGCCATGATGTGATGCGACTTCCTCGATGCGGTGCTTTCCCGGCTTAAAACTCTTGAGCGCTTCACGAATTACTTCACGAGACACGCCCACTGTCGAAGCAAGCGCTGCAGCAGCAAGCGAGTTTGAAACATGGTGTGGCACAGTAGGAATAATCTCTGTGAGCTCTGCAATGAGGGCTGCTTCATTGGAATCGGCAACGAATGCCCGATCTACCAGCAGCTCTTCCACTACTCCAAGCTCGCCAGGACCGGGAGTATCAAGTGAGTAGAAAATCTTGCGGCCCAACCAATGGGAGGTACGACCCACAACTTCTCCATCATCGCCGTTGAGGATTGCAGTCGTTGACTTATCGAGAATTGAAATTTTGTCGTGTGCATAAGCATCGAAGGAGCCATGCCAATCAACATGGTCATCTGCGATATTGAGAATTGCAGATGATATGAATTGGGCGTCTTGGAGCCAATGCAGTTGAAATGAAGAAAGTTCGAGAATTAAGTAATCAAACTTTTCCGGGGAATTTACAGACTCAATGACTGTAGTTCCAACATTGCCACATGCCCGCACCTTCATTCCTGCGGCATTCAGTATGTGGGCAACCATTTCGACAGTCGTGGTCTTTCCATTTGTGCCAGTGAGAGCAAGCCACTTCTGTCCTGGAACTTTTTCACTCTTTACAGACCATGCAAAATCGATTTCATTGAGAATATCGAGTGAGGCATCACGAGCTGCAACAACTACAGGATGATCCTCTCTCCATCCGGGAGAAATCATGAGCGCATCAAAATTGGTGGCGACAACTGCATCGGGGGTGAGTACTTCAAATCCTTCAACGGATTCGATTTTCTCATCTACAAAAGTCACGGCTGCGCCGCGATCAGCAAGAACTTTTGCAGTCGCTATTCCTGTGACACCTGCCCCTGCAACGAGAATGCGCTTCTCGCTCAGAGAGCTATAAGGATTAGCAGTAGTCATAGCAAGAGTTGGATTTAACCAACAACCCAATCTGCATAGAAAAGTCCGAGACCCATCGCCACGCACAGTCCAGCGATAATCCAGAATCGAAGCACCACTGTGACTTGTCCCCAACCCATGAGTTCAAAGTGATGGTGCAGTGGTGCCATCTTAAAGAGGCGCTTTCCACCTGTAATTTTGAAGTAGAGCACCTGAAGCGCAACGGACATTGTGATGATGACAAAGAGTCCACCGAGTGGAATCAACAGAAGCTGAATACGAAGCGACGTTGCAATTCCTGCTAGCGCTGCCCCAAGTGCAAGAGATCCCGTGTCTCCCATAAAGATCTTTGCCGGTGAAGCATTCCACCAGAGAAATCCGGTACAGGAGCCGGCAAATGCGGCAGAGAGGACAGCGAGATCAAGTGGATCTCGCACTTGATAGCAATTAGCTGTATTTACCACTGCGCAGCTCTGTCCAAACTCCCAAACTCCGATAAGTACGAAAGCGATAAATGACATCACTGCCGCACCCGTAGCCAGGCCATCGAGTCCATCTGTGAGATTGACGCCATTACTTGTAGCGGTCACCATAAATGCAACCCAAATAACAACTGCGATTACTCCGAGAGTGATTGATGTATCTCGCACTGTTGAGAGTTGAAGACTGACAGGCGTGTATCCATCTTTATCTGCAAATTGCAATCCAAGATATCCAAAAACTGAGGCAGCGAGTACCTGTCCAACAATCTTCTGTTTACCGCTGATGCCACCAGAGTTCTGTCGTGAAATCTTCATGTAGTCATCAATCAAGCCGACTAGGCCAATTGCAACAACAAGTCCAATGACCAGGAGAGCAGAGACACTGATGGTGTTGCCGGAAATGAGGTGAGCGATGAGATAAGAAGCGATGACAGAGAAGATAATGATGATTCCACCCATGGTGGGTGTTCCACGCTTGGTGTGGTGGGTTGTCGGTCCGTCATCGCGAATGAACTGTCCATAACCGCGTCGAGCAAGAGCTTTAATCAGAATAGGAGTTCCAAAGAGCGAGAAGAAGAGAGCGAGGCCTCCGGCAATCAAAATCTCTCTCATGAATTTTCTCCTTCTTCCTTATCTAACTTCTCTTGCCACTTCTTTTCAATACTTTCAGCTAGCTCTTCTAGGGCATCCGATCGTGAGGCCTTGCAGAGAACAACATCTCCTCGATTGATGTTTCCTGCGACTTCGAGAGCTTCGGCTTTCGAACCACATTGGTGAAGTGAAAGCTGTGAATCCTTCGTGACACCGGAAAGATATGAATCTGCCCCCACTGTCACGAGATGATCTATCCCTAAGTCTGCGGCAAGGGTCGCAATATCTGCATGCGCACGGTCAGAAGACTCGCCGAGCTCACGCATATTTCCTAAGAATGCCCATGACTCTCCCCCGCGCTCTTGTGTGAGATGAGCAAGGGTGCGTAGAGCTGCAGCCATTGAGTCCGGGCTTGCGTTGTAGGCATCATTAATAATTACCAAATCATCGAGTTCGCGAACTTCCATTCGCCAGCGCGCATGCACCTCAGCTGTAGAAAGTGATGCGGCTATGTGGTCGGTACTGATTCCAAGTGCATGAGCGACAGCGGCTGCTGCAAGTGCATTGGAAATTTGA
>JACCDQ010086338.1_pt1 | contig 19180 bp, 22 predicted proteins | sample 7446031 | NCBI WGS metagenome assembly JACCDQ01 (sample SAMN15323442, study PRJNA562643) | freshwater metagenome | isolation source: river surface water | place: USA:Blue River Watershed | collected 2017-08-17
CAAGTTCGTGCTGTTTTGCAGCAGAGGTAGGTCTGGGTGGCGAAGTACGTGCCGTCAATCGTATCGAAAACCGCATTTCGGAAGCCGAAAAGCTGGGTTTCAAGAAAATCTTTGTTTCAAAATATAACTTGAAAGGCTTAGATACAAAACAATATAAAATCGACATTTTCGCCGCCAGTAAGCTCGAAGAGGTGTTTAGTGAATTGTTTGGATAAATTGCTGTATGCTATAAGCAGTAAGCTATATGTTTTTAACTGCTTAACGCATACAGCGTAAAGCGTATTGCACAAATGTATTACATCGAAAACGAATATTTAGAAGTAGGAATCGACCCAAAAGGGGCAGAGTTATTTAGCCTTTATCATAAAGACCACGAGTTGGAATATATGTGGGGAGCCGACCCAGCTTTTTGGGGTAAATCTTCGCCCGTACTTTTCCCGATTGTGGGTGGTTTGAAAGACAATTGTTATACTTTTGAAGGGAAAACCTATCATTTGCCACGTCATGGCTTTGCCCGTGATTATGAATTTGAAGTAGAAGACCACTGGGACGATGGCATCAGCTTTTTACTGTGTTCCAGCGAAGAAACGCTCAAAGTTTATCCGTTCGAGTTTGAATTCCGATTGGTGTATGAACTCTACGCTAACCTGTTAAGTGTAACGTATCATGTAACCAATTCGGGTGAAAATGATATGCTTTTTTCGGTTGGTGGGCATCCTGCTTTCAAAGTGCCGCTCGAAGAAGGGCTGACATACAACGATTATTTTTTGGAATTTGAAGAAGAAGAAAACCTCAAACGTTGGCCGTTAAGCTCACAAGGGTTGATTCTGGAGGAACCCGAAGCCATTTTCGAGCAAGCACTAATTGATGATGAATTGGTCGAAATTGAAACCAAACTTTTGCCGTTAACCAAAGAATTATTTCATCAGGATGCACTGGTTTTCAAACAATTAAATTCTTCAACTGTAACCTTAAAGTCGGAAAAGAGTGAACGCTCTCTTCGGTTTGACTTTGCAGGCTTTCCATTTCTTGGTATTTGGGCAGCCAAAGATGCCGATTTTGTGTGTATAGAGCCGTGGTGCGGCATTGCCGATGCAGTCAGACATTCGCAAGAATTAACCGAAAAAGAAGGAATAAATATCTTGCCCGCAGGCGAAGTATTCGAGCGAGCTTGGGCGGTGAAGTTAAATTAACGTAGTAGCACAATTTTCTAAATTGTCACACGATAAATAACTTGGAAAATTGTACTACAATTCATAATTCTGTAAACCCTTACTCATTCGAGTAAAAATCCTTTTTTTGAGTTTTTCGGGAGAAATAACTTTCATTCCTTCACCAAAACCAAGTATTTCTTTCTCCAATTCAAAATTTAACTGTACTTGAATCTGAATGTTGATGCCATCATCACGCCTTTCTATCACAATTTGTGAATGATGCAACGGCTTTGTTTCTACGTAAGGGGCGTGTTCGAGATTGACCCAAATTTGCACTTTTTCGGCACGCATATTTTCTGAAACCGTTACGCCGATAGTGTCTCGGTAGTATAATTCTGGGTCGAGCTCGGTGTTTTCTCGGTAAGCTATTTTTTCTTCGATACTTACTTCCAATATACGGTCGAGTGCCAAATGCGTTACAGTTTTTTGCCCGTTTCTTACCCCAACCGCAAACCATCTATTTTTAAACTCTTTCAACCACCACACATGAAAGAAAAATACACTCGCCGACCGAGCCTTGAATGATTGGTAGGTAATCTGTACTGTTTTCTGATGAACCACCGAATTATAAAGCAAATCAAGGTGTGAAAGCCCACGCAGATTATCATTTTTCTCGAAGTCAATGATAGAATGTTTTTTGTTTGCCACAGAATAAACGTGGTCTTCGAGTTTCTGTACTACTTCATTGAGTTGCTGAAAATGCGAAAAACCCTTAAACTGCTTTAAAAGCTCAACCGCCTCATTCATTCTACCTAAATCAGCATCCGAAATCGGTATATTCGTGATGCTGTAATTGGGGTCTTCGTAGGTATAATATTTTTTGTCAAGCACCACAATAGGTGCGAAGTAGCCCAGTTTATCGCTTCGCATCATCTGAATATCAGCCTGAATGGTACGTTTACTAATGCCTTTATCCATACCTTCATATTCGTAGAGTGCTTCCGAAACCTGCTCAATTAAATCTTCGAGTGTCCATTTACGGTTGCGTCTTTGCAGACAGCTATCAATAACTTTATAGCGAATAAGGGCGTTGCGGTTGGCGGGCATTTGTTAACTGACGATTATTTTCCAAATTGATAAAATACGGTCTTGTCTTTTAGGGATGTTTGAGTAACCTAAATTTGATGAAATTTCCTCTTCAATATATGGACGTTTTAATAGTGCATTTATTGCTGTTTGAATATATACTTTTATATCTCCCTCACTTTCAAGGATTTCATCTTTGATATTAATTCTATTATCGAATATGTATATAATATCTTCAAAATCACTATTAAATCGATAGTCTTTGCCGTGCCTTTCCGATTTTAATGCTTCAAGTTTAGAGGCAAGAAAATAACAAATCGAAAAAATCTGAATATTTCTGCCACTATCTAAGCCGAATAATGTACAATTTTTAATTCCTTCTTTATACCAAATATTAGTGAATCCCAGTATTTTATCATCGGTTGGCATTATATCAACAACGATGTCATGGTATTTATAGCGACAAATTACTTTAGAATCTATATCATTGCGAAATCCAATTCTTCGCAATTCTTCTTCTAATTTAACGTGCGAACCTCTATTGATGAGTTCAATCACAATATCCACATCATCTGTTGGGCGAGATTCACCTCGTGCAGGGTCATCACAATATAATTCTACAACCGCTCCACCCACAAAAACTATATTGTGCTTAAGTTTATCTAATGCTTCGGCGAGAACTTTTATACGAACAACATTTTTATGAAGATTTAACATGAGTCTAAAATTCTCTTTTCTAATTCTTGTGATGCAAGATTAATTATACGAGCTGAACCTGTACGAATAGCATCAACTAATGCCAATAATTCATAAAGATTTTTATCATTTTGAGTAATTATCGGCACTGTATGATAAAGTGGTTCAATTATTTGGCCACGTTGAGTGCCTTCTGAATGTTCCCAAACAAATGCTTCTTCCGAGATAATACTATTTTTTAATGGAGAAGCTGAGTGGGCTGTCGGGAAACCACGAACCAAAGCACCTGGTTTTGTCGGAAAAACATACTTTATGCCATACAATATAAACTCCATGAAAGCTCTTTTATTTACTTTTTTTACTTTTGCATCGGAGATTAATCCTGAATACTCAGACCTCCTAAGCGATTCTGATACTTCAGCTTCACTAATTTGGAGGCTACTGGCAATACTTTTGTTATTATCAGGTATCAGAACAAATTGTTTTAATGAATATACTTCTGCATCTTCTTTAACTTCATTCCAAGCGTTTGAAACTTTAGAACTTGATAATATTTTTAGGATAATTAAAATATCCTGTGGTCGCATTCCATTATGTTTTTTCATAATATTATAGAAATATTTGCAATTTGCAAATCGCGAATCGCAAATCATAGTAAGTTGTGAAATATTTTTTATCTACGCAAATAGACTGCGTAATGATGTTTCTACTTTGTAGCATCAAATTAAAACAAAATGAATATCCAAGACTTAAAACAACTCATCGCCGACGATTATATCAATGTACAAAAGCATCCAACTGCTGATTTGTATATTTATAATTATTCGCCCAAAGCTCAATATGACCGCCTTTGGAACGATTGGACGTTGGCTTGTAGAGGCTTGATAATGAATGGCTTGCATGAAATTGTAGCTCGACCATTTCAAAAATTCTTTAACTTAGAAGAAACCGAAAACTTGATTTTGCCAGATGAACCCTTTGAGGTTTACGAAAAAATGGATGGTTCGCTCGGTATTTTATATTGGGCTGATGGTAAACCTGCCATTGCTACTCGTGGTTCGTTTACAAGCGAGCAAGCAATCGTTGCCACTGAATTATTGCACACAAAATATGCCGATGCAATCAAATATATAGACCCAACCAAAACCTATTTGTTTGAAATCATTTACCCCGAAAACCGAATTGTGATTGATTATGGCGATGCACGGAAATTGGTGCTTTTGGCCGTAATTGATACAAAAACAGGTGCTGAAATATCGTTACCAACCGTAGAGACAAGGTATGCCTTGTCTCTACCAAATGAATATTTTGAAATCGTAAAACGATACGATGGCTTGAATGATTTACAAGCATTGAAGGCTTTAGAGGGAGATAACCGTGAAGGGTTTGTGGTAAAATTTAAGAGCGGGTATCGGCTAAAAGTGAATTTTGCGGAGTATGTGCGTATTCACCACATCATTACGAGGGTTTCGACGATAAATATTTGGGAATATCTGAAAGAAGGACAAGAATTATTGCCAATTTTGGAGCGAGTACCCGACGAATTTTATGATTGGGTAAAAGCAACGCACGCAAAATTATTGAGCGATTTTGCCCAAATTGAAGCCGAAGCCAAATCAGAATTTAAGGTTTTAGCCACCAAAAAAGAAACGGCTCTTTATTACCAAACTTGCAAATATCCTGCGGTTTTGTTTAAAATGATGGAAAATCGAGCGTATGACCATATTATTTGGAAAATAGTTCGGCCAAAATTTGAAAAGCCGTTTGCCAATAAAATTGAATTATGAAAACAATACTAATACTAAGAGGCCTACCAGCCAGCGGAAAATCAACATTTGCACGAAACCTAATCGACGAAAACAAAGGAGCATGGAAACGACTCAACAAAGATGAGCTGCGTGCCATGCTTGATAATTCTCATCACACTGTAGCCAACGAAAAGTTTGTGGAGCGAGTGCGAGATATGATGCTCCTTGAAGCACTAAAAGAAGGAAAACACGTAGTGATTGATGATACCAACTTATCGGCCAGACCCATTGAGCGTATACAGCAAGTGGTTGGAAAATACAAGAAAGATACAGGGCAAGAAGTAAACATTGAAATAAAGACAATGGATACCCCGCTCGAAGAATGTTTGGCTCGGGATGAAGTGCGTGAAAAAAAAGTAGGGCGAGACGTAATTATGAGAATGTATAATGACCACATCGCTAAAGAGAAGTTACCGACAAATACTAACAAAAAAGAGATAGATTTAAGTAAACGAGGGCCGCATTATCAGCTGCAAGATGATACTTTACCACCTGCAATTTTATGCGACCTTGACGGTACTTTGGCAATTATCCATGATAGAAGCCCATTTGATTCGGTGCGTTGCGAAACCGATTTATTGAACGAACCAATTGCCGAAATTGTAAAAAATTACGCTACGATGGGCGTAAAAATTATACTCATGTCGGGTCGAGATGAAGCTGCTCGTCGCCCAACAACAAATTGGTTGGCTTATAATCGAATTTCATATGACGCACTTTATATGCGAGCCACGGGTGATGCCCGCAAAGATTCGGTTGTTAAAAAAGAATTATATGAAGCTCACGTAAAAGGCCAGTACTTTATAAAGTTTGTGCTTGACGACCGAAACCAAGTTGTAGATTTATGGCGTTTGGAGCTGGGTTTACCTTGTTTGCAGGTCAATTACGGCGATTTTTAAATAAAAAAGACTGGCTCAAATCGGCCAGCCTTTTTTTAATTGAATCCACACAACTTTTATGAAAAAACTATATAATGCTATAATGTATTTCTATCAATAAGACTTGATTTTTTTTGATAAGGTTGCATCAAATCTAAAAAAACTGAAACATAGACAAAAAAAAAGGACTGGAGTAAATAACTCCAGCCTTTCCCGCTACTAAATCCACACAACTTTTATCTTTAATATTTTAATTCTGTATATAAGACGAAATTTCTTTGCAAAAAGTTGCACCTAAGTGCGAAAATATTTGCGTTTTTAATTATGATTCAAAGATAAAACAAAAATATATGTTGATACAAGTATTTTTTTGTTTTTTTTAATTTCGATATGACAAACATATAAAGAATATTGAGCAAAAGCAACAAAAAAAAATAAATTTTATTGTGTAAAACCTTAAAAATATTTTTCTCATGCTAAAAGTTGCAAAAAAATGCAATCTTTAATTCCCTTGTTTAAGGATTCTTGTTCTTTATGCGACAAAAGTAAGAATTTTAAGAGGCTTTTCTAAAACTCTCTCCTTTATTTTTGTAGATTTTAATTTTCTTTTAATTTTTTCTTAATTTATGATATTTGTTGGTTTTTTATTTCTGAAAACCCACGCATAAATATCTGTTAAAAATGCAAGTTGCACATTGGCTCCAACACTATAATATAAGCCGTTGTACGAGTCAGGAAAGTTTTTTTTGTGTAGAGCATAGCGATATCCGCCTTGTACTGATAAGCCCGCCCAGCGTGTTGCTTTCCAGCCTACATATAGGCCAGCCTGAATGGGCATGAAATAGTCTTTGCGTTTCCAAATTTGGATTTCGTTCAGTAAACCAACGTTTTCGTTCTTAGTAGCACCGATGCCTATTTCAACGGGTACACTTACTCGCCATCGTTTATTATTGACAAAGTTTTTCCAGTACATCAAACTAAAAAAGTAAAGGTCGGTTTTGGTGTAGTAATCCAGATTTACTCTTTTGGCAGCTGATTTTCGTAAATCAAGCAAACGTAAATAAGAGTTGAAATTTAGCCAATAGTAGCCAACTGTAATCTGATTGCGTTTACGGCCAACAATTATGCCCGTATTTACCCCCCAAATATTTACTCGTTTTTCTTTGATTATCGAACTGCGTGCGTCCCAGTTGATTGCATAACTGAGGCGTGGCCTAAGGCTATCAGGGTAGCTGATAAATACCGTATCAACAGTTTGGGCTTTGGTATTACCAAACGCAAAAAATAAAAACCAAAAGATGAAGATTTGGCTTTTATAAGGTGCTTTTATGTAAAAAAGGATATTTATCACAAATGGTTTATAAAACAATTCTATAAACGCTTTTAATCGCATAGATATTTTATTCAAGTAATTTTGCTACAAAGAAAGCTGCTGCTGCCGCAACTGCTCCAATAGTAGTTACTTTTAATGCACCAAAAAGAGGGGGCTGTCCTGTAACCTTGCTTTTGAAATAGCCAAAAACAAACAAACATACGAGGGTAGCGATGCAGGAATATTGCAAACCACTGATTGGATTGTTAGTGAAAAAATAGGGTGAAAGTGGAATAAGCCCTCCGATAATGTAAGCTACACCGATTGTAATGGCACTTTTAGTTGCACGATTTTGGTCTGGTTTTTCGAGGCCCAACTCAAATTTCATCATAAAATTTACCCACTTTTCCTTGTCTTTAGAAAGTTCTTCGGCAATTTCATCTTGTAGATGCGGACTAAGGCCATATTCTGCAAAAACTTCTTTTACTTCTTGTTTTTCTCGCTCGGGTACTCTTTCTACTTCGTCGTATTCACGTTTTAACTCCGAATCATAGTGTTCGATTTCAGTACGCCCAGCCAAATAACCACCTAACCCCATTGCTATTGAGCCAGCTACAATTTCGGCAATACCAGCCGTTACGACAATATCATTCGTAGAAACGGCTCCGCTCAAACCCGCCGCTAATGCAAACGGAACGGTAAGTCCATCGGACATTCCGATAACGATGTCTGTAATAAATTCTGAACTTCCGAGATGTTCTTCTTGGTGATGGTCGTGCATATAAAAGCCTTATTTTTAAACAAAAATAAGGCTTTTATTAGGTATTCCGAGTTTTGGGAGATTAAAATTATTAGCTTTTTTTGCCACCTTTTCCCTTCTTTTGACTTTTCTCTTTCATTTCCTGGTAAGTTTTAAACTGTTCAGGTGTCAGAATTTTTTCGAGTTCTTTTTCTTTTTTTGCTTCTAAAGCTGCCATTTTTTCTTTGGCATTATCTATTTGAGCAGGTGTTGGCTGGCTACTACCAAACTCTTTTTTAATTAGTTCGTATAAGTCTTTGCGTTGGTATGCATAATCTTCATTGAGTGATGAAATAACAATTTCTTGTTCTTCATTCAGTTTCAATTTCTTGACCATTATACGAGTTTCTTCTTTTGCTACTTCGTCTGGGTCTGGTGGAGGTTTGGGTTTACCGTTATCGAAGCTTGGATTGTTGAAAGCACTATTGTAGCCTCGGCCATATCCGCCGTATCCACCCCCATATCCGCCGTATCCACCATAGCCACCGCCATAGTATTGAGCATTGGCTTGCAGAGCTGCAAAGAATAAGCAGCCAAACAAAAGTAAATAACTATTTATCTTTAAGTTTTTCATCGTAAAATGTGTTGACAGAATTTTTATGTAAAGAAAAATCAAATTCTTGAATTTTAATACTTTCTTGACATTTTATTGATAAAAAGACTATGATTATATCAATGATTTAAGAAACAAGATTGATTATTTTCGTTATTCTTCATTTTACTTAATTCTATAAAAGCCATTTAGCTTCACTCCAAATAGCCAGTCATCGTTTCGGTAAGACAGTGGTTTAAGTTGGTATGAGGCATACGGACTTAATTGAACCGAGAATCGTTTCCAGCGTTTTTCGATGCCTACCGATAGTATCCAGTTATTAAATGGAGTTACTTTGATGCTTTCGGAGAAGTCTTCTTGTTGATTTTCTTTTATGAAATCACGGTGCGAAAATGAAGTAATTTGACGAAGACTAATATCAAAATCTGTACCTGTTGAGAAGAGTATGGTGTAATCTTTTCTCAGTGGTAAACGATAATTGAGGTAAAGCGGAACTCTGAACAACACCTGATGTGCCTCAATATCTTTAATTGGCGAATTAAGTGGCAAATCTAAGTCATGTTGTTCACGGAAATCTCGTTCGGTTCTACGTTTGAAATCATCTTCATCTCCAAAACGCTCAAAGCCTAAGAAACTCACATTGAAGCCAGTCGTCATGCTCCAGCGTTTGCTAAATAATACTTCGCTCAAAAGACTTGTTCCGATTTGTCCATTATCAATATTATTACCTAAACCTACTCGGTATTTCAGTGACGGTAAACTGATTTGTGGCATTCTGAAGCCAGATTTTTTCTGACTTATATTTACCCAATGAGCGGTTTTAACTTGGCGGTCAGTGAAACTGATACCTGGAGATAAACCCAGTGGGTTATAACCTTTACTTTTTAAATCTTTTAGAGATAAGGCTTTTAAATTTACCTCATTCAAAGCTGATTGATTTGAAGAAGTTTTATTATCGGTATTTTGTGAAATGATTAATTCTTTGTTTTCTGCATAGTATTTAGGAGCAGATTTACCCCCATAAGTTGAACTTGATTTATTACTTATAAAACCATTTTGTTGGGCAGTAGGCTCAAATCTTTTCTTTTTATTGGTGATATCATTACTCGTATTTTTATTACCATTATTACTGAAATTATCTTTGTCGGTATCCTCTTTACTTAGATTTGAGATTAATTTTTCGGAATTTTTAATTGTAACAATGGCTGTATTTTCTGCAAGGTTATTGCCATTTTCAATCGGAGTATCGACAATACTGTTTTCTTGGGGTTGAGTCGCTATGCTTTCTTGGTAATCATCAACCTGAATTTCATGTTTTATGTGCTTGACAACGTAAACCGTGTCGATTTTTTCGATAACAACGGGCGAATTAGTACCTTTTACCGAGGTTTGAGTCGATTGTTGCTTTAATTTTTGATTTAATTCTGAGATTTTATTTAGTAAAGATTTATTCTCATTCGATTGAAAAATAGTTGTTGTTAGTAAAGTTAGAATCATGAGCGTACCAACCGAATAGGTAAAGATATGCCCAAAGCGTTGCCAAAGATTCAAATGAATGTGTTGATTGACATACCCTTGAACTCGGTCTATTTCGTCTTCACTGAAAGGTGGATGAAAGTTTTCAACTTTGCGTCGAAAAGCTTCGTCAAATTTGTCAGTTTTCATTGAGTTTATTTTTTCGCACTGCGTAAATATCAAATAAATGAGGATAATGAATATGTATCATTTCCTGTAACTTTATACGGGCATCTTGAAGGTTTGACTTCGATGTGCCCTCTTGAATGCCGAGACGCTCCGCAATTTCTTTATGTTTATAGCCTTCCACTACATAAAGCATGAAAACCATGCGATACATCGGTGAAAGCTTACGGACAAGCCCCATGATTTCTTCAACCGAAAGCTGACTAATCACGTCATCGTCGAAGTCGGTTATTTCTATTTCATCGACTGCAATATGGAGTTGGTATTTTTTGTTGCTTCTGTAATAATCAATGGCAGTATTAACCATGATTGTACGAACCCACGCTTTGAAAGGTTGAGCCGAGTCGTATTTAGGTAGATTATTAAAAATTTTCAAGAAACCATCATTCACCATTTCCTCGACCTCCTGCTCATTGCTCGAATACCTTGCACAGATACTTTTAGCAAAACTCAAATGCAGCTTTATGAGCGTACGTTGAGCCTGACTATTATTACTGATGCAAGCTTTTATTACGCTATCGAGATTATCTTCCGAAAATGTATTTTTCTTGAAAAACAATGGTTATTGGTTTAAACTATTTGCAAATAAGTTAAAGTATTGATAATGAATGACTTATTTTTTATTCGTTCATGTATTATTCATTTGAAAATTATCCTTGTAAAAGTAGTACGTAGCCTAATCAAAAAGGGTGGGGTGGAAACAAAAAAATAATATTTTTTCAAAAAAAAACTTTTTTTACCCCACGCTTTTAATAGCCCTCACGTAAAGATATACAATTACTCATTTTTACATTTTAATATTAATACCTATGACACGTTTTGCAAAGTTGATGATTTTATCGGCACTATTGATGGGCTTTAGCACCGCTACTGTATTCGGACAAGACTCTACCAAGTCATCAATTCAAACGATTTTTAAGAAAAATAAAGGCAGAGCTAAGTTGAATTATTTGGGCGTTTATATCGCTCCCGAATATCAGTTCGGACAAGTTGGGAGCGTATTTACGTCGTTGGCGGGAGGCTCATTTATGTTGCAATTTAATAAAAAATTTGCGGTTGGAATGATGGGTTATAGCAGTTTCAGAAATCAATCGACTGCTGTTGATGGAATGTTTGGAGGTCTTAAATTTGAATATACCGTAAAACCTGATGCAGCGGTTCATGTTTCGTTTCCGTTGGTTGTTGGAATGGCAGGTAATGGATTCCGTTTTGGAGATTTCGACCACGATGATTTTAGAGGTGACAGAGGAACTTTTGACCCGAATGCAATGCCAGACCCTAATACCGATGGTAATTTTCCTAAACGAGACAGAGATTTTTCAAACCCGAGCTATCGCCTTATTCAGCCTGGAGTTGTAGCTGAGGCAAATCTTTCTCGTTTTGCAAAAATGTTTGTTGGAGCTAATTACCGCTTTGCTTTTGATAATAGTGGCTTGAATACTGATTATAAGGGGTTTTCGGCAAATATTGGTCTGAAATTGGGTATTTTTGATTATGCAGTTAATAGAAAACCAAAGAAGCCAAAACACGAAAATAAATTTTAATGAGTGTTTAATGCAACCATTTTTAGACGAAACAACGTCTTTGAAGATGTAATTACTCCGACAGAAGCTTCGCTCTAAACAAAATCATTTACTATTTATTTAATACTAATCATAATGAAGAAATTAGTTGTTCTATCGTTTTTTGCTCTTGGAAGCACCTATTTTGTGGCATGTAATAGAGATAATATTAGCCCAGATTCAATGTCGGCTGATGCGGCCTCAGCTGCTACTGCTGATTCTACAAAGAAACACAAGCCCCATGGTGATTCGTTAGGGCATAAAGGCCCCAAAGGTATGCCACATGATTCATTAGGACATAAACCACCAAAAGATTCGCTTGGAGTAAAACCACCAAAGGCAGATTCACTTGGCCATAAACCTAAAAAAGGTCCTAAACACGGTTGATTTAATTGTAAAAGTTACTATATTTCGTGGTTTGGTAGAAACTTCCTGATGTTATGTCAGGAAGTTTTTTTATTACAATCATTGTTTTAAATGTTTACAGGTAGTTAACTTTCGATATTCTTTGCAACCCTATTTCGTATCAATTCGTCTATCTCAATTAAAAGGATTTAATCTTTTGCTCAACAATAAAACTGGCAGTTAACCTGTTGATTGATACATTAACCTACAATTTATAGCAATCAAAACCTTCTGTTGTCTATTGATAAACTTTTCCTCTTTACTACCCCACGCATTGCAGCGGGTTTACGTATAGCTAATTGAAGTATAATCAAACCTATTTTTTCATGCACGAACAACAATCATTGCTCGGTTTTCTTTCTGTGGCGTTTTTGGCAGGAGTGGCCAATCTTTTTATGCCTTGTATATACCCGATTATGCCCATGACGGTAAGTTTTTTTACGAAGCAATCGGATGGTTCTCGTAAAGCTATGTTTTATGGGTTTTCAATCATGTTTGTTTTTGCCTTGATTGGTTTCGTTACAATGGCTTTTGGAGCACCTTTTCTCAATTTTATTAGTACTCATTGGTTGCCGAATCTTATTTTCTTTGTTATTTTTATTGTTTTCGGCGTATCACTTTTGGGGGCATTTGAAATAGTATTACCACATCAATTTGTCAATCGTATCGATGGAATGTCGGAAAGTGGTGGTTGGTTGGGTATCTTTTTTATGGCTCTGACTTTGGTTGTGGTGTCGTTTTCGTGTACTGCTCCATTTGTGGGTTCGTTATTGATTTTGGCAGCACAAGGCGAAGTATGGCGACCATTATGGGGGATGTTGGCCTTCGGACTTCCGTTTGGCTTAGTCTTTACCCTTTTGGCGATGTTTCCGCAATGGCTTAAAAGTATGCCTAAATCAGGCGGTTGGATGAACGAAATGAAAGCAGTAATGGGTTTTGCCGAATTTGCTTTGGCACTCAAATTCTTAAGTAATATCGACCAAGCGTATCACTTTAATTTACTGCATCGTAATACATTCTTAATCGTTTGGATAATTATTTTCGGGCTGATTGCATTTTATATTGCAGGCTTTATTAGATTACCGAAAGATACTAAAGTGAAAACCTATCATTGGTCGAGAATAGTTTTTAGTGCGTTATTTTTCATCTTTACGTTTTATCTCATTCCTGGAGTTGTGCAAGATAAACCGCTCGAATTGCTTTCGGGTATTTTGCCTCCGCAAGATAATCAAAGCACGTTGGCAGGAGTTTCCCCTGAGAAACTACGCCCAATGCCGCATGGCTTATCAGGTTTTGTCGATTATGATGATGCCCTTGCTTATGCTAAAGAAGTAAACAAACCCCTCTTACTTGATTTTACGGGCTATGCTTGTGCAAATTGCCGTAAAATGGAAGAAAACGTGTGGGTAAAACCAGAAGTATTGGAGCGACTCAAAAATGATTACGTAATAGCATCGCTTTACGTCGATGATAAAAAAGAACTGCCCAAAGAAAAACATTATACATCAACGTATGATGATGAAATAAAAACAACGGTTGGTGATAAAAATATGGATTTGGAAATTACAAGATTCAATAATAATGCTCAACCATATTATGCCGTTGTTGATGTTACAGGCAAAACAATCGTTAATCCAATTGGGTATTCGAGCGTAGAAAATTTTGTAAAATTCTTGGATGAAGGTAAAAAGAAATAGAATTTTCAATCAACCTTTTGTGCTTAAGGTTCGTCTTTAAAGTAAGTATCAATAAAAAAGTAAAAATTACCCCACCTTTTTATAAGAGGGTGCGTAATCAAGAATATAAACCATTATTTATCAATTATCAATAATTATGACACGATACGAGTTTTTGAAATCATTGGGTTTTAGTGGAGGTGCTTTAATGGCTTTGCTTACCTCTTGTGTAAGAGAAGATGATAAATACGTAAATGCTCTGACAGTAGCACCAGATGGCTCAACGACTGGTACGAACACCACGGGAACAACTGGAACTACCACAACAGGCACGACTACGGGTACTACGACGGGTACTACTACGGGTACTACCACTACTACCTCAAATGTGTCAGGTGTTATAACTACCGAAGAACTTAATAAAATTACGAGTACAAAACTTAAAATTGACCTTACTTCTACTACCTATGCTAAGTTAAAAACAGTAGGAGGATATATGGTAGTTAGTAATATTGTTGTGGCACTTTCAAAAGCTAATACATACATAGCAGCTACCGTGACGTGTTCGCATGAACCTAAAAAACAAGTGATTTACTACAACAATGAATGGTATTGCACGGCTCACGGAGCGAGATTCTCATTGACAGGTGCAGGGTTGAATAGCAACGGAAGAGCAGGACTTACTGTTTATAAAGTAGCAACAGATGGTAAAACATTGGTTGTGTATTAAGAAAATTACAGCGAACTATTTTAATTAAACTAAAAAATGAAATTCTTAAGTATTTTCCTGTTATTCTTTTTGTTTGAAGGGGCTCCACAATGGGGAAACGATTTCGACAAAGCAAAATCTGATGCTATTCAAAATCATAAATGTATCGTGATTAATTTTTCAGGTTCAGATTGGTGTGGGCCGTGTATCAAACTTAAACGAGATATTCTCGATTCTCCCGAATTTTTAAACTTCGCAACTGCAAATTTGGCTTTAGTTCGTGCTGATTTTCCGAGATTAAAGAAAAATCAGCTGGATAAAAAACAAACCGCCATGAACGAGGCTCTCGCCGAAAAGTATAACCAAGAAGGAAAATTTCCGCTAACAGTCTTAGTTGGAGCCGATGGAAAAGTAATAAAAGAATGGGACGGCTACCCAGCAGGTATCACAACCGAAACTTTTATTCAGGAAATACAGTCGCTTATCAATGCTCGCAAATAAGGTTCATCATAAAACGCTTCGCTTAATGGGTAATCGTTTTACTATTACGGTAGTAGATGATGATGCTCAATGGGCTGAACAACAAATTGATGCAGCCATTGCTGAGGTAAGTAGAATCGAAAAACTTCTGACAACCTTCAGTGAGGATAGTCAGACCAACCAAATCAACGAAAATGCGGGTATAATGCCTACAAAAGTTGATAAAGAGGTGTTTGATATTATTCAGCGTTCGCTTCGTATTTCTGCTCTTACTGATGGAGCTTTTGATATTACTTATGGTTCAATCGACAAGCGTTTTTGGAATTTTGATAAAGAAATGACTTCGCTTCCTGATGCTGAAACGGCCAAAGAATCGGTCAGATTAATCAATTATCGGAATGTCGTTTTAGATGCTCAAAACCTTACAGTTTTCTTGAAAGAAAAAGGCATGAGAATTGGTTTTGGTGGAATCGGAAAAGGATACGCCGCCGAAAGAGCCAAACAATTATTAATTAAAAACGGAGTAAAAAGCGGAATTGTAAATGCTGCTGGTGATTTAACAACGTGGGGCAACCAACCCAACGGCAAACCTTGGACGATTGCCATTGCCGACCCCGATACCCAAAATAAAGCATTCTCATATCTTAACATTAGCGGAGTTGCCGTAGCAACTTCTGGAAACTACGAAAAGTATGTGGTCATTGATGGAAAAAAATATTCGCATACGATTGACCCAAAAACTGGATTTCCAGTGTCAGGAATTAAAAGTGTGACTATTATTTGCCCCAATGCCGAATTAGCCGATGCAATGGCCACACCCATCACTGTTTTAGGAGTTGATGCAGGTTTGGGGCTTATCAACCAAATGCAGCAGATTGCTTGTATCATCATCGACGACGACAATAACATATATACATCCAATAACATTAACGTTTCATAAAGATGAAATCAATCAAAATTTTTGCTCTTTTAGCTTGTTTGCTTAGCTCAATGGCTTCGTGTGTGGCTGTGAAAGAGTACCAAAAAAATCGCATCAATGATTCCGAGATGGAACTTGCTGCCAGAAAAGCCGAAAAGTTTGAAACAAGCTTTTATCTCTACCGTGAAGGTGCCTCGGGTGCCAATGGTGGCAAAAGTGGTGGCGGTTGTGGTTGTAACTAATATTGTGGTACGAAGTTCTACTTCGTACAAATAATTGATAAAAATAATTATAAGCTGTTTGAAGTTATTTTTCGCTACTTATAATGAGCAAAAATTGAAATAGTCGAATCTAATTGAATCCTTCTCGACTATTAAAAACTTTTCCCCTATGAAAAAAGTAACATTAGCAATTGGTTTATACGTAGGTATTTTAAGCGGTGCTTATGGGCAATACGACGAAACCAAATTTATATTTAAAAATAAAAGGGCCGAAACTACCAACAAAAGCTCAATGCCCACATCGAGCAAAGAGTATAAACTGACTTCAAAACCTGAAGCTGAAAGTGGTTTTCGCACGTTGAAGCTCGACGAAGTGAATTTTGTTTCGGCATATTACAATCAAGATGGCAATCACTCAGCCGTAACGGGTGGAATCGGAACTGAAAAACTGATTGACTTTGCTAATTCGATTGATTTAAAATTGTCATTTACGGATAAAAAAGGCCGCAAACATTCAATTATCGGCGAAGCAGCCATTGATTATTACTCATCAGCCTCTTCGGATATGATTGACCCTCGTTCGATTTCATCAGCTTCTATGACGGATACCCACTTTTATCCAACGCTCTCTTGGAGTAGAAAAGATGATAAAAAACATACGACCGTAGGTGCCAGTTTTTCTTATTCGACCGAATGGGACTATAAATCGCACGGAGGAAACTTGAGTTTCTCAAAGTCTTCAAAAGATAATAATACCGAAGTGAGTGTGAAACTCGGGGCATTTTTTGATACTTGGTCGGTGATTTTGCCTTATGAATTACGCCCTGATGGCTACGGTTCGGGTGCAGAAGGCGACCAAAATATTGACTACAAACGCCGAAACTCCTATAATTTGTCAATCGGTGTTTCGCAAATTATCAATAAACGTTTACAAGTGATGGCGGTTGTTGAACCTTCGTACCAAGAAGGGCTTTTGAGCACGCCTTATCACCGAGTTTATTTTACTGACGGTACATTGAAAGTAGAAAAACTGCCAGGAACTCGTGCAAAACTACCCGTTGGTTTGCGAGCAAGCTATTTCTTGGGTGATAGATTTATTATTCGTTCGTTCTATCGTTATTACCAAGACAACTGGGGTATGAAAGCCCATACTGTCAGTGTTGAAGTTCCGATTAAAATTACTTCGTTTGTGTCGATTACGCCACATTACCGCTTTAATAGTCAAACTGCTGTTAACTATTTTGCACCAATCAATAGTCATAAACTTACCGAAACCTACTATACTTCTGACTTCGATATTTCGGATTTTAGAAGTGCTTTTTGGGGGGCAGGCATCAGAATTGCCCCACCAGATGGTGTTTTGGGAATTAAACACTGGAATACTGCCGAACTACGCTATGGTCATTATAACCGTAGCAATGGTATGGTTGCCAATATTATTACGCTTAGTGCCAAGTTTAAGTAATTTAGTGAAAGGGGGGGGAGAGCTTTAAATTGACATTTTAGATGAATAAAAGTAAGTGTTATTTGCTCATAGTTTGGTTAATCGGAGTTCATGTTAAATCGTTTTCGCAGATAGTCTCGCAAAAATCTATTCGGAACTTGATTTATCTCGAAGCCTTCGGGACTGGTGGCTACGGTTCATTAAACTATGAGCGAATAATTTTTCAGCAAAAACAAAAACTTCCGCCCAATTTAAAAGTTGGTGTTCGTATGGGAATAAGTACGTTTCATCTCAAAGATTTTAACAATACATTTAATCCCGACATTATTATTCCAGTATCTATTAACGCCATGTATGGCAAAACACATCACATTGAGATTGGCTTCGGCCAAACTATCTCTAATGTGACTCAGACAAATAGCAGCACTTTTGCGATTGAACGCAAAACAATGCTCAATTCTAATCTTACGACGGGCTATCGGTATCAAAAATCCGAACGGGGCGTCATATTTCGTCTAAACTATTCACCTATTATTTCATCTAACAAAGTTTATAACTCATGGTTTGGGTTATCAATAGGGTATGGTTTTTAATGAAATTTTATGAAAAAAATCTTTGTACTTTTTGCACTGTGTTTGCTTTTTTCGTGTGAACAAGAAACCGAAATCTTTGAGATTGCTAACCTTAATCGTAATTATATCACAGTCTTGGGGCATGGCGGAATGGGTATTTCTTCAACGTACCCAATTGATACCTACGAGTCGATTATGAGTTGTTTAAACTTGGGTACTGATGGTAGCGAAATTGATGTGCAAATGACCAAAGATAGTGTTTTAGTGGCTTTTCATGACTCAGATTTGACCGAAAAAACTAATCTGACAGGCTCTATAAGTGACTATACTTTTGCCGAACTTAAAGAAGGATTCTACGATGAAATGCCCTACAAAACTTATGCGATTGTTTCGTTGGAGCAGATTTTCTCCAATATAGATGATTTTTCGCCTTATAGATTTACATTCGATTGCAAACTTTATAACGCCGACCCTACAAATGATGCTTATTTAAGCACTTTTGCCAATGCTATCGTGAAGATTGCTCAAAAATATAATATTCAACGAAAGCTTTTGATAGAATCGAATGATAAAAATTTCTTGACAATTTTAGCCTCTAAAAACGAGAGGTTTAAACTTTTCATTTATCCACAAACCTTTGAAGAGGGCTTAGAAACTGCTACCGAACTAAATTTATACGGCATAACGATTTCGAACGATGATATTTCGGCCGAGCAGCTCACCGAAGCCCACGATAAGGGTTTTAGAGTGGCGGTTTGGAATGTACAAACTGAAAACGAAAATCTGGAGGCAATCAGAAAGAACCCTGATTTTATTCAGACCGATAAAGTCAAATATTTGGTAGAGACGATGCAAGCCACTGACGAGGTTTTTTATGCTACCCTTCAACAATGGCAAAAGCCTGATTCGCTTTCACGGAGGTTTAAACCTGATTCGGTTATTACGAATCTTACTGGTAATTAACCCACCTGTTTTTTCTCAATAAACTCTTTGAAAGCCTTGCGGTAGGTATCGCTTATCGGAATAAAGTTTTTGCCGATTTGTACTTTTTCTTTGTCGATGGCATCAATGGCATCGAAGGCAATAATGTAAGAATTATGAACTCTAATAAACTGGTTTTCAGATAGTTGATTTTCTAAACTTTTCATAGTTTGAAGCGTCACTATCTTTTTGAGCGTAGAATCTTTATCTTTTGTATGAATACA
>JACCDQ011980278.1_pt1 | contig 19178 bp, 9 predicted proteins | sample 7446031 | NCBI WGS metagenome assembly JACCDQ01 (sample SAMN15323442, study PRJNA562643) | freshwater metagenome | isolation source: river surface water | place: USA:Blue River Watershed | collected 2017-08-17
AACCTCAAAAGGCAATTGAAGCGTACAAAAAAGTAGCTGTTGCTAATTCCGGTGATTTAAAAGAAGATGCAACGTTGGCTGTATTGAAGATTTATGGCAATAGCGCAAATTGCGATGAAATTATTCAATACGTTGAAATTTTGGAGAGCATTACTCGATCCAAGGATATTCAACGTAAAGCATGGAAAACCATGATGTATTGCTACAATAAATCGGGAAATAAACAAGGCTTGAAAACCGTAGCTGGAAAAGTGTTGGAAGACCAGTCGGTTGACAGTGATTTGAAATTGAATTCTCAAATTATTTTGGCGCGTGGATTGGTGGAAGAGAAAAAATACGAAGAAGCGTTGCCGAAATTGAAAGATATTTATAGTTCTGGCGACAGTCGCTTTGCCGCTGAAGCCAAATATTTGCAAGCACAGGTATTGTTTGAACAAGACAGCATGATTGCTTGTCAGGATGTTTGTTTTGAGTTATTGGATCAGTTCAATGCCTATGACGAATGGGTGTGCAGTGGTTTGATTTTGTTGGGGGATGCTTTTGCCAAAACCAATGATTTGGTAAGTGCAAAGGATGCCTGGAATAAGGTTATTGAGAACTTCACAGACAAGAAGTATGTAGATATCGCTAAGCAGCGATTGTCATCGGTAAAGTAAATTTGGATTCCAGTAGAATGGAATTTATAAGCGGGAAAGCAAGTTAGAAGTTTGTAAGTAATTTTCATGAACAAAAAAACCGGCGCAAGCCGGTTTTTTTGTTCATGGTCTTATTATTTTTATTTCCAACATCAACGCATCATCGAAAACAAAACGTTGATACTATTGAGGAATGAATGATTAAATTGAAATTCTTTCAACTTGATTAATTAAAATACATAATTGAATTTTGGTATATTTTTTGATTGGTGTGTTACTCAAATTCGTATCAGTTGAATTTTCATTCATTAGCGATTTATATGCTTTTGCGAAATTTATTAATAAATATTAATGATATTGGTATTTAATGGTTTACTTGCATCCCATAAAACTATTTATGGTGGAGTTTGCACACTGAAAAAATGGAATTATTAAGCTAAAAAAGTAATTTATAATATTAATATTAATCACAAATTTAATAGTCCGAAAAGTTAAACATTACAGAAAAGTCGTTGAATTACGAATATTCGAATTTCTAAAAATTCCAGAATTTCAGAAAATTATCGTGATTTTAAGATAGAATTTGTTAAAGTGTTGATATATAGTGTATAAGGATTTTTATTGATAATTATAATGCCATTTTAATGTCTAATATCTAATCATGAACGTGTAAAAATGAGAAAAAAGTACTATATGCTTTGATTGAAAAATATTCGTATAATTGAGAACAAAGTTCAATTGATTGAAATCGACTTGTTGCTCAATTTCGGATCTTATTTAATTCATTCTTGATTTAATCAATTTATGCTTTCCAAACGAAAAACATAAATATTATTTTAAATATATGAAAATTTTAAAAGATGAATTAAGATTTAATTTAGAAGAACAAATTAATTATTCTGATCAATTAAGACGACAAATCGCAAATGATTTACATGATTCTGGCAATTATTTAATTTTAGAAATCAAAACTAAAATTAAATCCATAGCTTTTAATTACCGCCAAGGCAACAATATTTTACAAGAATTGGTTGATTTAGATCAGACCGTTACTAATTTGGGTAAAAAACTAAACGACATAATAGAGGATAATGATCCATTAGAAGTTAAGGAAGGCAATCTGATTTTTGCAATTTCATGTTTGACGGAGAAGTTTTCATCTAAAATATGCACATTGCACTTTGATAAATTGGATGAGCAGATAATTCTTCCTGATTCCATCTGTTTGCAAGCTTATAGGATTTTACAAGAACTAATCACCAATATAATCAAGCACAATAGTGCTAAGAATATTTATATCGATATTTTACAAAATGAAGGTAATGTTGATTTGGTTTTGTGTTACGATATTTTTGTAGATAGTTGGGTCGAGGCAACCGAGAAAAATAAAAGTGGAAGAGGACTAATATCTATACAACAAAGGTTAAATTTCATTCAGGGTAAATTAGAGTATTTACCTGGCGATGGTGTTAGACAGAAACAAATTATGCTCAGTTTTCCGAATCATTTAATTGCTTGATCTATGAAAATTTTAGTAGTAGAAGACCAAATATTCTTAAAATCTGCAATAAATGATATTCTATTTGGAATCAAAAATGCAGAAGTAATTTACTGTCTAAACTATAGAGAGGCAGAACTTCAATTAGAGAAATTTCAAAGTTCGAATTCACGCTTTGAATTGGTAATTAGCGATTTGCAATTTGCAAATGGTTGTAAAATATTTAGGGTTTTAGAAATGGCTAAATCATATAAAATACCTTGTCTAGTTTTTAGTATGTGCGATAGCCGTATTTTTATTCAAGAAGCTTTAAAATATGAAGTTCAAGGATTTGTTTCGAAAATGGATCCCGCTGAAGAGTTAGAAAATGCTGTAAATGAAATTATAAGAGGAAGAACCTATTTTTCTAAGTTGATACAAACAAATTTAAACGAATCGACTGATCGATTAATTCCTAAAAAACTAATTTTAACAAAAACTGAGACGCATTTATTACATTGTTTTGCCGAAGGTTTGTCTTTCAAGCAAATAGTTCAGAAATATGGGTTAAATGAAAATACATTAAGGAATCATAGAAGACAAATGCTCTTTAAAAACCAATGTAATTTTGAGCAATTAATTGCGTCATATCATGCATGGCCTCCAGAGATGCCATTTTGTGAATCCACATTGTTAAAAACAACTGATGGTATAAACAAAGATATAGGAAATTAAATACTAATATTTAGCTTGACATTTGCAGTGAATGCTGGTTGAAGGTAATGGAGCCCCCATACTTTATAATATTCATCGAAGCCAACTGCTAGTGTAGTTCTTGTTTTTCGGGATAATTTTGATGATACTGATATTTGTGTACCTCGTCTAAATGCTCCATTTTGTTGTAGAAAATACTTTCCCGAAATCCACCATTGATATAGAGGACTTGTTTTACCTAAATTGATTTGGCATCCCTTCATTTGCAAACTATCGATACCTGGTGTTGTAAAAGTTGAGTTAGCCATCATTGTTAATTGTAAACCTTTTTTATGGGAAATATTAAACTGGAAATTAAAAGATTGAAAGTTATTAATAATTGTATCGCTAATTAAAAGTTGACTTTGAGAGTAATAGGATTGTATCGATAATCGAGTTGTTTTATTTGCCCAATTCCAAAAAATTCCGGTATTAAACAAATTGCTTCGACTATTGACTCTAAGTAATGTATCAGGGTGATTATTGCCTTGCTCAAATGGAGAATAAGAAATTACCATGTTCGGTAGTTCTTTTCGTTTGAATTTGGATTGCAATGAAATTCCATAGCCTTTATTCTGAAATGAGTATTGATTACTCGAGGTTGGAAGAGATAAACTTGAGTATTCTTTATAAAAAATAGTTCCTAATAGTTGACTTTCAAATCCAACTACCTTTATTTTCAAAGAGTTTTCAAGATATTGATTGCGAATAAAAGGGTTTCCCAAATTACGAAAAACTGCTCCATTTCGCTGTGATTTTAACTCAAATACAAGTGCATTTTTATATATGTTTTGGCTTATTAAGAAACTATATGCTAATTTGTCAATGAATCGCTGACTGGGTATATCCTTTGTGGAAATAGTGCGCCTTTCACTGAGAATAATTTGACTAATAGAAAAATTTGATACAGCCACTGAGGATACAATGTTTGTAGTTTTAGTAATTGCTCCGTATGAACCTATGCCCCAAATGCCATTCTTATACTTGATTAATTCACTGCCATTGGAATTATCCCAAATGAAATGACCGAAGGAATTTAGATTAAAATTCTTGATTTTTTTCTCAATTTTAATGGCGCTCAAATTGCGTGTAAATAAAGTATTGTTTCTATCGAATTTTACGATTCCAATGGATGGCATTAAACCCAGAGTCCAATCAATTTTTATTTTGCTAAGATTAAATGAGTTAAATACACCTCTTATTGGCAAGCCATAAACGGATAGAGGATCTATAAAAGGATTGGCATTTCCAATTTCGAGCTTTTCTACTTTTGAGAAGACTTTTTGCAAATTATTTAACTTGTTGTTCAACTCTGATTTATTTATGCTATTTATTTCTGTATTTTCTAACTGAGAGTATTTATAATCTTCTAACTTCAAAGAATCCAATTTGTATTGATTTTTCAAAACATTATTAATACTATCCACTTGTTTTTGTTTATTTTTAATTTCATTTAAGGCTGAATAGAGTTTACGCAACTGAAGATCTGTTAAACTATCTTGCTTATCTTGATACTTAGCTAAATGATGTTTATCTACTCCATATTTCAAACAAAAGGTATCTTTGGGTTGAATGGAATCCAATTGTATTACCAATTCATTCTTTAACTCTGATTTTCTCTCTTCAATTTTGTTAAGTAAATTAGTCTTTTGTTTTTCTATAAGATCATTTTCTTTTAATGATTTAGATTGCTTATATTTTATATCTTGTAAATTTTGTTTGGTTTCTGTTACAAGCTTATTTTTTTGTTTTCTTATTAATTCATCCAAATTGGGTTTATCAAAATAGAATTTTAGATAATTTGAATTATAAAGAGACGGGTTTTCAGTTGTATAAAATCCAGTTACTCCAAAACGAATGCCTTGTACATCCAATTTTTGATTAGTAGAAATTCTTAAATACTGTCGTTCTGAAAACGTTTGAGGACTTTGGAAATTAGTATATTTCGATTCAAGTACTATATTCCCAGTTAATTCTGGTACATATTCTAACCAATAATTTTTTAAAGAATCGTTTGTGAAATTAAAATATTTATTTTGAGCATATACAACATATTGTTTGGTTAAAAGTAAAATGATTATGAATGCATTTTTTTTTGACGCGAAGTGCTTTAAAAATACAATTATATAATTTAAAACACGCGTTTTCATCGAAATAGAATTATGTTGTTGGTTGAACAAGTATAATTCCTATTACACTATGAATTGACTTTTAAATTCTAGAAAATTCCACATTTCTTTAAAAAATAGTCAAAATTAACTATGGTAATTAAGTTTCATAGTCAATATTGATTATATAGTGTTTTGGTGGATTTTTTTATAAGCAGAATGTAGGTATATATTCACGGGGCATGTGATAAAAAAAGCCGATGAAATATAAATTATACCTCTTCCTCATGTGTTTGGGTTGTTTTAACTCGAAGCTCATTGCACAACAAGGTTACACATTAACTCCTCGTGTGATTATGAGCTCAAGAATAAGCACCCAAGAATTGGTGAATGTTAATATTTACTGCAATTTCACTGAAACTTTAAAAGTTTTTTTAGAAGCTGAGATATTTGATTCCCGTGGTAGATCTATAATAAGATTAAAAAGTACGGACTTTGAGATAACACATGGCTTTAACTTAATAAATGGACAAGTAGAGCAATTAGATTATCGAGTAAATGGATTTGGCGAATATGAAATGATGTTTGGAACGCTTCCATCAGGTATTTATAAGGTATGTTATGCATTGAAATGCGCTGAAAGTAATTGTAATAAGAATGGTCAAAATCCATTATTCCTTGAATTACCAGAATGTTCCGATATTACTATAGACCCGCCCAATCCGTTAATTCTATCTTTTCCAGAAGATCACGCAAATATTGAAACAATAAGACCCAGTTATTACTGGATTGCACCTCAGCCATTAGCTGCAGTTCCCGATTTTAGTTATACAGTTACTATATTCAAGCTTAATCCAAATCAGAAATGTGAAGAAGCAGTATTTCAAAATCCACCTTTATATAAAGAGATAGGATTAACACAGAATTTTATGAATTATCCAATTGAAATGGAAAGCTTAGATACGGGTGTGATACATTGTTGGAAAGTTGATGGAATACTATCTGGAGTCCAAGTGGCACAAAGTGAGATTTGGCAATATGAATTGAAAAAAGATACAAATAAAAAGGAAATACCTGAACCAGTATCTTATCTTGAAATTCAAAAACAGGATGCTCAAACAATATTTAAAACTACAGGTCTAATCCGATTTAAATACAGCAGTAGAAAATCAAGTTTTCAGCTATCGTGTGATGTCAAATTACTCAAAAACAATAAGCAAATACCCATTAAGAGAATCGAATATAGTGGTGTTTCTGGTGAAAATTATTATCAATTAGATGTTGCTGATAACTCTCGCATAAAAGATGGCGATATATTAGAATTAACTGTGATTGAAAAAAATAACAAGTATGTAGTTGCATATCAATTTTTAAGTAAATAATTATGAATATTTTAAGCAAATTAAGGTCTAATTTAATTGTCATTTTAATTAGTTTTTTCGTATTGATAACCTTTATAGTTTATTTAATATTTTCTGAGACAAAAATATACTTTATTGATAATCAAATGTTGGTTAAAGAATTTAAGATGACAAAGGAGCTTGAGCGTGATTATCAATCAATTACAACAAAGCGAAAAGAATTGATGGACAGTCTAGAACTAGAATTAAAAGTTATAGAAAATAAAATTCGTACAGGAGATAATAAATTGATGGATACTTATAAATATAAATTAATTGATTTTAAGGAACTGAGTGAGGAAATGGAGGAAAAAAACAATGAAGTATCCGCCAAGTTCAATGATCAAGTAGTTACGCAATTAAATCAATATGTAAAGGAGTACGCTGCTCTGAATAATGTTCAATTTATTTTAGGTGCAAACGGAAGTGGTAATTTATTGTATGCTGATGAAAAGTACGATAAAACTAAAGAAGTGATTGTGTTTGTCAATAAGAAATATTCAGGAAAGTAAAATGCGAATCCTAGTACTATTACTTTTAACGCTACTAGTTTCTTGTGAATCAAGTAAACTAGAAAAAGAGAAATTTATACAATGGTGTAATTCGAATTTGACTATTACCAAAGAATTTAATCAATATAAAATAGATGCGAGAGTCTTACCTGAAGAGTATTATGTCGCGCTAGAGAATAGAAAAAGAAATACCAGTTCTACTAAGAATATTCATGCTACAGTTAAGTTTTATCAAAATGCAGGAGAAGAAGGGTTGTTTGGGAAAAGTAATTCTAAAGAATTCCAGGAGCGTCTAAATTATTTTATTGAGAGTGCAAAGGGGGATTTTTTGCTTATTCACGATAAGGATACGTTCCCTCCTGTGCTTTATCATTTTGAGCGATATTATAATATTGCCAATTATTCTATTGTAAATCTAGTATTTGAAGTACCCAGAAAAATCAAATACAATTCGACTGTATTAGTATACGATGATCAGCAATTTAACTTAGGGAAAGTAACTTTTTCTTTTGATAAATTTAATAGTGATATCCCACAATTAATCGAAAATTAATTATGCTTAGTGAAAATATTATCAGGCGCAGAATTGCCATGTTTTTGGCTTGTAATATATTAATTGAAATATTTGCGCCGAGTATTTCTTATGCTTTAACTGGCGGTCCATCACAGCCAGAAGTAGATAGTTTTGAACCTGTAAATACGACTCAAATGGTTGACTTATTTACCGGAGATTTTAATTATAACATTCCACTAATTGATGCGGGTGGTTATCCGGTTAACATTTCTTATCATGCTGGAATTGGAATGGAGCAAGAGGCAAGTTGGGTTGGATTAGGTTGGAATATTAATGTAGGGAATATTACAAGAAACGTTCGAGGAATACCTGATGATTTTAATGGCGATTCTGTAATAAAAGAATTTAACATGAAGCCCAACTTAACGAGGACTTTAGGCATCGGCACAGATTTACAAGTTTTTGGGATCTCTACAAAAGAAAGCAAACAGTTAATTAAAGATAGGAAATCAGAAGATCCCCGTTTAAAGAAACTATCAATTCTCAGTCGATGGGAGATGGATTTAGGTGTAGTATACAATAGCTATAGAGGTATGGGAATTGATTTGTCAGCAAGTTATACTGCCTTAAAACAGAATAATTATGTGCATATCCCAATTGGATTAGGTATCAATTCTCAATCTGGTTCTTCTTGGAATGCTTCAGTTGTGTTCGGAAACCATTTAAACGAATCAGATAAAAGTGGTTGGGTGGGTTCGATTGGTTTAGGATATAATTCGTTGAATGGTTTAAAATCTATGAGTATATCGGGTGCGTACAACCATGTTGGGAATTCAAAACGTTTTTCAGGAACCTATGGAAGATCAAGTAATACGGCAATAGGATTATCATCATTTACACCCAACTTCCAATTTTCAATGAAAAATAGTGGATATGGAATGCAAATTACTTTAGGTTCGGAAATAACAGGTCGACATGGTAATATTACGCTTAACGGTTCAATTAGCGAGCAGAGATTAGATAATTCTAAAATGATATATAAGGCTTTTGGTTATATTCATGATCAGAGGAAAATTAAAAATACGGAGAAATCAAAGTTGAAAAGCGATAAGAATTTGATGCTAGATTTTAATCGTATTAATGATGGAAGTTTTAATAGCAAAGTTACCAATATGCCTGTTTCTACCGGTACTTACGATGTGTTATCAATACAAGGTCAGGGTACAGGTGGTTCGTACAGAGCACATAGAAATGGCGCCAGTATATATTTTGATCCTAAGGTTACGAATTCAACAAGTAAAAACTCGATTAATCAAACTGATATAGGTTTTGAATGGGGTATTGGTGCGAATTTACATTATGGTTTGCCTGTTAAAATTAGTGGTGCTTATTCTCAGTCAGGTGGTTGGTTTGATGAAAATGAATTGTTTGAACATTTTTATTCGAAGTCTGCTGGTGAGAATTTTGAAGATGTATTTATTAAAGCTGCGGCAGATGGAGGACCAAATGATGCAAATAGATTCGAGGCATTTGGTTCAAATTTGGTTTCATTTATTGAGTTGGAGAAATTACAGGATAATTATTCCTCAGGTACTAAATTCTCAAAAATAAATGTATCTAAATTTAAAAATAGTCGTTCAAAAACTAGTCTTCCACAGTATAAAAATTCAAAAAGAGTTTCTCGTAATTCAACATTTAGTTTTCTAACTAACAAAGAAACCCAAAGTGGTATGGGTTTGGAAACAAGTAGGAATAGTTACACAAAGCAATTCTGGGAACATGGCACGGGCGTTTCTGTTCGTGGATATTTTGGAACGGGTATAAAATCTCCTAAAGCTCATCATATGGGGGAGATTACTCAAACTAATGCAGATGGTTCACGTTATGTTTACGGTCTTCCCCAAATTAATAAATATCAAAAGGAAGTTGTTTTCAATGTTTCCAAAGCAAATGGAGTAAATTTAGCCTCTACTCACGAAAATCAAAAATACCCTGAAAAAGAAATGGTTGATTATCTCCCAGGTACGGATGACCAAACAGGCAATACACGGGGTTCAGATAATTTCTTTCAGTCTACTATAACACCCGCATTTGCTCATTCTTATTTATTAACGGGAGTTCTTAGTCCAGATTATGTAGATGTTTTGGGTGACGGAATTACAAACGATGATTTAGGGAATGCGATTAAGTTTAATTACAATTTATCATCTGAAAATTACAAATGGAGAGCGCCATATGAAAATAACAAAGCGCGATTAAATAGCGGTTTGTTGTCTGATAATTTAGATGATAAAGGATCCTATGTTTATGGTGAAAAAGAATTGTGGTATTTACACAGTATTGAATCTAAGACACATGTTGCTATTTTCAAAGTATCTCAGAGGAATGATGGTTTGGGCGTGAAAGACTCAAGTGGAGGAATGGATTCTACAGTTTCATCGAGAATGATGAAATTGGATTCAATTATTTTATATAGCAAACTCGATTTATTAAAGAACGGATCAAATGCAACTCCTGTAAAAACAGTTGTTTTTAAATACAGTTACGAATTATGTAAAAACATTCCTAACAACAAAAATTTTCAAATTTCAACTGGGACCGGCCCAGGGAAATTGACTCTAAAGGAAATTTATTTTACTTATGGTAAAAACAATAGAGGTCAACTAAGCCCGTACAAATTTCAATACACAAGTACAAATCCGGATTATGGTCTAGCAAATTTTGATTGTTGGGGGAATTATAAAACAAATACGCGTGGTGTACCCAACAGAGAATTTCCTTATATAGATCCCTTAGCTGATACTTCTGTTATAAATCAACAAGCCTCATCATGGTGTTTGAATAAAGTAAAATTGCCCAGTGGAGGTGAGATAAATATTGAGTATGAATCAGATGATTATGCTTACGTACAAGATCAAAAAGCGATGTCAATGCTGATGATTGAAGGTATGGCATCTGATTCGACGGGATTGAAAAACGATTTGGACAAACTTTATGGAAATGGTAAAAGAAATACATTTATCTATTTTAAAAACCCAGATCTGGCAAAAATAACAAACAGTACTGAAGCAACAGATTTGCTATTTAAAGATGAAAATAATCATTTTCTGAAAGATTTGTATTACCGAGTTAAGGTAAATATGAATCCGAATGCTAAACCAAATAATACGGCATGGGAATATGTAAATGGTTTTGATTCAGTTAAGTTCGAAAACGCCAAACCACATGTGGGTTTATCTGGGAATTTAATTTGGGTTGAACTTGCCGAAACTTCTCAGGGAGATATTGGATTAACTAAAGCACATCCCATCTCAAAAAATGCTTGGCAATTCGCACTCGACAATCTTGGTCCAATAATTTTTCCTGGTTCGGCTCCGATGGGGAGAAATGAAAATGCATTTATGGGATTATTGAACTCAGTTGGAACTACCTTGAATATTGTAACAGGACCTTATGAGAACTTAAAATGGAGAAAAATTGCAAGCAGATTTCAACCGTTACATTCATATATCAGATTATACCACCATAATCAATTCAAAAAAGGCGGTGGTGTACGTGTGCGAAAGTTATTTATAAACGATAATTGGCAAAATATGTACTCTGGTCAAGCCAATGGTCAATATGGTCAAAAGTTTGAATACTCTACAAAAGATCAAGATGGAAAAACAATATCGAGTGGTGTCGCTTCATGGGAGCCATTTATGGGTGGTGATCAAAATCCACATCATAAACCCAATTATTATGTAGAAAAAGTACTCATAGGTCCTGATAAGCGAATTAATCAAAATAACCCCAATTTGGAATCTCTGTATCCACCTGCAACCGTAGGATATTCTGCGGTGAAGGTAACAAGTATAGGGAATAATAGTTCCCCTAGAAGTAGCACGGGTTATACTTTGAATGAGTATTATACGGCTAAAGATTTTCCAGTAATTGAACGGTTTTCTGAACTGCAACAATTAACTAATGGCACACCGAACTCCAAATTCCTTAAAAGTCTGTTTTCACCTGTATACAAAGATAAGTATGGGGTTTCTCAAGGATATGTACTGCATTTAAATGACATGCATGGAAAAGTTAAAAGTGTGAAAAATTATGGGGAAGTAGAAGGTTCGGGTATCAATATAATCAGTGGCACACATTATAAATATCTAACGAGCAAAACCGATCCACAAATACTTGATAATCATGTGGATTTATTAACTGACTCTGGAACTATAGTAAACGCTGAATTATCAATGGATTATGATGTGGATTTTGATGTTCGGGAAAGTTATTCCACAAATTGGAGAAGTGGCGCGAAATTGGGATTTGATCAATCATGGACATTTATTTTTCCTCACATTATTCCTTCATTTAAGAGACAAACTCAATTGTTACAATCTGTAGTTTCTTGTAAAGTGATACAACGATATGGTATTGTTGATGAAGTAACCACCTATGATTATGGAAGTTCAATTGTAGTAAAAAATCTCTTATGGGATAAAGAAACAGGTACTGTTTTATTGACTAGAACCAAGAACGAGTTTGAAGATCCAATTTATAATTTTCAATATCCGGCTCATTTAGCTTACAATCGAATGGGTGGAGCGTATAAAAATATTGATTATGCTGAATACAATTGTTTAGTTGGAAATAATGGTATGTGTTCGGTAAATAATAGCTCCAATTTTATACCTGGAGATGAGTTACTATTGACCAATACAGTTAATGAATTTACCAGAGCTTGGGTATTAAAGTCAGGTGGCAATAAAATTAAATTAATTGACAGAAGTGGATTGACTATTCCCAACGGTAAATATGATGTGAGAGTCATTCGAAGTGGTAACAGAAATATGTTGACCGCAAATGTTGGGAATGTTACACTCATGGCAAATCCTATGAATCTTGTTAATGGAAAAGTGAACCTTGATGATAAAATTGTTAATACTACTGCAATGGAGTTTAGTGAGAATTGGCAAACAACCATCAACTCATTCGCGAAATTCGATCGAATTTGTGACACCATAGATCCAGGTTCACAATTTGTATTAGCCGCTGCTTTTTTAAAGAAATCAATTACTCAAGATTCCAATATTCGTTTATTATATGAACTACAAGGTTTAGGAGCTTCAAATCCATTGAACTTGCAAGACTTAAACTGGTTTGACACAAGCTCACTGAAAAATTACTTTGATTCTTTTTATTTGAATCAAGTTCCTTCGGGTTGTATTAAAGAGTATTTTATTGGCCAATCTTCGGAATACAATTCGAGCAATTTTGCTTTCCAACTTCGATTTCGTTGTGACACTAATCAACCTTGGACATATGTAAATACCTGTGATTTCTTAATGGGAGGAGGCGATTGGTCCAATATTGATTCCATTGTTCGCTGTCGTGTAATATACAATGAATTCAATCGAGTGAATATTGCATGGGTTTATGATCAAGACGGTGATTCAACAGGTTTTGATATTCCCATTGATTGTTTTGGAAGATTAATAAAATGTAAGGAGGTTCTGAATTGTCAACCTACATTAGGTAGTATAGTAAATCCTTATGTGAATGGTGTTCGAGGAATTTGGCGTCCTAAAAATACATGGGCATTTGTAGGGAAACGGAAATACAAATATGCGAAAGATTCTACTGACATTAGAAAAGATGGATTGATCGAAAATTACGTACCATTTTGGACGTTTCACTCAACAGGTTTGAAATCAACTGGTAAACTAAATAAACATTGGGTGAACTCTAATACTATTACCCTGTATTCCGCCAATGGAAATGGGTTAGAAGAAAAAGATGCATTAGGAATATACAAAGCACAATTAATTGGTTACGATAATTCTTTGGTAGTAGCCGAAGCCAACAATGCTCAATACCGTGAAATCGCATTTGATAATTTTGAAGATTATAATTACTTGATTGGCAATTGTGAAATACAAGGGCATTTTGATTTCAGATCAGGTATGCAGGCTAATTCAGAATGGAAATATCTAAGCAGAGGTCGATCCAAATATCAAAACTTTAATAATCCTTCACAGGATGTATATATCAGAAAAGACACAGCTCATAGTGGATTACATAGTATTGTATTAAAACCAAATATTAATCATTCGCTTACTCGAATTATAGATACCACAATTTATCAAAAAGTATCAGTGGCAGATACTGGATTATTCAGAGTTAATGAGATTAAAAATATGGTTCCACTATTTGCACCAAACACGAGTAAACGATACGTAATTTCTGCTTGGGTTACTGAAGATATTTCTAATAAGAACGCTGTTTCTACATTTCAGAATGCTGTAATAAATGTAAAAACATATAATGCGGGAACAGTAAGTTTAAATCAAAATTTCACAGCTAACGGTTTGATCATAGAAGGATGGCAAAAAGTGGATGGCACTTTTACAATTCCGGCTAACTCAGATAGCATTCGTGTAACGCTAATCAATCAAAGTAGTTCTCATAAATCTGGATTTGATGATATACGAATACAACCATTTAACAGTCAAATGAAGGGCCATGTTTATAATCCAATTTTAATGAAGGTAATGGCCGAGTTAGACGAAAATAATTATACAACTTTCTTTGAGTATGATGCAGAAGGTAACTTGGTAAGAATTAAAAAAGAAACAGTTCGTGGAATTATGACAGTAAAAGAAAACAGAAAAGGATTGCAGAAAACCAATTAACTGAAATTCAAATGAAAAAAATCCCTAAAACCGGCTTGATTTTCGTTGCACTATTTGTAAGTGGAGTTATTTATGCTTTTTGGTCAGAAAGTAATAAAACCATTAAAATTTCTGTTAACAAAAAAAATCAAACTCAAACAGATTCAGAGGCCTTCAAATATCTGAGGAATCTAGCACGAAAGTATAGCAATTTAAATGAATACTTTGTAGAAATTGATTATGAACTTAAAGACGAAATAAATCCATCAATCGTGGTAGATCGATTTACAGGACTGATGTGTTTTAATCAACATAATCAATTTATTAAATCATACGACAGTGAAACAATAATTAATGATGAGTACAATGTACTTATCAGCGATGAAGATAGAACCATATTTATTGCACGCAGAGATAGTATGTTGCCACTTTCAAATTCAGTGCTAAGTCCTCAATTATTGGATTCCATACAACGCTTTGCAATAGGTATACCTGTACTTCAAAAACTAAATGATAGCTTGTTTACGATCAGTTATCAGCCGCGATTTGAACAATGGAAAAAAGTACTTATCTCCTTCAATCCTACTAATAATACACTAAAAGAAATGCAAATGTGGATAGAAGAATCTATAACAGATGAGAATTCCAATACGATTCAACATCCAGTATTACTTGCTAGATACTCCAATGAACGATTTTCATTAAATCAAAAAGACTTAAACAAATTTAAAACCAATCAATTATTAGAAGTGCAAAGTGGTCGTTTAGTAGGCAAGGGGAAATTTGCAACCTATATGATTGAAATCTTACCTGAAGAATAATATCATGATTTCAAGATTTTCACTCAAAAAGTTGACATTTTTGATTGCATTTTTTTTGCAATTGCAATCCATAGTGGCTCAGGATTTCAGTTCTGAAATCTTCTATCAATACAAAAAGGTTTCACATATACACAGTTTGCCCTATACCATGCCTGTGGTATCAGATAACCATTATTCAGATATGTCTGGAACTACTTGGCGCCAAAGATTTAAAAACTTTGAAGTTCACGACCGAATAGCATTACAGATAGTAGATACAACCAGTAGAATTGATAGTTTTAATTATTGGGTTAAATTCACTTTGGATACTTTTAATGTGAATGGAAATCACGATTCTTTTGACGTTTGGATAAATATTAGTTATAACCCACGTTCAAAATCACATTATATTGATCGCAGTTTGTTTCAATTTAAGAATATCTTTAAGTTCAAAGCTTCCATCAAAGTGATTAGCGCTGATAGTGGTGGCGCATCCATAAGCTTTGCTACAGTAAAGAAGAATTTTTCAATCAGAACAGAAATTGAAACCAAACGTTATTACCTTTATCCGTATGAGCGGAAAGTCACTTCATTGTCACATACATTAACAGGTAACAAACTAAAAATACAGTGGACAGATACAGGTAGTGTAGCGCCCGTTTGGTACGAACTGGAATGGACTTGGTTAGATACATTTGGATTTACGCCTAACCTTTCAGCATTGGATTACAATTTTTTAAACAACAGTACTCGTGTTGTAACTCAAAATAAAAATTATTTATTGAACTTAGCTTACAATGGCGGACTCATATTGTATCGTGTACGTCGTGTACGTTGGGATAGCACTTATTTGTCTCAAGTAAAATATGGCCAATGGTATCCAGAGATTCCAAGTATTGGTAACGCTCAGGATTGGACTACAGCTACTATTACAAACTATGTTTATAGTCCATCTCATGAATATCAAACAAAAAACTGGGATTATTCTGTTGTTTTCGCGGAGGATGGATTAAAAAAGGAAACCGTGATGTATTTTGATGGCAGTTTGCGAAATCGACAAATAGTCACGTTATCATATTCAGACACAAATAGTATAGTTGCCGAAAAATACTACGATTGGCAAGGCAGAGAAGCTCTTGCCATTTTGCCGGTTCCCTCAACTTTAGATACTTTAAAGTTCTATAGAAACTTTAATTTGAATACAAGCAATGAACCTTATAGTGCATCTGATTTTGATCAAAGTAATACTGTAACTGACTTGAAAAATATTCAGGCAGAACCATTGGGTTTAACCTCAGGTGCTGGTTTATATTATTCTGCAAATAATCCCAAAAAATGGAACGAAAACAGGTTTATTCCAGATGCACAAGGATTTCCAATGACCCAAACTGTTTTTAAACCAGACGGTTCTGGAAGACCTTATATGCAAAGTGGAGTTGGTTACGTGCATCGTATAGGTGGTGGCCACGAAACAAAAATGTTTTATGGCAAACCTACACAAATTGAATTAGATCAACTTTTTGGTTTTGAATCAGGGTATTTCAATCATTACAAACGAAATGCTACTATAGATCCTAATGGACAGGCAAGTGTGAATTATATCGACCAACATGGCAGAACAATTGCTACTGGTTTAATAGGTTCTCCTCCTTCAAATTTAGATACTTTGGATTCATACTATGAAGCCGTTCATGAAACAGATTTTATCACAAAACAGGATAATATTTTTGACGCGAATCAAAATGCATTTATGGCTAAACATGCATTTACAGTATTCTCACCAGGCGAACATTCCTTTTCTTATAAGTTAAATAGTTCAAATTGGCTAACAGCTTGTACACAATTTCAACAGTGTTTAGACTGTGAATATCAATTGAATTTTCAATTATTCGATGGATTTGGTGAAAGTATATTTTCTGCTCAAATTCCAGTATTATCCAATATTGATAGTACTTGTGAACTCCAATTTGTTTTGGATACTTCCAATGCCTACGCATCATCAGAGAATTATGAAGTACAATACAAGGGTGATAGTTTCACTGTCAATCTACCCATTGGAGAATATGTTTTGTTCAAAAAAATTGAGGTTAATACACTCAATATTCAAACTAAAGCACGGAAATATGTTGACTCCAATCAATGTTTTAAAAACCTTGATAGTTTTATTGCCTATGAACTCACGCGTATTGACACGAGCTGTAATACATGTGATTCATGCAACCCCGTAGAGAATCATTGCGAGTCTTTGCGTGTATCTATGTTAAATGACTTGAGTCCAGGTGGTCAATATGCCTTGTTTGATTTTGATACTCTAACGAATTTATCAAATTTCAATTCAGACAGCACTAGTATATTTTACAATCATTCTGGAACAGCAAAACCCGTATATCAACGTCCTGCTTTAGGTAACTATTTGAATCCTGATGGTTCCATTTGCAAAATAAAAATCGGTGATTTTACTGAAGAAAAATATCCCCAACAATTATTGCCAGAACAATTTGTGTACTATTGGCAAGAAAGTTGGGCCAACACGCTTTTAAATTATCACCCTGAATATTGTTTACTGCAACAATGTTTAGATACCCTAGAACGTGCTTATGTGTATGATGTTAAATTTAAAGCTATAGATAATTTTGACACGGCATATAATCAAGGATATTTTGATCCATTAGGCATAAATGCTGATTTATCCAATAATTTAGATTCGTTTTTTATCAATAGCTCAGGGACATTAAATAATTGGGGATTACAAATGAAATTCCTCATGGAACATTATTCTCAATTTGCTTCTATTCAAGGTGGGTTAAGAATTGGGGGCAAATCTGCGGAATTAAATATCTGGCAGCTTTCAATGGGCTTAGCATTTTGTCAAGATGCAACGGATGATTTAGAAAGAAGCATTTGTTTGTTAGCTTATAGTGATAGTTCGATTCAAAATGTTCTATTCAACCATCCCGAAAAGTACAATCTATTTTGGGAGAACTATCAGCAATTGTACTTGCAATTAAAGCAACATATTTACCAACAAAGTAATCAAATGAAGATTCAAAGTTGTAGCAGTTTTGTCAGGAACATTGGAACTTCATCAAGTAGCTTAGCATTTAGAAATAAACACAGTTGGTTCCCGAATCCCGTTAATTATTATGACACATCGAGATCTTTAGTAAACATTCAAAATTTGTATGAATCTATATCTGATTCAATAATAACAATTGGAATATGTGAGTCACAAATTCAATATTGGAAGGATAAGCTGGATAATTGTCCTAATTGGCAAATACATAAAGACAGTATTATCCATGGTTTTCTAGAAGTTTGTAATCGAAATAATAAACCAGAATATTTTGCTCAGGGTATTTTAGGTACAACCGATGTTTCATCCAATGTTTCTGCTATTGGTTATCGATTTAATTCTTTTGATCAAGTATTGAAATATTTTTTAGGAAATAACTATGCGAACTTGGATTGCAATGTTGATTTAATTGCCTTTCCTGGTCAATCCAATCAATCATTATTTGATAACGGTAAAACAGGTGAATTGAATGATTGTCATTGCAATACACTTGCAGAAGATATTAAAATATTCAATGGTTGTGTAGATGATTCAATTAGCATCACCACAAAAGGTTATTACATGCTGAAATTCTTTCAGTATGTTCTTGCAAATAATTTACTAGATGAACATAATTCTCATTTAATCAGTGAGTCTAGTTTCCCCGGTGTTCTTGATAATTTATTAAAGCCCGAATTAAGAATTACGGATAATTCAGCATCTATCTATAGTAGTTTAGCTGTTTCGGGGGATACAAATTTGAGAAATGAAGCATACATGCATATTGCATCTGAACCCTTTAATTCAACTAATTTCAATTCCCAAAAGTGCAATTTGATACTCATAGCAAATCCGGGTATTAGAGTATTGGATATTACGAGTTTCTTGTCGATTAATGGTGGCAATAAAGATACCTTTGAGTTGAAGGTAGTAATTAATAATTCGGATACGACTCAACTTAAAGTAGTGAGCGGTTGTTTTACGAATTTATTCGAGAAGTGCGATGGTTCTATTAACATCGAATCATTAAATTCATTTACGGAATTTTATAATCTGAAATACAAAAGCAACTTGAATTCAACCATAATGAATCAATTACTGTCTAAGTGTAATGGAATTTCAGGTGGACCCTCAATTTGTAGTCCAGAAGTTAAATCCAAAGACATTCAAATGTTGCAAATGTTGAATGAATTGCTTCGACCTTCGGGATATTCAAATAACAGCGGAAATAGACACTACATCGAAACAAATCAACAATGTTGGGATTCATC
>JACCDQ012154638.1_pt1 | contig 19178 bp, 27 predicted proteins | sample 7446031 | NCBI WGS metagenome assembly JACCDQ01 (sample SAMN15323442, study PRJNA562643) | freshwater metagenome | isolation source: river surface water | place: USA:Blue River Watershed | collected 2017-08-17
ACACGCGCAAGATTACGTCCCTGATTCTTCATCTCCAGTGACGTGACACCACCTGCCTTCATACCGCATACTTTGCCGCCCTTCTTCATACCGGGTGGTTTAGCTGCTGGCGTACTAGGTGTAGCCTGTGGGCGTGCCTGTGGAGCTACTGGTGCAGCTGCTTTAGGTGGTGGGATTTTAGCCAGTGGGTTAGGGCGACCGGCCACGGGAGGTGCAGGTGGTGCCATTGTCTGACCGATCTGTGCCATGTTAGCGATAGCGCCACCATCAGCAAACTTGCGGGTCTTGACCGCAGTTTCACCGGAATCGTGCAGCTTATCGGCGTGGGATGACTCCCATTCGCTCATGGACATCTTGTTCTTGGCGGCAAGACGTTTGTCTTCGGCTATGTCCTTGGGGCTGTTCTCTTTGTTGATACCGGGTTTAGCCAGACCCTTACCAAATGATCTTGTTTTGCCTTTCATAGCAAACTCCTACGATGTCGTCACGGTGACGCTGGTCAGCGTCATGCTTATGGTCTGTGCGTACACAGGGTCCCAACCAAAAAACGACCGCGACTGCTGTAATGCTATATCCGGTCGTGGATATTGTAACGCTTGTGGGTCGTAAACGGGATACATACCCAACTGCAACTGCGGCTGATCCGGTTCCCAGCACTCAGGGCAAACCTTGATACTCACGTTCTTGGTTTTGATCACCAAGTTTTTCAGTTTTTTCAGGGGCGTACGGAAATAGCACCTATCGCACATACCCCACGCGATTTTACCCTTGGCGTACGGGATACCCACTACATCATCCTCGGTACTATCCGCAGTGGTGCGCGATCCCTGTCTTCGTCAGCGGCCAGCTGGAATGCCTCGTCGTACTCGGCTTTGAGCATCTGTGCTTTTTCTGGAGCCCGCTTGATCGCCAGTTTGAATGCCAGCCCTGATATCAACGCTTCGTAAAAACGGAACGGAATATCCATCGTGTTTGATGCAGGCACACCGGGGTCTTCAATGCGGCGCATGCGCCAGTAGATCAGTTTGTACGTACCCGTCGTATTCGGCACAGGCCATACAGTAACTTCAGGGTTGTTGACTTGGCGGTTAACCCACATCTGGATGGGTCGGCCTTCGTTCCACTTGTTAGGGATCGTTGAGTAGGTTGCCACCGAGATGCGGTTGATCGTCAGATCAGCCTGCCCTGACGTGAGTGGGTACTGTCTAATAACATGCTCAACAAGATCGACGGTATCAGCCGGTAAGCTGTAGGTTTTGACACCTTGAAGCAGGTCTATCTCACCCTCTTCGATCGTGAACAGGTTGATACCGCGATTAGCCCAATCCGCTACAATCAGGTTAAGGCTACGCCGTGCAGTACGGTAATCATAGCCAGAGCGCAGCTCAATGCCGCAACGCTCATAGGCTTCTTCTATGATGTCTGATAAATCAGGGTTCCATACTGCAGTACCTGATGTCGTCATGTCAGCAGTTCCACGCTCTCAAACTTTTATTGATGCGACTGTTGGGGTCTTTAGCGGTCTTGGATGACGTGTTGACGCGCTTCATACCTTCCATTCTCGCGCAAAATGACTTACGCCGTGCAGCATCCTTTTCGGTTTTTGGCTTTGGTGCGGGCGGCTTTAGGTTCATGCCCTGCGCCTTTGCACTTGCACGCCCCTTGGCGTTCAGACCCCCTGCGGGGTTCTTGCCTTCTTTTCTTGTCCATGCTGGGCTCTTTGCCATGTCATCACCACAATGGGTTAGTTTGGTCGGGAACAGCAACGCCACCGACGCTGCCGTCGTCACCTTGTGACGTATTATAATTGCTTGTCACACCGGGGTTGTAGCTATAGTTTGCATAGGGCGTGACGTTATGAATACCACCAGTTCCAAGCCCTCCCTGCATTTTAGAGTCCAGATACCCGCCTGCTGCATACACTCTGGGTGGGGGTGCTATAAGCTGTCTCGCAATGTTGGCGTTCTGTACCTGCGCCCGCTGCAGATCATTCATCTGTTGAGCGTTGCTCTGGTTAGCCACCATCTGGTCCTGAACAGCATTACGTGCTGCATAGTCCTGTGGAAGATTGACGTTACCAGCAGGCTGCGTAGACTGAGGGTTATACTGGGGTGGCGGTGCCATACCCAGCAGCATAGCAAGCTGCAGCATCCCATCAGCTCCACCACCTGTAGGTGCTGGCGTAGTCGCCGGTGCTCCCTGTTGACCCATGATGTAGGCTGCGAGGTCCTGCATGCTCTGGCCTTGCGGCTGTGCCTGCGGTTGCGGAGCAGGTGGGGTGGGTGGCGGTGCGGGTGATGGCGTTCCTCCAGCAATTTGCTGGACTGTTTGTTTCCACAGATCGGGGTTCTTGGTTCTGTCAACCAGCAGACCTTTCTTGGCATCTTCCGTAGCCCCAGCCAGATCGGTTGCTGTAGAGTAGTTGACCTTGTTTGCTGCAGCGGCAGCGTCTTTGGCTTTCTTGTCTTCGTAGTCCTGACGGTACTTGACGGCAGCGCTGTACAAGTCCCAGTTGGACTTGCTGTTGTTAACGATATCAGTCGGTATGTTCCCCGTCTGCTCGATGTATTGTTTGACCGTATCAGGCAGCGTGGTGCTGATTTTCGTCTGTGCGCCTGACAACGTAGTAATCGGCTTGTTGACGTTATCTGCGTAGGTGCTCTGCAGTGTTGCAATACTATCTGCGTACGCCTGTTTGACAGCTTTCTTGGCTGCGGTACCTTTGGCACCTTTCAGATCAGCCTTGAGCTGGGTCTTCAGCTTGGCAGCTTCAGTAGCATAGTCTTTGGTGAACGTCGCTATCTGGCTGTTCGCTGTCTTCAGCGCAGACTGCATAGCCGCATTGGAGCCCACACCTGCAGACGACGCCGCTGGTGCCTTGTAGCTCTTTTTCCATGCTGCGTACTCTTTCTGGTACTGGGCTTTGGTCGCTTTCGTCGCCGCAGTTTTGATCAAAGACTTGTAGTAGTCATTCAGATCAGCTGATGACGCTGCCGTAGCTGGCATTTGTTGCGCATCAAGGCTTTTTTGTTGCTGCGCTGCGGTCTGTTGTGTAGTAGCCATTCGTTACTCCTATGGCGTCGTACCGTCTTTAACGGGTGGCTTGTATGCGTTTGCATAACCAAAGCCAGCGAATGGCGTATTATACCCCACACCACCAGTAAACCGTCCGGTCAGGTCATTGGTCAGCTGCCCCTGCGCCGCTGTAGGCTGCGCCTGCATTGCGTTGAAACCAGAGTAGAACGGATCAAACTGCGTGGGCTGTACAGGCGGTGGTGCGGCTACAGGTTGACTTACGTTCTGCATCTGGGGTGACACGAGCGTGCGCAGCACGTTGATGAAGTCGTTAGACGACGTTCTCTGTTGCTGCTGTTTCTGTGCGTCGATCTGTGCCTGCAGATCACCGGCCTGCGTCTTGTAACCTTCGCCTGCTTTCTTAGCAGCATCCAGCTGTGTTTGCAGATCACCAAGCTGTGTCTGGTATCCTGCACCGGCTTTCTGCGCCGCCTCAAGCTGGCTTTTGTAGTCACCGAGCTGTGTCTGGTACCCAGTACCCGCCGTTTGTGCGGCCTCAAGCTGTGCTTTCAGGTCAGCAATCTGCTTCTGGTACTCAGCAAGATTTACCGTCGCTGAGTTGTCCACTGGAGGTGGCGGAGTCACCGTAGGTGGTGGGGTTACCGTAGGTGGTGGGGTTACCGTAGGTGGTGGGGTTACCGTAGGTGGTGGGGTTATTAACGGCCCTTGACCGCCCATAGTTACATTAGGTGAGGCCAATACTGGATTCAGCGCTGGAGGAGGCGGGGTTACCGTAGGTAACTGTACTGAAGCTCTGTCGGTACCCTTTGCAGTGCTATTAGCTGGTAGTACTTTGTTCGCCGTCGATCCAACAGACCTACCGGGCGTTGCCGTTGCAGCGGGCTTTGCTGCCGCTGCTCTGTCGGTACCCTTTGCAGTGCTGCTAACCACAGGGGCTTTACTGGTTGCAGAACCGATAGACCTGTCAGATGTCGTGGTCTTTGCCGCAGGCGGTGGGGTAGTTTTGGCCGCAGGCGGTGGGGTAGTTTTGGCCGCAGGCGGTGGGGTAGTTTTGGCCGCAACAGGCTTTGCCGCCGTTGTGGTTGTTTTCTTACCTGACAGTACATCAGATACAGGCGTGCTCGTCGGTATCAACGACTTGGGTTTTGCCGTGCCACCAGTAGCCATACGCTTCACTGACAGCGGTTTTGTTCTCTTTACCGTTGACCACGCCATAACTGTATCCTTTAGATGATCGTACCTTTGGTATGGCCGCGCTGTGCACAACCATCACGACCGGATTTTACCGAGCCGCCCTTCGCCATACGACCTATTTTACCACCGATATCAGCACCAACGGCTGGGATACCCAGCTTGTCGGACTTGCGGCCTTTCTTCTGGATTGGGCTAACGCCCCTTGATTTACGAGTCATCGTGTTACCTCTTTATCTTCTTTCTGTTCCAGCTTATCAAGTATGCGGTCTAGCTTGGTCTCAATTCGCTGCTCAAAAACGCGAAAATCATCCTTGCGCACGTAGTGCTCATGCACTTGAATACTGGTTGACTTCACATCCTGTTGCAGCTCTTTGATTGCTTCCCACACTATCTTGAAGAGCCATCCAATAACGGCACCCGCTGCGGCTACCGCGACATTGATGAACTCTTGGATGGTCATCGGGCTATCCATAAAACGCTGTTAACGCACTGACGTGAGTGATGTCTGCGTAGATACCGTCAGGAAACAAAACCCCTTCTCCCGGTATCAGTACGTAGATTGTAAACGTATCACTTGTACCTACGTCCAGCTCAACCAGCGTTGATCCGCTAGAACTTCCGTTTTTGAGTAGGATGCTGCCGTTGGTTCCATCACCTCGATACGAGATAGACTTCAACCGGGCACGACCGGCACTGATCGTGCCGCTCGCCGCAAGATGCGTTGACTTGACGTCAGTCTGCATCGTCATGGATCACCTCCTATTAGACAGAGGTTGGGTTTGATAAGCCCGCTGAAGTCTTCTGTGCGTACACAACAGTCAGAATGCCATCACCAGCTACTGCCGTGGTGCCTGCCATCGTAACCGTAATAGTGACATCGGAAGTGCCAATATTAGCCCATGCAGCAATCTGTGCTGCAGTCAGCGTAATAGACTGACGACCCACCGCAGGGGTGGTAATTGCCGTTACATACTTGGCAGCCGTGGTGCCGTCACCAATAGCCATCGTCGCACCGGAGGTGTACAGGGTGGTGATGTCGATGTTGATGTTGATGATCTGCGATCCTGCAGGCAGGATGAATGCAGAGCTGGTGGTGAGGCCGAGGGTGGCCGTCTGGGAAAGTACTGCAACGCCGGTGTTGCGACCTGCGCCTTCTTTAACGGTGCCAGTACGAAGGGGCCCGGAGAAAGTTGTAAACGCCATTTGAGTGTCCTCTGCGCTTGTGGCCTAAGTGTCTTGCGCGTGTCTGCTGGATCAGTCGCTTAGGCGGTTAATGGTATTCCAGTGTTAGTACTCTTATAGCGTAGGTCGGGCGGGTGTGTCAAGATGTTGCTGTCCATACCCAGCGTTTTTTCCCACAGTCATATATGCGCCCGCATCCCATGAGATATGTCATCTCTCGCTCAGTCCTGACATCGGTGCTAGGGTCAAATTCCAGATCAATCTTATGCTCACTTATACGCTGCGGTATATGTCTGCGCTGGTAATGTGCCTTGGGTCGTAGCCCTATTTTTGGGCTCCATACTTGGTAATCTGGTTTGCAATCTTCTTCCAACGTGAACCCAAGCTGTTCATACATGGCGCCTGAAAAATAGCGGTTGTCTGAAAACGATTTGACCGTTGGGTACTGGTGATCCTGTAAGAATGCTTTGAACAGTCTTGACGCACCCCCGACAACATTGATGCGTGTTGCATAGCGGGCTAGTGTCCACTGTCGTGTGCTGTTGCCTCGGTCATTGATACCAAAGGTAAACCGCATACATGCCACAAGTTTGTCTCTCCAATACAGCCCATAGTGCACCCCATAACCAGCGCCGCCTTGCGGATGGTACCTATCAAAAAACGCTACAGCCTCTGCGGGCTCAACTGTCTGCAGTCGGCACTTTCGCGCCATCAGTTTACCTTTGGTCGCACCTATGGCATTGCGTAGCAGTCGTGTGATCTGTTTCCTGCGCTCTTGCCACTCTGATTCGTATATGGTGATGAGACGTATGCCTTTAGCAGCGCACGCTGTGTATTTGTCGTATGTTTTGTGTCTGTCGCGCAGCTCGTCTTCAGCAGTGTAGTGCGTATGGTAGTACATGCCGTGATACTCAACTGCTATGTTTTTGTCTGGTATGTATATGTCCAGCTCTTTCGGTTTTAGCTGTTGCCGATCTCGCTGGCGTAAGGTGCAAAATATGCTGAGTATGTCTGCTACTTCTAGTTCACCCCTAGACTTTTTATCCCCGCATTTAGGGCATGGTACTTTGCCTGCTAAGTGGTTCACAGGACTCTGGGTATGCACCCCATGCGCGCAGTGTACTTGGACACTACCTGTCAGCACATTAGTCCACTCTGCGTAAGAGTATGTAAACTTGTGATCATGCTTTTTATGCGCTTTTTGAACAAACTCAGCAAATGACATTTGTTTGTTTAGTTGTAGCCGTTTTCCTTTACATCGCGGGCAACCTTGTTTACCTCTGTAATGGTTGTCTGGAGTCTGCATAAACTCGCCATGGGTACGGCAGACAATAACTGCAGGTTGTTTATAGTCTTGGTACTCGAACTGTGAGTAGTCGTACTTATCCCCGTGAACACTCTTAAACCTCTCAACCCAGTCTGCTGCACGGCCTGCGCATTTGGGGCACCCAGTACCACCATGTAAAAAATTTATGGCCTTTGGATAAAACGCCCCATGTAGGTAACAATGCACTTCAATACTTTGTTTCATGCTTACGTAGGCTATTTGTGACAGGTCGTATGTGCCCCCATGTACTCCTTTACACCGCTCTACAAACTGCTGCGTCGATATTACTTTAGGCATTAGCTAGCTCCTTTTATCTACCTACCTATTATATTTTAGTGCGTTAGTGTAGTCAATGCCTAAAGTAACATAAACTGAGCCCAAAAAGAAAGGACGCCGAAGCGTCCTTCCACAAACACCTAAATGTTTGATTTTCCTCAGCTTGCGCCGGGAGAACCGTAGACAGCAAGCGGATCGGACCAACCGAAACTATAACGCTCACGGGCACGATAGCGAGCATTGCCCGTATCAAAGTCCCCGTCCATTGAAGTCTGCAACGGGGTGCGAACAAAGTGTTTTAACCCATTGGGTACGTCGGTAGTTAGGAACCAAGCGTTAGTGTCAGTCAGGAAGTGATTGACACGATAGCCTTCTGGGATGGAACCGTTGTTCTTGATCGCGTTGATATCGTTATCAGCGGTGCCAACACGCAGTTCGGTTTCCAGCAGGCGGGTAGCCACGAACATCAGCGCAGGTGGGATGATGAGCTTCTTTGGCTTTGCAGCGATCAGAAGTCCACGTTCGTCAGTCCACGCAGCAATCTGGATAACCGCAGCTTCCAGAGAGGTTTCGTTCAGGTCTGCAGCAGTAGCAGGACGGTTAGACACCGTGCTACCGTTAACCAGAGGGTGGTTAGCTACAGAACCGCCGGAGTTGGTACCAAACAGAGATACACCGTCACCACCCAGATACGCGCCGTTGAAGCCGTTGTTCAGGATGTTGGCAGCCTTTACCTGCTTGGTGTAGGCCATACCACGAGCAAGCGCCTTGGTATAACGAGCTGACAGAGAGTCATACAGGTTATCTTCCACCGCTTCTTCAGTGATAGAGAAACCATACACGATGGTTTCGTGGGTGTAGCGAGTAGACCATGCTTCCTGTGCGGTGTCATAGACCATGGCAGCGCCTTCAGCTTTCACTGGGGCAGCACCAAAGCCAGACAGCTTGGCTTCCTCTTCAAAAGAACGGTCAGAGCTTTCGATGTCGAAAATCTCTTTGTGTTCTTCACCATAACGATCATATTCCAGACCAAACAGAGCGTTGAGTCCGGGGAGAAGCTCTTTAAGTAATTGAGCGCGAGAAATAGCGGCCATCAGTTATCTCCTTAGATTCCGGTTGCCTGACGATAGAAATGCAGGCCGAAGTTGTACGTCACCAGCACTTCAGAATAAGTACCATCGGTCAGGATGGACTCAGGGACAAGGGCAATAACACGGAACGGCAGGGTGCTGGTCGTGTTGCGTGAAGCAAAGTTCACAGACACAGTAGCATTACCCGTAGCGGTGTTAACCAGCGTAGATGGCTGATAGTAACCTGCGTTCTCACCAACAAACGCCTGAGTAGCACCAGAAGCAGTGTACAGAGTACCTGATCCGTTAGTCAGCGCAGCTCGCAGGATGATGTCTGGGTCTTCACAGATCACAGCATATGCATCAGAAGCTACCGTGCCGGAAGGCCAGTACTGCTTGGTGATAAAGTACTTCAGGTTAGGGTCGGTGTAGCTGCAACCCAGAAAGATACCGATAGGGGCTGCGGCAAACGCAGTCTTGGCACCTGAAGCAGTATCGACACGTACGATCGTGCCGTCCGTAGTGTAAGCAACCAGATCACCGTAACCGATGTTCTGGGCATAGCCAGACGCGATAGGAATCTGGCGCACGGCACCTGCGTAGACCTGACCACCGATCAGGTTAGCGGGCTGCAAGCCGTAAGTTCCAGCAACTGCTGTCATAAGACCTCCAAAAAGTTATGTCGAAGCTAACTGCCTCGACCGAATGATACCTTGGTTTGTTTCTCAGAGAACATGGGCATACGCGCATCGTTCTCTCTCATCACATTGTGATCCACCGATTGAGTCTGACGGGTTGTGGCTTCCTTGAAATAATCTTCGCGTGAACGAGATACTTCTTCCGGCATTTTGCACAAGATCAGACCACCGATTTCAACATTACCTGATGGCGCTCCAGAGGAGCGTGTGTCGAAAGCAAGCTGCATTTCTGGATGATCTTCCATACGAACAGGCACCCAGCCTTCACGCTGCGCGGTAGAGACATTACGGGGATCAGGGTTGTTCATGATTGAAGTCCTAATCCAGCGGAATACCCAGCCGGGCTGTGGCGTGGGGTCAGGCAAGCTGTTTGCCGGACGCCATGTGGTGTTGACTCTCTGCTCTGATTCTCTGGTAGACATACTTCTTGGTGCGGCCATCTGCTTTCTCCTAACCTAATTTGGCGACTTGTTTGGCGTACTGCTCTAGCGGCACACCCAAGCGTTTTGCGATAGCTACCTGCGTAGCTGTTAGCGTTACCTTTTTGGACGGCGTTGACCTTGATGCCGAAGCCACCACGGTAGCGGGGCGGTTGCTTTTGAACTTGTCGGGGAAGCGCTGTCGCATTGTGGCATCAATCTGCGCGTAGTACTGGTCAGAACGCGGGTCAACGCCGTCTGAAACCAGTTTTTCGTGTATGCCATAAGCAAGCGCTGTCATCTCCCGATCTTGCCCAAACCATTTGTTGTTCGCTGCCCACGATTCAGCTTTCTCATCGCGTGGGTTTTGAGGTACTTGCTGAGGTGCATTGTATACAGGTGCTTGTATTGGTTGCAAGTTTGGCGCAACAGGTCTGTAATTTTTTAACGATTCAGCTTCCTGTGCCACTCGAACCAAGTCACGCTGTGCTGCTACCAGCCCTTCAGAGTCACCTTCCTCGTATGCCTGCTTATATCGGGCTTCGGCAATGGCTGTATCCACCGCCAGTTTGTGCTGAGCCTGCTGGAGCAGGGCTTTTTCACCCCATTCAACAGTTTCCTTGAGCTTCTGGTTTTCAGCAAGAATAGCCTGCGCGTATGCGAGGGCTTCCTGATTCTGGCGCTCAACGGCTTCACGAGCTCTACGCTCTTCATGGTACATGCGCGTCTTTTCATTGATGCGCTTCTGCACTTTCTGAGAATAGCTACCGATTTCATCATCGTCGTCATCGGTAGTAGCGCCACGAGGTTCCCGGTTTCGGTCCTCTTCTGGTGTGTCGTCTACGATCTCAATCTCAGGGATGTCATCATCAATGTCATCCGTATCGACGTTAATCAGGCCGTCTTCGTCAAATTCATCAAAATTTTCTGCCATAAAACCCCCTTAGTATGCGCGGCTGTAGCCACGTGGGTCCTGAGTAACACCATCTACCTGATCATCGTAAATGATGCGGAACTCTTTACCGTGAATGGAGAAGCGCGTGCCGGAATAGGCACGTACCAGCACAAAATCACCCTTCTGACACCAAGCACCACTCGGGAACCGGGTAGTGTCTTTATAGGCGTCGGGGCCAAGTTCAACGACAAATCCAATAACAGATGCTACTTCTTCGCGGTGTCTGGTGGCTGCGGCCTTGATGATGCCACCCTCAGTTTTCTCCTCGATCTCTGGCATAGCCAGCAGGATTTTAGCGCCTGACGGCGTGGGCAGCTGGGTTGCACGTTCACCAACAGCGGATTCGGTTGCTTCTGTATTGATAGCGTCTACGCTCATTCGTCATACTCTCTATAGCGATTAAGCAGGCTTTTGATTAACTCCTGTGCTGTGAGCAAGCCCGTAATAACTCCAGCAAGATGCCGATACTCGGCAAAATCAGCAACATTACCGCTCACAATGAGGTCGGTACGTGTGGAGACGAGCTTATCCAGCTCGTCTAGGATCAAATCTTCAACCGATTTCGGTTTCATTTATGCGACCTGTGGTGGTTGCGCTTGTGATGCTTGGATGGCAGCCTGTTGTGCAGAGAGCTGTGCTGCCTGTTGTGCAGCAGCTTGGGCCTGTTCAGCCTGCTGCTGGGCCTGCTCCATCTGGAGCTCGGCACCCATAAGACTCACTGCATGCTGCGCAGCGCCAATCTGGGCTTTGATCCCTGCGTTGATAGCTGCGATGCGCTCGGCAGAGTCGATCTTCATCTTCTCAATCTGTATCTTGTTGGCCGTATCCTGCGCCTTGATCTGCAGCTCCTGCTGCTGGAGCTGAATAACGGGGTCCTGCAGCTTCTGTTGTATCTGCTGCTGACTGGCTTCCATCTGGTTACGCTGCAACAGCATATCGGCGGCTTGAGACATCATACCACTTAACTGCGTTTCAAGCTCTTCTGGAATCTCCTCGTCCATGGCAGGTAGCGTAATACCCAACTGGTTCTCCATGTCCTGACGGTATTGGAACGCTGCATGCTCCATGATATGGGCAGTGATCGCTGCCTGCATCGCCTGACCGTTCGGCATGTTCTGGAACGCTTGCGTCATCTTGGGGTCGTTGAGCAGATTGACGTGGACCGTCATGTGCGCTGTATGATCCTGATAGATAAACGCCTTCGCCTGCCCACCCTTCATGAGATTCATGTTTTCAGAAACAGGATCGGTAGGCTTGGCCTGTTTGCTCGCAGGGATCAAGTCATCGACGTTATCAACCCCCATGGCCTCCAGCATCTGTCTGTGCAGGTTGGGTAGGTTGTATATCTGTGGGTTCTTCTCTGCCAGCTGCAGCACAGCCTGATACTGCACAACCCGCTGCGCCATAGTGCTGGCGTTAGGGTTACTGACCGGTATGATCTCCACATTATCGTAGTCGTCCAGACGATCGTACTCGTTATCGTCGTTCTTGATTTCATACTCGGAACTGCCGTTGTCACGGATGATCTTGGCGAGCAGTTTCAACTCTTGGTCAAGCGCGTAATACACGCGACTCTGGACTGCACTCATCACCTTCAGCGTACGCTCAAGTATCGCCAGCGTGGTACCCACCGGCGTCTGACCGCTCATGTCTGCAATCTTGAGGTCGGCTACGGAGGCCATGCGGCGTCCTTCGTCTACTATCGTCTGCAGGAGCTGGTACAGTGTCGCGCTTGGCTCTTTGTAAGGCAGCGGCATGATGTTGTCTGTCAACGTCCCTGACGGCACGTCAACATCTCTAAACTCGCCGGGAGATATCGGCGTGTCATCACCTAGTACCCGCATGCCCCGCGCTTTGAACCCGCCCGGAAGATTGGACAGCGTACCGGCATCTATCAGCTGACGCATGAGGCTCGTTGCGCTCTTGGCAAACCCACCTACGATATGCAGCAGTCCGAAGCCATAGAACCCAAACCCGGGCACGTATGGGTAATGCACGAAGTGCTGGTTACGGAGCTTTCTGTCGTCGTCTTCTGTCCAGTTGCGGCGTATGGACAGTATCTGCATGGACTGCTTCTCGATGGTCACGATGTAAGGCAGCGCCAGACCATCTTTGTCTTCGTATCCCTCAAGGTCGAGGTCTACCGCCATCTCAAGCAACACATGACGGTCATCGTACTGTGCGGAATAGCCTTCTTCCTTGTCCTTGGCTTCCTGCAGCCTGTCCATGAGTCTGGCAGGCTTCTCAATATCAACGTCCAGATAGAACCCGTTGATCTGCAGTGCACGGAGCTCGTTGTGCGTCTTTCTCATCACGTGCGTTGCACGTGGGCAGGTAATCAGGTCTGAGGTGCCGTAGGCCACCACAAAGTCTTCTGCCGGAACAAACATGCTGGTCTGACGCCCAAGTGCGGGGTCATAATAGACTTTCTTGAACGCACTACCCGTAATCGCCAACGCCCAATACAGCCGCTCCTGTTCGTTGCGGAACTCCGGCATCTTCTTGGTGATCTGGTAGTTCATGTCGCTGGCTACGCGCTCGGCAGCAGCCATTTTCTCTGGTGTGATCTTACCCAGAATCTCTGTGTCCACAGGCCCAGTAGCGGGCATGGTTTCAGTAATCATTTCGGCTTGGAACCGCACAACCGCTTCCAACAGCAGTGGGTGGTGTACTCCACAGGCTCCGGGCCAAGGCTCCATGCGGTCGTCAGTCTTCAGTCCCAGCAGCTCAAGACCATCTTCAAAGGCTTCTTCCCATTCTTTCCGGGAGTTCTTGTCGTTCTCGTAATCATTGATAAGGTCGTTAGCCAGTGAGGACATGTAGCTCTCATCCAGCGTTTCGGCAAGGTTTGACGTAAATTCGGGTTCAATCGATACTTCTATCGACATCTCCGTGGCTACCGGCAGCATCTCGTCATCTGCAAGTTCTATCTCAATGGGAGCCCCATCGTCATCAACGGTGCCCTGCTCAAGCAGCTGGCGTATACTGTCTTCAATCATTGTCGTACCTCAGCTCAATGAGCTTCTCAAGATAATGGATGGCTTTCAGGAGGTCATCTTTACCGTTTTTACGCTTGTGACGCAACAGGTATTTCAATGCGTTGCCTTCAAAAAAGTCCAGCTCGTTGCGCTCAATGATTTCCCATGGTTCCAAGGCGAGCTGCTTGTAGTGCTCTGGGCCGCGATCTGATGGCTTAATAGTAGGCATGTCTGCGCCTGTTTCGTGGTTCATATTCGTCCTCTGCATCCAGTCGTGTTCGTACAAGGCCGCCTTGTCTAAGGCGCATCATCGCCATACTGGTGGTATCCACCAAGTCATCATGGTCCCCTGAAGGGAAACTGGCTATGTCATCAATCAACTCATCGGCCCACTTGGTCTCCGGTGCCCATACAAACCCCGACTGGAATATGTCTGACACGCTGTTGAGACGTGTGATCTTATCATTTCCTTTAGAGGGTGTATATTCCTGCACAGGTATACCCATACGGCGCAGTTCGTAAATAAGCGGCGCACCTGAAGCCCGTTTCTCGATAATCACCCCGTCTGGTGTCCACTCTTTGTAGGCGTCGATTGCCCACTCCTTGAGCTCGGGAAACTCTACACGCTTCTTCACGGCATCCAGCACAATGATATTCTGCACTGACGCACCCGTTTCGTCGTTCCTGTAAAACACACCCCATACCGTGAGTGCGCTGTAGTCAGCACGGTTATGCTTCTCGAACGCGGTATCCCACGACATGAGTATATAGTCCAGTTCAGGCGGTTCGGCCTTGGTCCACCGCTTCCACCACTCACGCTTCACGATAGCGCCCTCTTCCGAGGTCGGGTTCTGCATGTACTGGGCATTCCAGAACCGCACGTCCAGCTCTATCTTGGTTCGTTCAAGTTCTTCAAGTTTCCAATACTCAGGCCACAGGGGTGCCCCAGACGGCATAATGGCAGGTAGCTCGATCACTTCCCACTGATCACCATCAGGGTTACGCTGCATGTTATTGATGAGCCGCCCTGTAAGGTCTCGGGTTGACCAGCGTGTCATGACGATAATAATGGCTCCACCCGGCTGTAGTCGCTGTCGTGGACCTGTCATGTAGTAGTCGTAACAGGCATCAAATGGTTTGGGATCGAGTCCTTTACCCTCCTGCTCCGATATGGGGTCGTCAATAATCAGCAGATCAGCACCTTTACCTGCCACAGCACCGCCTACACCCATAGCGATATAGGTACCATTCTTGTCGGTGTTCCATCGGGAGGCTGCAGTCGAGTCTTTTCTCAGGCGGGTATCGTTGAATATCTCGTGATAAGCGTCCGAATCGACCATATTTCGCACTTTTCGGCCAAAGTTCTCGGCAAGTTCGGCGGTGTGCGAGATTTCTATGATCTGTTTGGAGGGAAAAAGCCCCAAAAACCACGCTGGTAGCAGGTTAGATGCAAATTCGCTCTTGGTATGGCGAGGCGGCATGTTGATAATCAGACGTTTGAGCTCACCACGGGCCACTTTCTCAAAGGCTTCGGCCATAATCTTGTGATGACGACCAAAAATGAACTCCGGCCACATGTGCTGCACAAAAGCAAGGAAGTCAACACGGCATTTGTCCCTGTGTTCCCGCTTATTCAGCTCCGAAAGGAGCGTAAGTGCCCTGATTTTGTCGGTTTCCGACATGAACGGCAGCGCCGCCTTGAGCTTTGTGATGTTTTCAGGCGACATACAACCCGTTCTCGTAGCGGGCTACGAGGTCTTGGAGCTCATGTTCGATCTCCGAACGGTCTTTTTTGCCTATGTCGATCGTGATTTTCGTCTCAAACAGGCCAACATCAGCAATTTTACCCAGCTTCTCCAACGCACCCAAGGCAATCGACTCTTTCTCGCTCTCGGCAAGGTCCAAGAGACGTGTCGTAACGTATGTGCGTATACGTGAGCTCTCATCCTGCAAACTGAAGTCGTATCGACTCAGCAATCTCTTCACTGCAACCGCTGCACCGGGGGTTGTGGGTCGGCTTGGCGCTGCAGGTGTCTGGAAAACAATGGCGCGGGCTTCGCGCTCGTCGTCACGGGTGGGCTCAACATAGATGTTGTTGGCTTGCAGAAAGTCTGCATCACGGCACGCAGCATCCCAAAGCTCCGCGAGGGGCTGGGTAACCTTCATTGAAAATGAAGCCGCTAGTTCATCCATGGGTGTGTTCGCTGTTAGTCTGTACACAGACTAACACTTTGCGTGTCTGGGGTCAAGGGTTGAAAAATTTTTATGTAAAAAATTTTTGGGTGGGTGATAACCTGCGTGCAGGTTATCATTTTTGGGCTGCGCTGTCAAGAAAAATTTTGGGGGTTAGGGGGGTTTCGAGCTTTTCGGGATTTTGGAATTTTTTGGCGATGTAGTGCGCAAATTAGAGGATAGGGGCGCGATGCGCGGCGACACAGAAAGGGGGGGCCCGGGGTACTGGGGTCTGCTGTATACCACTACTTGACATGATATGCCATTCCTGTATAATGGTCGCCGTAAGGCAAGTTATGCCTTACGAAAAGCCCACTTTTCCGGATGTCCGAATCGGACATTCTCACAACCTGAAAGGATCACGACCATGGCACGCAAACCACAGACCGTCACTGATACCGTCACTGATACCGTCACTGATACCGCCATCCTGACAATGGCGGATTGCAAGGCGGCACTCTTCGAAGCGCTGAAAGACACTGCGAACGCTGTAGGGAAACGCAAGGATGACAACAAGGCCAACGGGGATGCCGTTAAAGCGGCATACGGGAGAGTGACGGACACCCTGAAAGACATCCTGACGCTACTCCCGAACAGGCTGGATATCCTCCCATGGTGTGAGAGCCTGATCAATGACTCGTTCGTACACGGCGGTGAGGCTAACAGGAACAAGGAAAAGCGCAGTCAGCTTGCAAAGGGGCTGAATGAAGTACTTGCTGACGACCTTGCGGCACTCGCAAGGGATGAGGCATGCGCAATGCTTACAAGGGGTGAGGATATATCCAGCTTCTATGGTAAGGGGCTTTACCTAGTCAAACCAGCCGGAAGTTACCTGTTCATGATTGCTAATCTACCCAAACCGCCTACTGTAGGCGAAACGGCAATGGAGCGCATGATCAAAGCCTGTACCGACAAGGGACAGGGCACGAACTGGATGGCGGTAGAGGCCGCTATCCTTGAGATGCAGGAACTCCTGCAGAAACAGCGGACAGACCGCCAGACGACGGAAAAAGTCATTGACGTGGATTCCATGGTGTCATAAGACACCATACTTCGAAGCCCTGACCGGTCAGCCGGTCAGGGCTTTTTTGTGCCTAATGGTTTTTCGTTACCGTGCTAGGCACGGTAACGATTTTTTGTGCCGCTGTCAAGCGGCACTGGTATCAGCAAGCAGCGAGCGAACATCATGTTATGGATCAAGCCATGCTACAGACTGCGTGAAGCAGTCACCCAACGTTTCCCGTCCGGCGGTTATTTACTGGCGTGCGACATTGCATTTGCACATGGTCGTGCCAGCCCGTGGAACGGCTGGATGCCGCAAGGCACTGGTATCGGCCAGCAGCAAGCAGAAAAATCGCTGCATCAGCCGCAAAGTATGCCGGAATCAAGGCACTTTGCGCGGTTTATGGTTTACCGTAGTGGTAGGCCATGGTTTGTGGCATTCAGCCGCGACTTTGCGACAAGAGTCTGCAAAGCCATCCGTGATCGTGGCGAAAGTGCCGATTACGCCGAATATAACGGCGCAGGCACTGAGAGGCCCGCTAAGCGGAGTTATGAACATAGCGCTAGGGTAGTACTGCCTAGCGTCAAACCGTCGCCTCAGCGGGCGCTGAGTGCGCCTAGCGAGCGTGTTCACTACTGGGGGCAGGGGGCAAGGCCGATTGTGCAGGAAACTGCATACCTAGTCGAAGAATTCGATCTGCGTCATCAAGCGTGGGTGACGCTCAAGCGGTATGAGTACCGCTATCAGGCAGAGCGTGCCTGTCTGAGAGGCCAGCGTGTTCGTGCCATCAGCACGCGGCCAGAGTGCGGTTACAGCACTGTGAGGGGTTAAGTCCCACTACTTCGACAGCAACGCCCCGATCGGCAGATTTGTAGGGGGTGGGCGGGTCATAGTAAGTTATTGTTTTTGTTAGAGTTTTTTTAGTAGTTATTATTATCTTACTTCTACTACTACTACTACTACAGTAAATATATATAACCCCTAACAAAACTCACAATTTTGTCTCCCTTCTTTTTTTTTTTTTTCTGAGGTTTCATTTTTTTACTGTAGTAGTAGTAGAAGTGCGAGTAAGCATCACTTTTTAGCTTACATATCAATCACTTACGAACCTACAGGTTGAAGCATCACCGTGTTGAAGTGGTAACTATAGCTTTTCCCGTAGTAATCAGCACCACCAGCCCAAAAATCCGCACAAGTGTAGGAACCCAAGCCCGCACCGTGCGTGCTTTTCGTGCAGTCTGCTACGGGAAGTGCTATCATTCGACCATGATAGCTACACCACACTCATCCTAGGTGCTATTTCGCGTAGGATTTTTTGAAGTTGTGATAACTCAGCCCAAAAACAGCGTAGGAAAAACATCATTTATCCTACGGGCTAAAAAAGTTCTCATAACTGGAGTTCTCATAACTTCAAAAAATCCTACGCGCAATTCCACTTCGATCCTGAAAGGGGGACTTTCAATGGGCGCCAAAGAACAGCTGCTGACTGATGCAGCTACCGAGTTAAACCGAGTCTATAAGCTGTCCGATACACCCGAGAAGGGTGTGCGGGTGATCCATAATCGCACGAATATCAGAGCCAAGATTAAGCTGGTCAAGCCACATGCAGTGGCAACCATCAGCGGGATGCAGACCCACAAGACCCTTAATGGGCAAACTGTCCGCAAGGACACCCTGATCTACGTCCTGCTGTACGGCAAACATCCGTTCTGGGACGCCAAGAACATCCGCAAAGGGCGCATGGCAGAAATCCACCGTCTTTTCACGGAGAAAACTCCGTACAAGCAGACCCACGCAGATATGCTGCGTGAGTTGCAGCAGCAAGTTAAAGACCTGCAGCAACAGGTAAGAGACCTGATTGCTACTAGAAAATAGCCTGTTACGTGACGTAACAGGTATACAACCACCCATGCTGCGTGCATACCGCACGCAGCCAACCTAAATGGAGAAAGACCATGACCACATACAAACTGCACTCATTATCCACGGCCCGCCACGAGATGCAGGCCACTGCTGCCCAGAAAGTCAACGCGAGAGACACGTTCTCTCGCTCGTTCGCATACCCCGAAGACCCCATGCAGAACGCTGCATGGGACTGGCAGCAATATATTGCTGCGCTGGGCTACTACCGCCAATCGGTCAATCACTTTTATGCCTGCCGCAAGGCAGGCTTGGTATAACAAAGGAGCACCAAACCATGCTGATCAATCTGATCAAAGCCCTCACGGGCATGTATAACCAGACCGTCTCTAAGCCCGAGACGGGTGAGGTGCTGTATCAGTATCTTGAGGCTGGCGGCAGCCTCACCATGCTCAAGAAGATCAATGACGCGGCCAAAAGGAGAACAACATGCTGAACGACATCCTCAACCAGCTCGTGGATATGTACTACCACAGACAACACAGCACCACCACATACTGTGGCTTCGGTACGGTCATCGACCGTGAGATAGATGCCTATCTCGATAACGGCGGCACCCTATCCCTGCTGCGCAGGGTTCAAGACCTTGCTTATTTCCGTGCAGTCGAGCTGCACTATCAGGAAAATATCCCTAACTGGAGGTAAAACCATGAAAGCCATCATCACTTTAGGCTACCACTGCATTGCAGTAACCGGCCTTGACGCCAAAGCATTAGAGGCGATAACCAAAGCCCACGTAGTCGACTATGACTACGGTAGTAGCAACTACCACATCGAGGATAACAAGCGGGTAGAGATCAAGTTGGTTGACGACAAGTCAGTCACGCCCAAGCCCGTCAAACAGGCCGAGGTGCTGTAAGGCACTGGTATCAGCCCCATGCTGCGTGC
>JACCDQ011980001.1_pt1 | contig 19166 bp, 16 predicted proteins | sample 7446031 | NCBI WGS metagenome assembly JACCDQ01 (sample SAMN15323442, study PRJNA562643) | freshwater metagenome | isolation source: river surface water | place: USA:Blue River Watershed | collected 2017-08-17
CCTGATTCCTCCTATCAAAAACTCATTATACAAATTGGTGACTTATTGCATCAGGGTCGTCAACAAGCTACCCAAGCTGTTAACCATATTTTAGTGCAGACTTATTGGCAAATTGGCCGATATATTGTCGAATTTGAACAAAATGGCAATACCAAAGCCGAATACGGTTCAGAACTGTTAGATAAACTTGCTCAAGACTTGAAACGACAGTATGGCAAAGGCTTTAGTCGCTCTAACCTGATCTATATGCGTAAATTTTACCTATCATTTAAAAAAAGTGAGACAGTGTCTGACCAATTAAGTTGGAGCCATTATGTAGAAATTCTTAAAGCAGAAGAAGATGAATTTAGTTATGCTCAAAAGATAATGGCGATCGCCTTGATTACTTTTTGAATACTTCCATTTAAAACATACTTTTGTTTTTTATTACAATAGGAGATTGTCCCGATGGAAATTACCCTTAACTTAAGTGACCAACAATGGCAAAAACTAACCTTGATTCAAAAAAATAGTCAGGCAGATATTGTTTCTCTTGTTGATAAAATTATTGATCAAGAATACGAAGCACTTCAGGCAGAAAATCTCGATACCCCCAATCCTCAAAAAAACTCTGATCTGGAAATGGCTTGGAATACTTGGGTCGCTGAGGTTCAACAACTTTCTCCCTCTGCCAACATCTCCCTAGAAGATAGCGACTATGCAAAACATTTACTAGATAAAGACAATTTTCAAATTGTCTCACCGTAATATGAAAACTGAATTTTTTCCCCAACGTCCCGAAATTAATCCTACTATTTACGCTTACCTGGATACCCATCCCCAATATCAAGGACTGCTCAAAATTGGTTACACCACCAGAGACGCTCAAACTCGTGTCGCTGAACAATATCCCATTGCCAAACCAGGGGAGAAACCCTATCAAATTCTCGTAGAAGAAACCGCCATTCGTAACGATGGTAGCATTTTCAGCGATCGCCAAGTTCATCATTATTTAAGACAACAGGGCATTCCTAACCCCAAAAGTGAATGGTTTCAATGTAGCGTTGAAGCAGTAAAAGCCGCCATTTTAGCCATCAAAACAGGACAACATAACCCCGAACATCGTACTCAAAACTTTAGGCTACGACCCGAACAAACTGCGGCGATCGAAAAAACCATTGCTTATTTCCAGAGCTTTAAACAAGAAAATCCTGATAAAACCCCTCACTTTTTATGGAATGCCAAAATGCGTTTTGGTAAAACCTTTGCCACCTATCAACTCGCTAAACGTCTAGGTTGGAAAAAATTATTAATCCTCACCTTTAAACCCGCCGTTCAAAGTGCCTGGGAAGAAGACCTGAAAACCCATATAGACTTTGCTGATTGGCAGTTTATCGCTCGTAACGGTTTAACCTTTGAGCAAATTGATCCCGCTAAACCCTTTGTTTGTTTTGGCTCCTTTCAAGACTACCTCGGCAAGAATGAATTAGGGGGAATTAAAGCTAAAAATGAATGGGTACATTGCACGAATTGGGACTGCATCATCTTTGATGAATATCATTACGGGGCCTGGCGCGAAAATGCCAAAGAACTCTTTGATGCCGAAGACAAAAAAGAACAAAATTTTGCTGTCGGGGAAGGTTTAGATTATTTCGATGAAAGCATTATTCCCATTACTACCCATGCCTATCTTTACCTCTCAGGAACTCCCTTTCGGGCGATCGCCACTGGAGAATTTATCGAAGAGCAAATTTATAACTGGACGTATTCCGATGAACAAAAAGCAAAAAATGAATGGCAAGATGCCCATAATCCCTATGCGTCCTTACCGCGACTGGTGATGTTAACCTATCAACTACCCGAAGCCCTCCGCGATGTAGCCATGAAAGGCGAATTTAACGAATTTGACCTAAATATTTTTTTCTCAGCCCAAGGAACAGAAAAACAAGCCCGATTTATCTATGAAAACGAAGTGCAAAAATGGCTAGATTTAATTCGTGGAGCCTATTTACCCAGTAACCTAGATAACTTGAAATTAAGCTCTCAAAAACCGCCCTTGCCCTACGCTGATGTGCGATTATTAAACGTTTTATCTCATACCTTTTGGTTCTTACCAACCGTCGCTTCTTGCCACGCCATGGCTAACCTATTAGCCCACAAACAAAACCGCTTTTATCACGACTATCAAATCATTGTCGCCGCAGGAACAAGTGCAGGCATTGGCGTAGAAGCCCTAAAACCCGTCTTAAACGCAATGGGAAATCCTCTACACACTAAGACCATTACTCTCTCCTGTGGCAAATTAACAACAGGCGTTTCCGTTAAACCCTGGACAGGCATTTTTATGTTACGCAACTCCTCCAGTCCTGAAACCTATTTTCAAGCCGCTTTTCGTGTCCAAACCCCCTGGACAATCCCAAATCCCGATCATCTTTCCCCTAACCAAACGGAGATTATTAAGCAGGAATGTTATATTTTCGACTTTGCTCCCGATCGCGCTCTCAGACAAATTGCCGACTATAGTTGCCGCTTAAATGTAGATGAAACCAATCCCGAAAAAAAAGTTGAAGAATTTATTCAATTTTTGCCCGTCCTGGCCTACGATGGCAGTTCCATGAAACAAGTAGATGCCGCCGGTATCTTAGAAATAGCCATGAGTGGGACAACCGCAACCCTTCTGGCTAGACGTTGGGAAAGTGCCTTATTGGTGAATGTAGATAACGAAACCTTAAAGCGGCTAATGAATAATGAAGCGGCCATGCAAGCCCTGATGAATATCGAAGGCTTCCGTAGCTTGAACCAAGACATTGAAACCATCATTAATAAATCTGAAGCGGTTAAAAAAGCCAAAAAAGCCGCCAATGAAAAGGAATCAACTTCTGCCGAAAAGAAAGAGCTAACTGAAGAAGAAAAAGAATATACAACCCGCAGAAAACAAATTCAAGATAAATTAATTAAATTAGCTACACGGATTCCCGTTTTTATGTACTTAACGGATTTTCGAGAAAGAAGTTTACACGATGTCATTACTCAATTAGAACCGGGGCTTTTTCAAAAAGTGACAGGCTTAACGGTACGAGATTTTGAATTACTCGTTAGTCTTAACGTCTTTAATAGTGCCTTGATGAATGATGCTGTTTATAAATTTAAACGCTATGAAGATTCAAGTTTAGTGTATCTTGGTATGAACAAACACGAAGGAGAAGATATTGGTCTTTATGATACTGTGATCACACCTGCCGATTATCAAACGTTAATAGAGCAATCTGCTTGAGGGATGCTTTAAAAGCGAAATTATCAGCCTATTTTTTTAGGATCACAAGGATTTGATCGCTTAAGGTACTCCCCCGAAATCTCCACTTCGACAGGCTCAGTCCATCACCTTAAAAACGGTAACTTGTCCATGAAACATATCAAAAAAACTAATGCTTTCAGTAATTTTAAAAACGATAAAGTAGAAGAATATGACATTTGGAGGATTAAAATCCATATACTTCAGTTAAAAAAAGTGGGGTGAAATTGGAAACTGCTCTCCGAGTGTCACCCTTTTTCGCCTTCTGTGGCATCTAGGTTCACTTTGTGGACTTATTCAGCTTGAGCCTTCTCCTCCAGCCATAAACTTTGCACGATCCAGTCATCAATAATGAACGTCAAAACAAACGTGATCTCGACCTTTTGCTTTAGCCTGGTATAGAGCCTGATCCGCCGCGATGATTAACGCTTCAGGGGAAGATTTCGGACTAGGCAGGACATGGGCCACCCCAATACTTAAAGTGACTAACCCTAGGGGTGATTGACTGTGGGGAATCTCTAAAGATTTGACATTTTCTCGAATCGTTTCTGCCACATAAATTGCTCCCTCTAGGTCAGTATTGGGTAAGACAACGACAAATTCTTCGCCGCCGTATCTGGCCACTAAATCCGCCGGGCGTTTGAGGGCAAAACTTAACACCTGGGCGACCTCCTGAAGGCAATTATCGCCACTGGGATGGCCGTAGTGATCATTAAATTGTTTAAAAAAGTCAATATCACAGAGTAAGAGGGATAATTCCCCCTGGGAACGCTGGAGTCTCTGCCATTCTTTTTGTAGATAATTATCAAATAAATGGCGATTACCGACTTTCGTTAGGGCATCCTGGGAAGATAATAACTGTAATTGTAGATTGGCACTTTCGAGTTGATGGTAGAGTTCTCCCTGGTGGATGGCGATCGCCACTTGGTTCGATAATTCTGCTAATAATTGTAATTCATGGTCAAGCCACTTACGAGTACTTCTGCAATGATGGGCAATCATTAACCCCCAGAGTTTATCTTGAAACATAATGGGAACCACAAGATTCGCCTTCACTTGATAATGGGCTAGTAAATCCTGATGGCATTGGGCTAAATTAGCCTGGTGAATATCTTCAATCGCTCGTACCCGTCCTTGACGATACAGTTTCACATAATTTTCTTTAAAACATGGATCATAAATGACTTCGTTCATAATCGTTTGACAATGCTGAGACCGGGATTCCACCATAATTTGTCCCGACCATTTTTCATCAAATTGATAAAGGACGACCCGATCCGTATCTAAAAAGTGACGAGTCTCGTTAGCCGTCGTGTGTAAAATATCATTAATATTTAGGGATAACCGCAGTTTTTGGGTGATCTGTAAAATCATTTTTTCCCGTAGCGATCGCTGTTTTAACTCTTCCTGAAGGGCGGCATATTCCAGGATCTTTTGTGATAACTCCGTGCGTTCGGGCAAACTTTCCTGAAGGAGCGGCAGAGGAGAAGAAAACATCCGGGCAGAACGATGGGACGGTGCAAAGGAGACCAGATGATGGACGGTTTCTTCCTGAAAACGAATTAACTGCGGATTGAAAACTAACGGGGCGATCGCATTGGCAGGAACCGGACAACTAATATAAAATCCTTGGCCATAATCACAATTCATGGCCCGCAACCGGGTCAACTGCTCCTGGGTTTCAATCCCTTCCGCGACCACCTTTAAGTTAAGACCGCGACTCAGAGCAATAATACAGTGAATAATCGCCTCATCTTGACTTTTTTCGAGGAAATCCTTGAGAAAAGACTTATCAATTTTCAGCACATGAATCGGCAAATTTCGCAATACGGCTAGGGAAGAATAACCCGTGCCAAAATCATCCACTGCAATTTTAATGCCCGCTTCTTTTAACTGATGCAGTACCCGGATGGTTCCTTCAATATCCTGCATCATCAAACTTTCGGTAATTTCAAACTCCAGACGGTGAGGGGGCATTCCCGTTTCTTCTAAAACGCGAAAAATTTGGCTAACTAAATCCGGCTGTTGAAATTGACGGGCCGATAAATTAATGGCCAATCGCAAATCTAAATTGCATTGGGGTTGCCATTGTTGGTATTGTTGACAGGCCATTCTGAGCACCCAGTAACCGACCTCCACAATTAATCCGGTTTCTTCCGCCAAGGGAATAAAATCTGCTGGCGAAACTAAACCGAGATGGGGATGTTGCCAACGCAAGAGAGCTTCAACTCCGCTTAATTGCCCGGACATTAAATCCAATTGGGGTTGATAGTAAATTAATAATTCATTGCGATCTAAAGCTCTTCTTAAATCGGCCTCTAAACTGAGCCGATCCAATTTTCCCCCTGCCGATTGGGGACGATAAAATTGATAATTATTTTTGCCCTGTTGTTTGGCTTGGGTTAGGGCCGTTTCGGCGTGTTTCAGTAAGGTTTCAGGCGTTTCACCATCGTAGGGAGCCAGGCTAATCCCTACACTGGCCGTGAGATAAATGACCTGCCCTTGGACATAGAAGGGGTCACGAAAACTGCCGAGAATCCCCTGGCAAAGATTAACCACTTCATCTACATAATTGAGATTGGTGGCTAATACGGTAAAACCATCTCCATGCCAACGGGAAAGCAGAGGTTTAGTGCCTTCAAAGTCATCTAGTTGGGTTTGTAGCCGCGAGGCCACCTGTTGCAGGAGAAAATCCCCGACCCCATGACCCAATCCTTCGTTAATGCGTTTAAAGCGATCCAGGGCAATGACTAAAACGGCTAGAATTTCCCCCTGGTAAAGGGCATCGAGGAGAGCCAAAGTTAATCGCTGGTTAAAAATGACCCAGTTGGGCAGTTGGGTTAAGGGATCGTAGGCGGTTTGATGATGGATGAGGCGCGTTAAAAACTGTTGGGTCACATTCATATACAGTTGCGCCCCGATCGCCTTCGCCAGATTGAGTTGAGCTTTTGTCCAGGGGGGAACCCGTCGTTGGGTTTCAATCCAGACCGCAAAGGAATCCCTAGGACGTTGATTGCGGACATCGGGATCATTATGGCCCGCCCATTGTTTGGTAAATTCCTGGTCTCGACGACCGAAGACAAGACAACCGACCCATTGTTCCTGGGAACGGAGGGGCAAAACCAGTAAAGCGTGTAAAGCCGCCTCTTGAAAATACGGGGCGATCGCCTGACCATCGGGATCAGCGGCCAGGGCTGACAGGGAATAAAGACCGAGATCACTGTAATCCGCCGAGGGTTTATCCCAACGACATTGGGGCTGGGTTTTGTCCTCGCTCTCCCAGGCACGCAAGGATTTACCGAGGGTTCCCTTCATCAAACTTTGCCAAAAAGGGTGTTCGATGAGGAGCGTTAACGGTTGAGGGAGTCCAATGTCGTAGCATTGACTCGGTTCCCCTGTCAGATCGGGGGCCAGGTAGAGTAAACCGGCTTCACTCTCAAAAACTTCCAGACAAGTAGTTAAGACCTTTTGCCAGGCCTCCTTCGCTACACGAGTATTTTGCAGTAATCCATCCAACTGACGGAGTACCTCTTCTTGATAGACCTGGTGTCTGACCTGACTCGCTAAACTTTCTTGACTAATGGCTAGGGTAACTTCTTTGCTCAAGAGTTCCAGGATGTCCAGTTCCGATTCCGCAAAGCGACGGGGGTGACTGTGGTGAATGGCGATCAAACCCCAAAGTTGATTTTGAAAAAGAATGGGAACCGACAAAGCGGCCAAAACGCCCATGCCCAATAAATATTGCAGATGACAGGGATCAACTTCACCAAATTGGCTCATCGGGGGCGCACTCGCCATTCTCTCTCGCTCTTTCGGGTAATGAAAAGATTTACGCCGACTGGTGACATCTATACTGATGATCGGGCGATCGCGTTGGAGATACTCCCGGTGGCCGGGGGGAATATCCTCACCGGGAAAATGTAAACCGAATAAACTCGGCAAAGCCTGGCCGTGTAGAGCCTCCGCAATCACACAACCACTGCCATCCTCCGCAAATTGATAAATCTTGACCCGATCAATCTGTAAAAAAACCTGGGTTTGTTCGACAATCACCTGAAGGATCGCCGTAAAATCCAAGGCATTATGGATTTTTTTGAGGATATTGCCCAAAAAGGTTTCAGAGGGGTTCGACGGAATAGACATATTATTTGCGGTTGATTGCATTGATCCCAAGGCTAATCAAGACCCAAATAATCCGGAGGGGATTGCTGAGGGTCTAATTCTAATATGCCCTGATTGTTTCTCAATTTTCTTTTTTCTTAATGATCTGTGATGAAAGTTGAGCCAGCGCAATCCCTAGACTCGGCATAGCAGGGAATAAATTTGTTATGGTAAAAGGCGTTAATCCCTTGAAGGCAGGAATTATCCCTAATGGTCTCCCCGTCGGCTGTTGCAACCCCTCCCCAGTTAGCCCTGGCTCCCTTAACGATTGCTCCCTCCCAGGTTGTCCGGGGAGCTTTGAGAGAGATGGGAACGGCGATCGCGGCCTTGGGGAAACGTCCTCTGGTGATTGGGGGCCAGCAGACCTTAGCCGTGGTGGAAGGCAGTCTGAAAAAAATTGCCAAACAACAGTCCCTCAGCCTGACCCAAAAGAGCTATCAACCAGACTGTTCGGAAGCCTCGGTTGAGGTTTTGCAAGGAGCCATTCAAGACCATCATGCCGATCTGATTATTGGAGTTGGGGGAGGTAAGGCCCTGGATACGGCCAAGCTCGTCGCCCACTATGCCCAATTACCCATTGTGACCATTCCCACATCGGGAGCTACCTGTGCCGCCTGGACAGCCCTTTCTAACGTTTACAGTGACCAGGGAGCGTTCCTCTACGACGTGCCGTTACCCCGGTGTCCTGACCTGTTGATTGTGGATTATGGGCTGATTCAATCGGCTCCCCGACGTGCCCTGGTGGCTGGTATTGGTGATGCGATCGCCAAATGGTACGAAGCCTCGGTGAGTAGTGGTCATTCAACCCAGACCCTGACGATTGCGGCAGTCCAACAGGCCAGGGTCTTGCGGGATTTACTGTTACAAAAAGCAGGGGAAGCTCTAGCCAAACCGGGGGGAGAAGTCTGGCGTGAAGTGGTGGATGCAACGGTTTTGTTAGCCGGGGTGATCGGCGGTTTAGGGGGAGCAAACTGTCGTACTGTGGCCGCCCATGCAGTACATAATGGCTTGACCCAATTACCTGCGGCCCATGGCATTTTACACGGTGAAAAAGTCGCCTACGGTATTTTGGTTCAGCTACGCCTCGAAGAAATGATCGCCCACAACCAACTTGCCCAAACTGCCCGCCAGCAATTACTCAAGTTTTATCAAGAGATTGGCCTACCCTGTACTCTCACGGATTTAGGGTTACAGTCCATCCCCCTGGCCCAGTTACAACAGATGGCTGATTATACCTGTCAACCGCGATCAGACATTCACCGTTTACCCTTTAGCGTTAATCCCGAACTGTTAATGGCGGCCATGGTGTCCACGACCCAGGGTTAATTCTCCTCCTAGTTTTAAAAGCCCCGTGTTCAATAACTGGGTAATGGTTTAGTAGTAGTGGAAAAAGCTTAATGCCTTGCTAGTTGGGCGTTGTAGTCATGGATGAAATACCAAATGGCTCCGATTGTGATTGTCCATTTTTTTAGAAAAAGCTCTAAGAGAAGCTTATCAATGAGTTGTTTGGTTTCGGAAGAAACTGTTTTATGGCTGGGATTAATAACAAATTGGCGATCGCAAACTTTGCATTGACGTTTTGGTTTACCGTTATGAGTAGAACCGTTTTTAATCGAATGATAAGAACCGCATTTTAGGCAGGGAGGATAATCGGGATTAAGGGAGTGGGAAATAGGGGAAGAAGTCGGTGGGAGATAAAAAAGTTGGAAGAGCAAGGAAAGAACAAGTTTGATAAAATAAAGCATTTCTACACCAGTATCTTGATATAAACTAGGTTTTATTTTATATTAGTAAATATCCCACAACCTTGTTGTGCTGTCTCTAGTATAGATCACCACTACTATTAAATCACTACTCACAATTATAACTCTTCCCGTAGCATAGTATTTTACTAAATTGTGTGTTTTACTCTACAAAGACGAATGCTGATAAAAACTACATTTTGTCTTTTTTCGGAAAAATATGCAGATTTGATGACGCAACCATAAAATAAATACCATTTTCTATGGCCCGTTTAATATAAAGTATAAAAAAATGTTAAAAATCCGTATATTCTGGGATGCGTTCCCTGAAGAAAATGGTTATTTTGGGCAAAATCAAAAGACATCGAAGGCAATGCTGAACATTTTCTAAATCCTAAACACACCGCGAAAGTTGGTTACACATCCTGTTCCTTTGTCACCCCATCCATGTTTGCCCTGGCTGGCAAAGACGACTTTGTGCAGTCCCTATGCGTATTTCTCAAAATGTGATCTCCCTACCATCGGTATCTCCCTAGTTAAAAAGAAGGTTACTGGTCAGTATTTAGCACTCCTGATCGACGGGACTAGGAGGATCGAAACCTTAAAAACAAGTATAAACACTTATGCCCTGTAACAGCCTCTAACTCAGGGGATGGAGAGGCTAGGGTTGTGTGTCTGTGCGTTGGCTTGCACAGACGGAATTTCCTTCAGTTGGCGAGAGCCGTATTTTCGGTATTTCTTCAAACACGCTATTTACCTAAGCAACAGACTGATGGAAACAATGTAAGGAATTTTTGGAGATTTCTCAATGGGTTTTTCCGTGATTGCTATTTACAAGTCAGTGTTTTTGGCAGAATTGCCTAAGTATTTTCTTTGCGGAGATATTACTATTACTTTAATTCCTTGATAGGATTCATTTTTTACTTAAGACAGGTGTAATTTTTAAAAAAACTACTCAAGAATCCGTATATTTCTCGATGCGACTTTTATCTCTGAGCGAATAGCTTAGAATAAATAGAGTAATTAGTGAGACTTAAGATGATGACTAAAACATTCTAAGCCTGCTTTTTGCGGCGGCAGATAAAATAAAATATTATTTAAAAATCCTATGATTCTTATAAAGCAAGCTTTTTGAAAAAAATCTTGTTATTTTTTGTTGCAGTTAACGAGCAGATAAAACTTGAATGTATTCTACATAACCAGAATTTTTTCGGAGAAAAAGTGTAAAAAATATATTTAATATCCGTATTTTTCCCGATAGATTATAAGCATTTAGCGAATAGCTTTGGGTTAGACAAGAGACTGAGATCACTAATTTGTCGTGATATAGATCACAGCCTGTCCAGGCGATTTTTGCATAATAGCTGGGCTTTTCTAACTGCAAAAAAGTTGAATTTTAGTCTCTATTAGCCACCTACCAGAGGACTTTAATTATGGCTACCATTATTCCTACTATCTACGGTTCCAATCTCGATCAAGTAATCACAGGAACCTTGCAATCAGAAATAATTTTTGCCTTCGGCGGTAACGATGTTGTCTATGCGGGGGATGGAAACGATTCCATTGACGGCAGTTGGGGCAATGATTTTCTAGGGGGTCAAAATGGAGATGATACCCTCGTAGGAGGAGTAGGGAATGACACCCTGGACGGGGGTGAAGGGTCTGATACCTATATCGTCACGGGTAATTCTGCGATTGGTATGCAGGGCTATGAGACCTATAAGGACACAGGCATTGGGGGAACTGATCGCATTCTGGCTCAGGGTGTGGGCAATGTAGATATTGGGGTATTTAATTTCAGTCCCGCCAGTGGAATCGAGATTGTTGATGGTACTGGAGCAACGGGACAGGTGCGGATGCTGGGGGATTGGCAGGCCAATCTGCTTGATTTCTCAGCCGTGCAGTTTGTCGGCAACAATATTGTCATTGACGGAGATGGGCAGGATGACACCATTGTGGGAACCCAGGGCAATGACACCATTATTGGGGGAGCCGGCAATGACACTCTCAATGGAGGCAATGGTTCGGACACTTATCTAATCACGGGCAATGAAGCTTTAGGTTGGCCTATCTATCAGGGATTAGATGACTATCGTGATAACGGTACGACCGGCACCGACCGAATTGTGGCGATCGGTTCGGGCGATGTGGATATTGGCGTTTTAGGATTTAGTGCGGCTAGTGGTATTGAAGTGATTGACGGCACTGGAGCCGCCGGTATTGTCCGCGTCAGAAGTCAGAATTTGGCTAATTTGCTCGATTTCTCCACCGTCCAATTCATCGGTTCAAATATTTGGATTGATGGTAGTCGGGGCATAGACACGATCATTGGTACAAGCGGCAACGATACCATTATCGGCGGGGGAGATGCGGATTACATGGATGGCGGTCAAGGTTCGGATACCTATCGGATCACGGGTAATCTTGATACCAACGATTGGCTAAGTTTTGAAGATCATGATACCTACTATGATACGGGAACGGTCGGTGTGGATCGCATTGTAGCGATCGGGTCAGGCAACGTTGATATCGGTTTAGTCAATTTCTCTACGGCGATGAGTGGCATCGAGGTGATTGATGGCACAGGTGCGGCGGGGGTCGTAAGACTTGTGGGAAACTGGCTCAATAACTATTTTGATTTTTCCAATACACAATTGATCGGTAACAACTTTGAGATTCATGGAGATGGGATGCGGGATGATGGAGGATTCGACACGATTATTGGCAGTCAGGGAGATGACAAGATTTTTGGGGGTGGTGGCTACGATACGATGGATGGGGGAAATGGTTCTGATACCTATTTCATTGATGGCAATTATGCTTGCGGTTGGAATATCTTTAGTGGTTATGACACCTATCGGGATACAGGTACTTCTGGTGTTGATCGTATTGTGGTAGTTCCCCTGGACAAGTTGCAAACCGAGCTTCTGTTATCCTATGCCAATATTTATACCCCTGTGGTTGATGTCAATTGTGTAGATATTGGTATCCAAAACTTTAGCAATAGCGGTATCGAAATGATTGATGGGACTCGTGTGACAGGAACCGTTACTCTACTGGGTAACTGGGATCCGAACATGATGGATTTCTCCCAGGTTCAATTTTTGGGTTCCAATTTTGTCATCAAGGGAGACGGTGGCAACGACACGATTATGGGTAGCCAAGGCGACGATAGTATGATCGGTGGTATCGGCTCCGATGTGCTTTCTGGCGGCAATGGTAATGACACCTTAGTTGGCGGTCGGGAAAGTGATGTTCTTAATGGGGGTAATGGCTCTGATACTTACTTCGTGTCGGGGGTTTTTGGTGGCTCAGATTGGGGAGGAATTGATACCTACAACGATACGGGAACCAGTGGAACCGATATCATTGTTGCAACTGGTGTTGGCAATGTAGATATTGGGATGTTGAACTTCAGTGCCGCCAACGGTATTGAAAAGATTGATGGTACCGGCGCGACAGGAAAAGTGCAAATTTTAGGCAATTGGCAAGCTAATGTCCTAGATTTTTCTTCTATCCAATTGGTCGGTTCTAACCTTGTGATCAACGGAGATGGTCAAGCAGACACCCTCATCGGTAGTATCGGTAACGACACGATTGATGGGGGTCAAGGAGGCGATTACCTAACTGGCGGCTTGGGGGCAGATACCCTATCCGGAGGGGAAGCTTGGAACACCTTTATCTTCAACTCTATCGCTGACATTGGCAAAGGCCTAGGAACCCGCGATGTTATCACTGATTTCAAGCCGAACCAGGATGTCATTCGCCTTAATGCGATTGATGCTAACAGTTTAGTCGCAGGGGATCAGGCTTTTGTCTTTATTGGTAGTGCGAATTTTTCCGGACAAGCGGGCCAACTGCGTTTTGCGGCGGGAGTCCTTTCTGGGGATGTCAACGCAGATCTGGTTGCAGACTTCGAGTTAGCCTTCACCAATGGAGCCACGCTAACCGCCTATGACTTGAGGCTCTAGGGTTGGTGATTAACAAGTCATTTACAAAGCCGGGGGTTCCCAGAGGGCCGCAACTAGGGCCATGGCGGCAGTGGGAGCTGTAACGGTGCGTAATATGCGCTTGCCTAACGAGGCCGGTTGATAACCTAGGGCGATCGCCTGGGTTATCTCTGCATCTGCCCACCCCCCTTCGGGCCCAATGGTAATGACGAGGGATGGCGGGCGAGAGGCAATTAAACAGGAATATAACGTCGGGGCTGATTGACGGGTGACACAGAAATATTTTTGCCCATCAGCTTTCCCCTCGGCAAATTGTTCTAGGGCTGTTGCAAGGGGTTGTGGCTCTAAAATGCGGGGAACCCATTGACGTTCCGATTGTTCAGCGGCCTCCATTGCAATTTTTTGCCAGCGATCGCATTTTTGGGGACTGGGTTTGAGGAGGGTGCGTTCACTCAACACTGGGATAAACATCGTCACCCCCAATTCCGTGCAGGGTCGAATAATCTCTTCAAAACCATTGCCTTTGGGTAGGGCCACCATTAACGCGACGGTTAGGGGCAATTCCGTCATTTCCTGTAGGGCTTCTTCTAGCCAGAGTTGATCCCCTTGCAACCGCCCCCGCCAACTTTGCCCTTGACCATCCATAGCCACCAGGCGATCGCCGTCCTGAAGACGCAAAACCCGTTTCACATAATGAATCTGTTCCGGGGTGAGATCCACCTGAGCGTCTAGGGGAGGAGCAATCACCAAACGATAAACCATCTTGAACCTTGCCTCTGGGAACCTTTTTTGGTAGCGTACTAAAGATAAAACCCTTAATATTTCCCACCACTCCATCCCATTTGTGGTCTCTGGGGGGGCTGGATTTAAGACCGATTAGGAGAAACCGAACAATGTCTATCGTATTTCAAATCGCTTTAGCGGCCCTGGTATTCTTTTCCTTTGTGATGGTTGTTGGCGTGCCTGTGGCCTATGCCTCTCCCCAGAACTGGGATCAATCCAAACCTTTACTCTATCTGGGATCGGGGATTTGGATTGTGTTAGTGTTAGTGGTGGCGGCTTTAAATTTCTTGGTGGTTTAATGGGGCTGGGGTTGGGAATGGCTTTTCTGTTTTCCATCCCCCCTCGATCTTTAATCTTCTTTTTTTACACATTCGATTATGGCTGTTTTTGAGGGTAGCTTTGCCCAGGCGGATACTCCCTACCGGTTGGCGATTATTATTGCCCGCTTCAATGATTTAGTCACCGATAAGTTACTCTCCGCTTGTCAGGATTGTTTAAAACGCCATGGCGTAGATGTGGAACCCACCGGTTCCCAGGTGGATTATGTTTGGGTGCCGGGCAGTTTTGAGGTTCCCCTGGTTGCCCGTCAGTTAGCGATTACCCAGCGTTACGATGCCATTATTTGCCTAGGGGCTGTTATTCGTGGTCAAACTCCCCATTTTGACTATGTTTCGGGGGAAGCGGCTAAAGGGATCGCGGCGATCGCCCAACAAACGGGAGTGCCGGTCATTTTTGGGATACTGACCACCGATACGCTACAGCAAGCCCTAGAAAGGGCCGGCATCAAAAGTAATCACGGTTGGCACTATGCCCTGAATGCGTTAGAAATGGCCAGTTTAATGCGACAGTTACGCCCGGCTCTACAAGGTTAATTTTGACAACCTTTAAGCATTATCAAAAAAAGGTAAATTGCCGGCCAGGGTTAACTCGGGCCACCTTTTAAGAAGGCAGTGCGTCTTTTAAGGCGGTGCGAGCGGCCAAATTATTGCGAGTAGAAAGTAAAATTTCGGCTTCTCGTTGCAACCGTTGGGCGGTATCTTGCAGTTCTAAAAGACTTTGCTGTTCCCCGGCTACCCCATACAGATTCCCGGCCACCCAGTAGGACAATTCGAGGGGCAATACCGGCACGTCATCAGGCAATTCCAACTTTTGATCCGTTAATTTAGCCGACAATCTCACCACATCAGTTAAAAGGCGATCCACTTCCTTGGCTAAGGGTCTTAAATCCTGTTGCGTCGGTTCGTCTTCAATCCACTGTACTAAACCGATATAGTAAGGCTTTTCTCGGACAATTTCCAGTAACCGAAAGCGTTGTTGCCCCAGGGTTAACATTTTCATGCGATCATCCGGCAGTCGTTGATAGCGGATAATTTCAGCACAACAGCCCACCGTCGCAATCCCGCCACTACTGGGATCAACCATCAAGACTCCGAACCGTTGATCCCCTGCTAACACGGTATTTATCATCAGACGATAGCGGAACTCGAAAATATGAAGGGGTAGGGGGCGACCTGGAAATAAAACCACTTCAGGCAGGGGAAAGAGGGGAAGTTCCCGAATCGCAAGGGAAGAAACCATGGGGTAGGCGATCAATGAATGTTAAGTTATGTGTCTTTTACTATAGCGAAGTTAGGGAACGGATGCAGAGCGAGGGGGCCGGCTGGGGGCTGTAGCCAGAAAAGTTAACCCAGGGATCAAGGGCGGCATCAGGACAATATTGCTAAAATTCATCATCCTATCTTGCGTGTTTGATTTACGATGAAACATCTCAGCATTCTCAATTGATTGTAGTTGATGCCCAAAATTTTACTCAACCCGCGATCGCTAGGGTGATTTTGCCGCAACGGGTTCCCTATGGTTTTCATGGTTTATGGGTCAACACAGAATTGTTTTCTTAAGTCATTATGGAAAGTTTGTGTGTGTATTGTGGCTCTAGTCTAGGAGAACGCCCTCTCTATCAACAGGCGGCTCAAGATCTGGGAACAGCGATCGCCGAGCGAGAAATGACCCTTGTGTATGGCGGAGCCAATGTAGGATTGATGGGCATTCTTGCCGATGCAGTATTGACGGCCGGGGGCAAAGTCGTGGGAGTCATTCCCCAATCCCTGATAGAAAAAGAAGTTGCCCATTGGGGCTTAAGTGAACTAAAAATTGTCAATTCCATGCACGAACGGAAGGCATTAATGGCTGATTTAGCGGATGGATTTATGGCGTTACCTGGGGGATTAGGAACCCTCGATGAACTGTGCGAAATTCTCACCTGGGCTCAACTCGGTTTTCACCATAAAGCCTGTGGATTACTCAATTTAGGCGGTTTTTATGACCCCCTACTCACCTTTTTAGATCATGCAGTGACGGAAGGTTTTCTTCCCCCTCGTCATCGTCAACTAATCATTACGGGCGATGAACCCAAAGCATTATTAACAACGCTGATTCAAACTGAGTCTTTTGCTTGAATTTTAGTCCAGGAACACAATCAGGATAAGAGCCGTTTAACAGCCAGAAAATGTTAGCAAATTCAGGAAAATAGGGCTTAATGATCCAGAATGCAAAGAAGAAACAAGGGGAGATATTCTGATGGTGGTATCTGATAGCAAACCCGGCACAACGGAATTGCTTTTGACAACAGGAGCCAACCGGGTACTCAAATTTTCGGCTCGAACAGAGTATGATAGGGCTGAACGGATGATGACATTGTGTTGACTCTCTATGAATGTAGCCACTTCTGAAATGAATCCCCCTCTGCCTGTGGAGACTTCCGCAATTGTTGAAGCCTGGAATTTGAATAAAGTTTATCGTACTGGATTTTGGTTAAATCAAAAGGTGCAATCCTTAAAAGATTGTTCTCTCCGGGTTCAGCCAGGAGAAACCTTTGGTTTATTGGGCCCTAATGGTGCCGGCAAAACCACACTTTTAAAAATTTTGTTAGGGGTGATTCGTCCAACCTCTGGGCGGGCAGTTCTGTTAGGTAAACCCATCGGCGATCGCCCCACCAAACAACGCATTGGCTATTTACCGGAAAACGCTTATTTGTACGACTTTTTAACGGCCTGGGAGTTTTTGCAATTTGTTGGGGGACTCTTTCAAATTCCTAAAATCACCTTAAATAAACGCATTGTTGAAGTCTTTGATCAAGTCGGTTTAGATCAAAAAACGGCAAAAAAAAAGCAATTACGTCAATATTCTAAGGGAATGTTGCAACGGGTGGGGATGGCCCAAGCCATGATTAATGATCCAGATTTAATCTTTTTAGATGAACCGATGTCTGGATTAGACCCCCTAGGGCGTTTTCAGGTAAGAGAAATTATTTTATCCCTCAAAGAACAGGGAAAAACTATCTTTTTTAACTCCCATATTTTAACCGATGTGGAACAAATTTGTGACCGTATTGCAATTTTAGCTAGGGGAGAATTACTCTGCGTCGGCTCCTTGGAAGCTATTTTAGGCAGTGCGGATCGTTATCAAGTGATCGTCAGGGGAGGAACCGAGCCGGAGTTACAACCCTGGCTGAATCATTTGCGCCTAGAAGAAGGGCTTTGGCATGGTCAATTAAAGGGAGATCCCCAGGCTTTTGTGGATCACTTAGGCAATTATCAAGCCCAATTAATTAGTATTAATTTAGCCAGAGCTTCTTTAGAAGAATTTTTTATTCATCAATTACGGGAAAGAGGTATCACCTCTAGCCAATAGATTAAGATTACCGTTAAGGCTTAGGGGCGTGGTTGCGACGGGTCAATTTTCCATAATTTGGCCCCGCACACTTTACAATAATTGGCATCGGTATCATGGACAACTAAACCGCATTGATTACATAAAATATTGACTTGATTAGTCACTTTTAACAGTTGTTTCACCAGATCACCGACCTGCCAGGGAATCAAAATAATTCCGGTAATAATCATAATAATCGTTAGGGTTCGTCCCATCCCTGATAGGGGAGTAATATCACCAAAGCCAACGGTTGTCATCGTGACAATACAATAATAAAGTGCATCAAAAAAATTGCCAAAAACTTCAGGGGATTGGGGATGTTCAATTTGATAAATCAAGCCAGAATAAATAAAAATTGTCGAAAATAAAATGAGATAAATACGAATAAAAATAACTTGATCTTTAATTTTAAACTTAACAGCAAATAGGTCATTGTTAGCCAAGCGAACGATTTTGAGCAAACGGAACCAACGCAAAATACGAAAAAAACGGACATCCAAGCCCACTAAAAATAACGGAACGATAGAAATTAAATCAATCAGAGAATAAAAATCTACAATAAATTTGAGACGGGAAGGAGCCGACCATAGTCTTAAAAAATATTCTAGGGTAAAACAAATTAAAATCAAGGTATCGAGTTCATTAAACCACGATCGCCATTGCTCAGGAATATCGTAGGTTTGTACAACAAAGATGGTTAAAGATAAAATACTTAGGGCTAAAATTGCTAAATTAATTGCAATTTCAATGGGAGTATTAACTTCTTCAAAAATGAGGGCAGTTTGTTGGCGTAGGGTTTGTAGATTAACCATATTTTTGCGTAAATCCCTGAACACAATTAACACTTGGTTATTTCCATAGCCAAGCCACATTCAGTATAAAGTGCGGCAGGATAGTTTCACCGGATAAAGTCGGAGGAGCCGATAACACTTCAACGGGCTGATTAAGGCGATAAATTTCCACTTGATGTTCTGAGGGATTGATTAACCACCCCAGGGGTAAACCATTGGCTTGATAGTCTTGCATTTTGGCTTGAATCGCCGTCAAACTATCACGAGGAGATAATAATTCCAACACAAAATCGGGACAAAAGGGCGGAAATTTTTGTTGTTGTTCCGGGGTTAGTGCTTCCCAACGTTCTTTTTTGAGCCAAGCCACATCCGGCGATCGCCGACTTCCATGAGGGAGAGCAAAACACGTTGAAGAATCAAAAACAATCCCTAGGTTCAATTGACGATTCCAAATAATAAAATCAGCAGTTAGTTCCGCATTTTTCTTGCTAGTTTCTCCACCGGTGGGGGGCATAATTGTTAAATCTCCTTGGCTATTTAATTCAAATTTGAGATCGGGATTATTTTGACACAGCCCGAAAAATTGACTGTCACTTAAGGCGATCGCCGGTTTGAGTTTGAGTGTGGTGGTCATCGAAAAAAAGGGTCTGAAACCCCGTCCCTTCGGCAGGCTCAGGACAAGCCTTTAGGACGGCTTTGGATTAGAATTAAGATACCAGACACGAAAACCAAGTGGTTGGTATCGCACCTTGAAAAC